>Ga0031655_10002573_pt1 | contig 10397 bp, 3 predicted proteins | sample FrelakmetHBP12HB_FD_55187 | JGI IMG/M metagenome (GOLD analysis project Ga0031655, IMG submission 55187) | Freshwater lake sediment microbial communities from the University of Notre Dame, USA, for methane emissions studies -HBP12 HB | ecosystem: Environmental > Aquatic > Freshwater > Lake >... | reverse complement strand
TTTTAAGCATACAGGGGCCAGCCTTTGAGTGCAAAACAGTGCAATAAGCGCTGTTCTGCACATTTACTTCAGGTTCTGCATACAGTTCCTTCAGTAATAAACATTGCATACATCTGCAACTTTTTGTAGTTTGCATAAAGTGCATTTTACTACTCATCCTCTGGACCCAGAATATTCTGCATTGTCCTTGAGGGCACAGAAGTGCATTATGCAACTTCTGTTTTGAGGGGCCCTAACTGGCCACCTCTAGACTTAAATCTAGAGCTAGTTTACTGTATTACTGTATTAATGTATTACTTTATTTTGGCTAATTTGGCTTTTGAAGCACTCTCAGAGGACACACTTTAGGAACCATCCCTTCAACAGTTCTCCACTTTTTTGCAAAAAACAAGGCATTGAGTTTTCCCTCATAAATCTAAAGAGGTAGTCACTTTCCCCCCTCTGGTGTTTTAGTTCAGTTTCTTTCAAATGTGTCTCTAAAAGTGGTTCACCAACCAGACCAGACCTAATTTATTAATGTATTTACTTTATTTACTTTATTTTGAGTGTACTGGTACTACCATACCATTACTAGCTGCAAGCATAAACTTACAACTGTACCTTTTTGGCCATTATGGCCTTCCTGAAGTCTCTATAGGAGAGTCAGGATTTTGAGCTTTCCTTTTCAGGGGCTCTAAATTCTGAGATCTTTCATCAAGATTCAGAATTCCAAATCCATGTCCTTTTCAGGAAAATAGAGATTTGGTGGTATCCAGAAAGAGATTCTTTTTCTCTTTCTGAGTACAGGTTTGAAGGTGAGAATCAGCTTCTCTTCTTCTGGTGTACAAGGGCTGTTTTCACCCTGAGTCTCAAAAGGCATATTGCCAAGTGATCTCTTGTACTGCTTGCTCATATCCAATAGGACATTTGCAGCATTAAATGAGATTGTCTGTTCATCCAGATCAATCTCAGGAGACAGATTTTCAACTTCCTCTCTGGGGAGTACTGTCTGGATTGAGTACAGCCCAAAGCTGGACTCACCACTAAACCTTGGAGATCTCCTTAATTTAACAGGAGATCTCTCCAGAATTATATCTGGTGGTTTAGCCTCCTGAGGTACTTGTACCTCATCTGGAGTGGCATTCACTGTGCTTTCATCTGCTACAGTGTTTGCTGTTTCAGGGTCTAGAAACATAGTTTCTAGAACTCCTTCCTCTGGAAAGATTTGCAATCTTTCTGTCTCCAGAATTGTCTCTATAGACACTGGATCAGAGGGGGCATCAAAGATGCTAGGTCTGGAGGCTGGTAAGCCTGACCTCTGGGCATTGACATTCAAGTCCCAGTTTTTTGAGAGCAAAAGGCGGAATTCAGACATTTCTAGAGGTCTGATGAACTGTACATGAGAATGTACAGCTTTGCCTGTTCCAAGCTCCACTAGGAGGACATTTCTGTCCTCCAGCCTCTCAATTCTGTAGGGACCCTTATTTGGGGTTTTCAGAATGGAGGACACTGAGGGTGCCTGGTCTCTCATGAAAACTACTTGAGTTTCATAAAAGTGAGGAATAGGGTTTCTCTTAGAGCATTTCCTATTTCTCATCCTCTTCTCCAAAATGGTTTTGAAAACATTGGAGGGGACTGGTTGAACCTCTTGGTTAACCAGCTTCTCATGCTCACTGGATAGGTGAGCAAGAGGGTGGAACTCAACATTCATGTTATAATGAATGGATTCTCTTGTCATCCCTACATCAGGGATGATTTGCCTGTTAAGTGACTGAGTCACTGTGGGCAAGAGAAGGTGCCAATCCTCATTATTGTGAGGGTCAGTTACATCATGGAGAATTTTAACAAGAGTCTTCTTGAAATTCTTGATGTAGTTCTCACTCCAGTTTTGAAACTGGCAGTAAGGGACACTGTAAAAAATTTTTACAGGAGCCACTTTGACCAGAAATTTGGCAGCTTTCTGGAAAGAGGTCTCATTGTCCAAGTAAATGGCCTCAGGCCAGCCTCCAATGGAGGAGCTGAGGTCAGAAAGCCCCTTTATGACTGAAGCTGAAGATTTATCTTTCAGTGTCAGTGCATAGACAAATTGTGAATATGCATCCAGACAGAACAGAATGTATGTATACACTCTGCCTGGCATAGGGATGAGATCACAGTACAGGTACTGCCTTGGCCTCAGCGGCTGCAGTGACCTGCTTGTCTCAGGGGTGGCCAATTTTATGTCATACTTGTGAGCTATAGCACAAGTGACACAAGCCTGCACATAGGATGATATCATCCTGCTGGCACTCCTATTATAATAGTAGTGCTCAAAATTTCTTTTTAGCAGTGTGACTGTTGGGTGACCCAAAGCCACATGCAAGAAATGGATGACTGCTGGCAACAGTACATCTGGCAGGCAGATTACATGCTTTTCACTCACTGAGTGTTTGGGCATGAATTTCTTATAAAGAATCATCTCCTTTATAAAAAATTTGGGGAGGGATTGATCCCTTTTGGCCACCTGTTCCCTTATTGGGCCCAGGTAGTCATCCCCTTGCTGTAGCTGAGCTAGCATACAGCGGGAAATGGATCCATTTTTAATGAGATCCACTGAAACAACAGCTAGTTTTTCACATATGCTGTTGTAGGCTGCATCTTTAGCTGCCTGGGATGAGTTGTCATCCATGAGTGAGCCAATTTTCTGAGCTGATACAGTGCTGTGCAGCTGTACAGTCTGGCTCACCAAATCCTCAGGATAAATCCTGACAAGGGATTCTTGATCCGGATTTGGATGAGGAATGGGGAGCATATTGCTGTCCCACAATTCCTCTTGTTGGCTCATTGCTACATCAGCAATGATGCTCAACCTGCACTCATCCTCATAGGGAAGAGTAATTGCAGAGTTAATTTCAGCTACCTGCAAGCAGGAGGGAAATTTGTCATCCATCATCATATGCATATATGAGGTTGGGAGGCACAGAAGCTCAATCTTATGGATTGGATCTGATTGGCCTAAAGAGCCATGGGATGAGGAAATAGAGGATGAGTCTAACTCATCCCTATTCTCAGGCTCAGTCTCATCCTTCTTCAGGAGGGATGAAACATTGGATTTGACTGCTTTTTTAATGAGCAAGTCATCCATTCTGCGCCCTTTTCCTGAGGAATTGGTTGCAGTCTTACTTCTATGAGTAAGAGTGGGATGAATGGTGGGAAGGATGAATGCTTGCATCAGCATTGTCCCCTTTTCAAACCTCACCTCATCCTGAGAATAATTTCTCAGCAGAAGCTTCAAAGTGGATGAAGTCTTCTGTCCTAACACTCCAGAATGAATGCTTACATTCACTTTGGATGAGTCAGGGTGTGGGATGAATTTGGCACACAGAGTTGGAGGGATGACAAACTGAATACCAGTGTCAACCACCAAATGGCCGTTTTTGGCCACTGTGACATCATCCTGGATTGGGATATCAATCCCAGGAGAGTCATCCAGCTTCACTGGGTGAAANCAGGATGGCCGGATGACTGAATACCTTATTGGTATTTTGTCATCCTTGGAAAGATCTGGCAATGCATCTTGCACAGATTTTCTTTGTTCCTCATGTNTCAAAAAATCATCTTTGATGACTTTTTTGAGGTTCTCTTTGTAGAGGTTTTTTTGGTTCTCCCTGAGGGTGGCCTCTATCCTCTTCCTCTGGACAGGGTCTAGATCTCCATACAGCTGATCAAGAGTTTTTTTCATAACTCTGTCAGCATAGAGCTTGTGGAGTTCAGCACTCCTAGCTCTGAGGAGATCATCTGCCTCTNGAGGATGGCACTTTGGCCTCAGGGAGCCTGAGTCATCCAGAACATCACTGGAGTTTGACTCAATGGAATTGTCATCCCTTAGGGATGAGTCATTCCAACCTTGTAGCATCCTTAGTGCTGACAGGTACTTCTCCTCAGGAGTACAATCTTTGAAAAGTTTGTACAAATTGGAGATAGGTTTAGGAGTTGAAACTTTAGGTTTTCTCCTGGGGTACTTGTCATCCGCCTCATTCATGAGGGGGAGGGCAAAGTACTGGTACAACACTGACTCAGAGGCCACAAATGGCTCAGTGAGTGGTGGTAGTTTGTTGGCCTGAGATTTGCTCAGCGCAAACTCAGCCTTGTCCAGAAATCTGCTGCTGGTGAAGGCCCTGCTGAATATGTCAGCCAGGTAGTTCACCTCAGAAGGGACAGAGTATACAACATGGGGTATTTCCAGTTGTATTTTGGCCAATTTATTGACCAGTCCATTGCATGCAATGGAATACTCTCTGTTCCTGCCTACCCACATAAGGGCTCTGGCATCAGTGAATACAATCACTGATTTCTGAGTGTTGAGCAGGTAGGCTTTGAAATGATCAAAAGCCAGGACCATAGCATATGTTTCTTTGAAATGTATGCTTTTGAGGGAATCTGTGTGGGAAAATAGCTTTGAATAGCAGCCCACAACCCTGAGAGTGCCTTTTCTGGACACCCAAAGGATACAACTGCATGCAACTTTAGATGCATCAGTTGTCAGAACCAGCTGCTCATCCTTTTCAGGGATTGTCAGCCTGACATCCATGGCAATGATGGATTTAATCCTCTGCCATGCAAGGTCAGCTTCCTCATTCCAGGTGAAAACCTGAGATCTAATGATCTGCTGCAGTGGGAATTTCAGTTCAGCCAGTGCAGGGATGAATTTCATCCAATAGTTGAGGGCATACAACCTGGACTGCAAAGTATACAGTGAGTCCGGTTTCTCCCAATCCAAAATGGACTGAGCTTTCACTTGACTAAGTGCAAGCTCACAAGATTTGGGGGATAAAGTCACACCCAGAATCTTGAAGGAGTCAGGAAAGAATGTGCACTTGTTTGGGCTCAACTTGATGTCAAACATCTTGTAGGCCAAGAGCACAGCTTTCAAGTGAATGAGGTGGCTCTTTTCATCATCTGAAAAGATCCAGCTGTCATCCTGATAGTAGTCAAAAAATGACTCAAAGCTGTCAGGGAGCATTGCTGCCTCTTCAGGAGGAAGCTGAGTTTTCACTCTGCTCAATGTCTTGGATGAAAAAATCCTTGACATGGCCTCATCCCAACAAGCTGGGGCGGAGGCAAGTCCTTGAGGCATTCTGCAAAATTGCAGGGTCCTATTTTGCAAGTAAAATGCAGTGTAGGACCTGGACTCCTTGTCCAACATCAAGTGCCAGTAAGCCTGATTAGCATCAATACTGCTTACTACCTTATTTTTCAATTTTTGAAAAATAAACTCAGGGAGTTTTGGTGAGGCTTTCTTGATGTTTTTTGTCTTAGCATTTATCCTTCTCAAGTCTTGGACTATTCTGAAGGAGGTGTTTTTTTCACCTTTTACTTGTGCCAAGTAAACTGAAGCTTTGGTTAAATCTCTTAACCCTTCATACTTTGGCACAAGTAGGAGATTTGAAATGGTTTCAGGGGAGTGACATTCCTCCACCAGACCCAGTTTTTCAAACTCCTTGAAAGTCTTTTTGCAGTAAGTCAGTTTTTCTTCTGACATAAATCTCTGTTTTTCAGCAGGGATTACTGCATCAATCAACAAACTGACTTCAAATTCTGTGAATTTGCCAACATCAAGTTTGGATTTTGCAAAGACTGACTGGTTATCAAATAAAATTTGATCCAGTCCTTCCCTGATTTTGGGGGACAGATTGGGATTCACCTCACAATCTGTATACTTGAATGTTTTATCCAAGTCTGAAGGATCCAACAATTGATGTTCTGCAATTATTTGCTCATCAATTGATTCCTCTGCTTCATCAGCATTGGAAGATCCAAAGGTGGGCTCCACTTCACAATTTAGTGACTGGAGCAAATCCACTTTGCCCATTTTGGATCCATCATCAGATCCAAAAATTTGGCCAAAACTTTCAGTGGGATCCAGTTTTATTGGATCCAGACTGCAGTTTTTTACAGTGCAGTGCACTGTCACTGGATTTCCCAGTATGCACTCAAGAATGGTGCCAGCACCAGCATTTGCTCTTGCCTCCAAAATGGAGCCTGGAGCAGCTGATATTGGAGTGGAAACCCTAGCAGTGACAATTTTAGTCACTCCTGGCGGAATGTGAATCATCTCACAGTGCATGTGGTTTCCCTCCACACTCCTGTCAGCATTTTCCAGCTTTATGCTGAAATTGCCATACTCCTCTGTGAGACACAGATGAGTGGGAGTGACTGCTACTATCATCTCAGGATTCATGAGGATAGTAGCGCCCAGGATAGCATCATAACCATTTATGGCATGAGCTATCAAAAAGTTAATGGGGATCTCAACCTCCCCATTATCTGAAGAGAATAAGATGACAGCAGTGGTTGAACCCACAATGTTGTCATGCAGGACACTTCCTGCCACTCTCATGTCTATCTTTAAGGGGTAGAAATTTAGCCCTGATAGTTTTCTGAAAGTGCTTACTGACATCAGGCAGTGGGTGCTGCCTGTGTCAACCAAAGCCTTAACTGGGAACTTTCCTATAGAAAATTCAGCCAGTTTCAGGGATGGTGAAGTGAAGTCTATGTTATTAGTAGACACCACTTTTGGCCTGCCTTTTTTGCCCTTTTTGGGTTTATTAGGGGGCCTTAACAGGCGGTCTATTTTTTCATTATAGACCGGTGTCCTGTTCTTTGGACCAATGTTCTCTGAAATATATTTCAGGTGGTCCAGCATTGAGCTATCCTCAGACTCATAACAGTTTTTCACATAGACCCTAGGTCTAGGAAATTTGTAGCTGTTAAGAGTGGGGATCTCAGGATGTGGAGTGATAGTTTTATTACCACTGCCACATGAGGGTGACATGCTAGCATTGCTAGCAGAGTCAGCCTTACAAGGTGAATTGTCATCAGCTGACATTCCACCAGGGGAGAGAAGTGTTTTGTGTATGCAAGACACTTCTTTTTCTCCATCTGTCCAGCAGGAATTGCCTGACTGGACAGTTGTGCTAGCACAACCAGTCAGCCTGGAAGTGCTAGAATCACAGTTGGAAATTTTGGCACAGCCAGCTTTTCCATTGTCAGAAGTTNTCTGANTTTGATTAGGCTCAATTTCAGCATCAATGCTTGAAAGTGGCCTGCTAGCATGGCTAGCTGGTTGACTGAGTATTTTAGCAAGGTTTGCCTCCAGAAAAGAGTCACCACTTTCTGGGGCTGGAACTAGTTTTTTCCTAGTTCCTTGGAAGAGCTCTCACCTGGGTTAGGGGGGAACTTTTCCTTTTCTTTGCACTCAGCTGACAAGTGATAGCACTTGTGGCATACAGAGCACTTTGTAGTGCTCAGAGTGGAGTACTTTCTGCACTCAAACTCATGATGCCCAGGATTTGTACATTTTGTACAATCCTTCTGCTTTCTTGGATCATAATCCAATCTGCAGTTTTCACCTTTCCTCATGGATCGGTAAACTTCTCTCATATTGAGGGAACTGGACCTGCTAGTCCTGTCCCTTGAGAGGGATCTTCCAGGCCTATTCCCTGAGGAATATTGGGAGCTTGCATTGCTCCTGGCGGGAGATCTGCTCTGAGTCCTGNTATAGGACTGAGAGCTGGAGCTAGGGTAGGACCTATCTCTGGACTGATCCCTATAAGATCTTGAGTCCTGTCCGTCCCTGCTCCTGGACTGAAAGTCGGACTTAGTCCTATTTCTGTCCTCAGAAGGGTATCTAGAATCCCTTCTTTGTCCTGANGAGGACTGGTATCTGTCTCTGGAAGATTCTCTTCCCTGAGACCGGTCCTTATTGGACTGATACCTATCACGGGACTGGTCCCTATAGGACTTGTCCCTGTTTTGGGAGGGGTATCTACCCTGAGACTGGTCCCTTTGGGATCTGTCTCTCTCCCTAGAGCGTCCTTCATCGGACTGGCCTCTTTCCTGGGATTGATATCTCCCATTTATGACCTGTCCTCTTTTATAGGACGGGTGGTCAGGGTTTTTTTGATTCATATCTGCCCCCATTCTAGCAAGTTTTTTAACTTCCTTGAGGGCATCTATCAACATTAGAGTAGCAGCCTCTACTGTGATAGGTTGCTCCAGATTAATGGAGGACAGAGATACTTGTCCTTCAACCAAGGGGGCTGGAATAGCAGCCCTAGCTTGGGATCTGGTGAGCATTGAATCAGCATAAGCTCGGATTGCATCAGTCCTTTGCTTAGCCTTTGGAGTGTTCTCTATTTGACCTTTGGCCAAGAGGTCGCAGACCTCAGAGAAAGGAGTGGAAGACAGCTTCTCTAAGAGAATGTCAATATCCTGGCCATCATCAGCCAGAATATTTCTCCTGTCAATATTCTGGCCATCATCAGCTAGAATATTTCTCCTTGCTTGAGCAATTCCATCAGAGCTCGAGACTGGAGTATTCCAACCTGAGTCACCTGGTGGCCTTAAGGGCGTGGCAGGTGCCTGCTGGGTTGACCCCAAACTGGATGCAGCTCCAGTGAGAGGATAGTTAGCAATAGGGGTCTGCTGCTGTCTTGCCAAATTGGCTGCAGCAAGCTCCCTAGCTGCTCTAACAGCCTGGCCATTTGCAATAGCTCTAGCCATTTGCATTTGCATGACCTGCTGCTGGCTTGGTGGTTGGTCAGGGTCAAATTCGACTCCTTCCAATCCCCTGTCAGCTTGCAGCTGAGCTACACCAGCTTGGCCATTGGCCAGGGGCTGTTGGGGAGGGGGGGCCTGCTGTATGCCAGCAGGTTGACCCACAGCTGCTAGGGGAGCCTGCATCGGCTGACCCTGTACTGCTAGCTGCTGTTGAGCACCTTGCAAGCCTAAGGCTGCCAGGTACTGTGGNGCAATGGCATTGCCAGGTGCTACCACTGGAGGGAGGGGAAAACCAAGCTGCTGAGCAGCAGGTTGACCCANAGCTGCCATTTGAGCAGGTGGTGCATACAACCTAGGGCCTCCATCCTCAGGTTGGAGAACAGCTGGGAAGATGTTCAGGTATGGGTTGGGATAGCCCACAAATGGCANGCCAAAGTGGTTGGTGGGTGGCCCAGCGCCAGCTACCATGCTATTCAACTGAATATGGTGGGCAGCAGGTACAGCACCTATTGTCCTTCCATATTGGAGAGGATGTTGGAGGAACACTCTTTGTTCCTCTTCCATCCTTTCTGCATATCTCCTTACTGCCTCATTGGTCAGTGGAGTGCATTTGTCCTGAGCTCTCTGGCACTTTGCAGCAAGTGGCAGGGCAAGCTCATCTGGCAAGTAGGACAGAATAGCTGTCCTCTGTGCAATAGCTCTGTGAGCAGCCAGGTTGGGCTGGTCAGCAGGAAAAATCCTGTCAATCAGAGTGTAGGCCATGACCAGAATAGCTTTGTATTCTTGGCCAACTTGCCTGTGCAGGTTTTTAAGCTCCTCTCTTCTATAAGAGGTCTTATCCCTGTTTTTCTCCATGCTCAACAGATAGTTGGCTATCTGGTTAGGAGTCATCCCACGGATGTAGTCCTTGTGATCCTTACAGTAGGTATCAACCAGATGTAGCAGACTGTTTTGCATCATCGCACTGGTATACAGTCTGCTCTGAGCTAGTAATTTTAGCTCAGGGAGAGAAAGGGTCCAATCTACCACAGTCCTTTTCTCATTGAGAAAATGAAGGACCTGGACCTCTGAGTGTCTGTCAACAGCTTCAGATCTGCTGACATGCACCCATCTGGGAGCTTGCCTGTCCAGAGCTGCATTAAACAGTACTCTGTTGGCAATTGTTGAGAACATTTCTGGTGGATTAGCTCCACCAGCTATGCACAGATTTGTGGCAGCCTCAATTGTGAGGATCTCACCAAGCTCAAAATCGAATTGTTCAAGAACAGGTTCTTGTCCAACTCTGAGCCTTGCCAGCAGCCCATGAAGGGGGGTACCTTCATCAGCTGGTATCAGCCTCTGATTTGCATCATCAGGGCGTCTGGCCTCCTGGATTACAGAAACTAAGTTCTGAACCAGTTCTCTGGTCTCATACTCCTGGTCAAACCTATCAAAGTTGAATGTGGCCATTATGGCTGTTTTCAACTTGGTTTGGGAGATAGTAGAGATTTTTATTTCTTACTATCCTTTCAGAGGATTTCAGAAAGGATCTAGGCTGGCTCTTACTATCCGCTATGGGGATTTCAGAGAGATCTGAATAGTCTTACTATCCTTACAGCAGGATTTCAGAATATTGATGAGAGATCTGAATAGTCTTACTATCCTTTCAGCAGGATTTCAGAATATTTTAGCTTTCTTATTTTGGAAATAAGATAGCTGATACTAGGCTTCCTTTTTTGGAAACAAAAGTAGAGGAAAGCTTATTTTAAGACAGGGTCGCCATGTAATATTTTCAGAATATTGGTTCTTAATGTCCGGATAAGCTTATCTGTACTCTAGTATCTTTCAGTCTCTCAATGAAGAAGAATTTATTTCTTCTAAAAAAATAATGTATTTTC
>Ga0031655_10002572_pt1 | contig 10398 bp, 8 predicted proteins | sample FrelakmetHBP12HB_FD_55187 | JGI IMG/M metagenome (GOLD analysis project Ga0031655, IMG submission 55187) | Freshwater lake sediment microbial communities from the University of Notre Dame, USA, for methane emissions studies -HBP12 HB | ecosystem: Environmental > Aquatic > Freshwater > Lake >... | reverse complement strand
GGCCAGCCGGCCACCCTGTTCACCACCGATGCAGGGAAAACATACGTCCAGCAAACGCCGAGCGGAACCGTCGACCAGAGCGAGATCGGGCATGAAGGCGATCCGGTATTGATCGAGGCGTTGGTCATCCCAGGCGAGTCTCTGGTGGGTTACCCGACCGCCCTGGTGTTCAGCGCGCAAATGGCGATCAGCCCCAAAAGCGGTCAAGCGACCGAGCTCACCATCACCGCCGACCAGATCTATGTAATGGATAAGCCACAGCCGACGGATAACGCTGTCACAATTCCCCCGACGGCCACGGTCGAGAAGGTCGAGTTGGTCTACTTCGTCAGCGACCCGCGCTATACAACGAATCCGGACGCTGGATACCCTTACCTCCAGCCGGCCTGGCGATTCTATGGGCATTTCAGCAATGGGGATGAATTCGAGGTCCTCATCCAGGCTCTTCCAGATGAATACCTGCTCCCCGAGCTGGCCCCATTTATTCCGCCCGGATAATACCCGACCTGAGACATGCCAGCGAATAAACGCACTACCCCACCATTAAGGTGGGGTAGTGTCACACTTTATCTTGCGGGCAGTGGCTTGCTTTACGAACACAACGCCAAACTTTACGAGATCCAACACCACCATAAGTTAGATATCCAAATTCCTGACGGTCTTCCCTGCGGGACGCTTCCCTTGCGGGGACGATGTCGCAGTGGTGTGGGGGTGGAGGTTGGGCAAGTCCAACATTTCCGCCGGATTTCCCTTTGGGATGCCTCGCGATAGGGGAGGCTGGGTATGGGCTGATGACCCGGATCTGCCGGCGAGAAGATCACCCGCCTTTTCGTAATCCAAGCAAGGATGGGAAGGAGTAGCGTGGGATCGATGCAACCGAGTAGGTCCCGCCATTGATGATGGCGTCGGCTGCCAATTGCCCGCTCTTAATTGCCGGCCCGATCCCTTCACCCATGTCGAGGGTTGCCAATCCCAACGCGTCCCCCACCAGAAATGCATTCCCTATCTGAATCTCGGGCAAGTTCTGGCGCAGGTAATAACTGTGCCCGTCCGGCTTAAATGCATGGTTCCAAATCAGGCCGGTCTCTTCCAGGCGCCTGACCAATAAGTTCCAATGATCCTTAAGCGTATCGCTGCGGCGTTTCAATTGCTCCATGAAACCCCCCATACCGACGTTGACATAACCGTCCTTTTTGGGAACATACCAGGCGTACCCGGGTAGGTGATTCTCAAAGAACCAGAGTTTGCAGCGGGTGTCCTTGACGTTGAATTGAAATTCCTCTTCCTGGGCAACAATCAAAGAGCCATGCGCCTTTGGCGAGGCTTTGCTAAAAAAAGTCGTGTAAACCGGACAGTGAGTGCCGCCTGCACCGACCAGGTAGCGCGCTGAAAATTCATCGTCAACCACGTATTCATCCTTTTCCAGGCGGATGTCCTGGACATCGTGAAGATGGAATTCGGCAGCGGAAGTCTGCAGCAACCAGTGGTCGAATTCAAAGCGGCGGATGGAATATTGGTGGGTCGGTAGTTTGAATCTAAGCCCATTGATGAAGACATCGAAACTGGTAAATTCGGTCAGCCCAAAGGGATAACTGTTCCCATCCATTTCCACCGACTTGAGCACCTGCGGGGTAACCCAGCCAGCGCAAGGTTTAAAGCGTGGGAATTCGGACCTGTCGAGCACGATGCAGCTTACCTGATTCTGGATCAAACGCCTGGCGCAGGCTGCACCTGCTGGACCCCCGCCAATAACCAGCACATCGGTCTTTATCATTTAAATACCTTCTGAAAAACGACAGTCCGGCTGCCGTGTGCCCTGGCGGGTGAAGACGATCTGCCAGAGTTGGTTGTTGCGCGCCCGGAACGCACCTGCGCTGGACAGCAGGTAAAAGCGCCACATGCGGTAAAAACGCTCATTATACTTCTTCTTTAACTCAGGCCAGGCTCTTTCAAAATTGGCATGCCAGGCCAGCAGGGTTTTATCATAATCGGGGCCAAAGTTGTGCCAGTCTTCCATTACGAACCGGCCTTCCATCGCCTTTCCCAATTGTGCAATGGAAGGAAGCATGCCATTCGGGAAGATGTATTTGTCGGTCCAGGGTTCGCCCGTGGTGATACTGGTATTGCCGCCGATGGTATGGATGAAAGCAATGCCGTCCTTCTTCAAACAGCGATCCACCACCTGCATATAATCGGCGTAATTCTTATAACCGACATGTTCCATCACCCCGATCGAAATCACGGCGTCGTAGGTACCGGTCACTTCACGGTAGTCCTGCAGGCGCAATTCCACCGGCAACCCTTTGCAAAGCTCCATTCCCAGGGCAACCTGTTCTTTTGAAACTGTCACGCCCAGGATGGAAGCGTTGTATTTTTCAGCCGCATATTTGGCAAAACTCCCCCAGCCGCAGCCCAATTCCAGAATACGCATCCCGGGTTGAATACCAATCTTCCTGCAAACGAGTTCGAGCTTGGCCTCCTGGGCCTCATCCAGAGTGCGGGCGTTCTTCCAATAGGCACAGGTATAGTTGAGACGTTTATCCAGCATGGCAAGGTACAGGTCATTGCCCAGGTCATAATGCTTTTCGCCCACCTCAAAAGCCTTGGCAGAAGACTGCCGGTTGAACAACCTGGCTCTTAAAACCTGGAAAACCAGACGCAGGTTATTGGTTATTTTTTCGTCCAGACGCGCTTTAAGCACCCGGTTAATGAACTCATCAACCAACTCGCAATCCCACCAACCATCCATATACGCTTCGCCGAGACCCAGGGATGAATCCCGCAAGACGCGGTCATACAGGCGATCGTCATGAACCTGGATATCCCAGGGGTGGCTGCCATTAATCTTAATTTCAGCCAAATCCAGCAATTCGCGAATCATCGTTTCTGACTTTGACATGGGTTTCCTCCAATAAGCGTTAGCAATTAATATATCAATTCGGCATTATATTCTTTATTAACCCCCCTTCCAGAAATTTGGTTCGATCAGAACTGCCCACCCTGATTACGAGGCAGGGCGCATGAAATAGCGTGTGCTACATGTTGCGTTTCTAAATATCCAGATTTCTCACAGCCTTGGCGTGCGTCTGGATGAACCTCTTGCGTGGGTCCACCGCATCGCCCATCAGCAAGTCGAAGGTGCGGCCGGCTTCGGCGGCACGGTCCGGGTTTTCATGCCAGATCGATCCGTATCGTCACCATCTTTTTTGCGAGGCGTTCACAATCCGGGTGAACAGGCTGACCAGCTGCATCCAAACCAATCCGGACGTACTGCGCCATTTTCGGAGCTTTTTGGGTATAGTCAAACAGACTCTGCGCCACGGCTTTTTCTTCTTCAATGACCTGCCCGCTTCCTTCCACGCTTTTGCCTGCCAGCAGAACACGGACATTCGCCCCACCCCGCAAGTTTCGCCACCACTTTCGCTCGCGCCAGCTGATCACCCACAATGTATTTTCATCGCGAAGATAATTGGCCGGCGTCGAGATGGAATTGCCACTTTTACGACCGGTGACAGTGACCATCATCACACCTTTGCTGACCAATCCATGCAAAGGGGATTTCAAAAGCCGGATCATGATCGGATTGAACCACATTGTTATCATTCCTTTTTGTAAAAAAAAGAAACGAATATTTTTTCATCAGAACCCCATTTTACTCGAGGAGTTCTTCATTGCTAAGATGGACTATGGAAGCAACTGGGTATTCGTTTCTCGTTTTAGGGACCAGTGTGTCCGCGCGTGGTTTTTTAAGCTGAGCCGGTCTCAAGCCGGCATCAGCTATACACTTGCACCGCACTGCGTTCCCTGGCACCGCCCGCCAGGGCAGGTGTGGTGCAGTGCAGGTGTCGAGCCCTTACGGGCTCGATACTCTTTCAAGCAGCCATCTGCCGGTTCGGCGAGATTGCGAAGCACATCGTACCCGGAGGGTATATCATCCCTGTAAAAGGGGATCCCTGTGGGATGACTCGCTGACTAGCCGAGTGGGCCTTCGCGCAGCATCCCCGACGGGGGCAAGCCGCCACAAGCCGAGGGGGCAACAAGCCCCCATCGGCAGTCCCAGCGACAGGGGTCGCTGGGATCGGCTGGTAGGCGGGATGACTCGCCGAACAACGGCTGGCTTCGGTGCCTCATGGCACCGGAGAGCGCCACGAGGCACCGAAGCCAGCCCTCGGATACAAGCCTCCTCCATTTTCACCCTATAAACCAGAACTCCGGGTTCTTAAAGAACTCGGAGTTCTGTGCTCAGCCTAAATATCCAGATTCCTCACTGCCTTGGCGTGGGTCTGGATGAAGCGCTTGCGGGGGTCCACCGCGTCGCCCATCAGCATGTCGAAGGTCCGGTCGGCTTCGGCGGCGTCGTCCACGGTGACCAGCAGCAGAGTGCGGTTTTCCGGGTTCATGGTGGTATCCCAGAGTTGGGTCGGGTTCATCTCGCCCAGCCCTTTATAGCGCGACAGGCTGACTTTGTCGGGGCTGACGCCCAGCGATTTAAGCAGCTTGTCCTTGTCGGCATCATTGTAGGCGTAATGGACCTGGGTCTTGTAAGCCAGGCGATAGAGCGGCGGCTGGGCGATGTAGAGGTGACCTTCGTCGATCAGGGTGGGCATGTAGCGGAAGAAGAAGGTCAGCAGCAGCGTGCGGATGTGCGAGCCGTCCACGTCGGCATCCGTCATGATGATGATGCGCCCGTAGCGCAGGCCGGCGAGGTCGAAATTATCGCCGATGCCGGTGCCCAGGGCTGAGATGAGCGCCCGGACTTCGTTATTCCCCAGGATCTTATCCAAGCGGGCACGCTCGGTATTCAAAATCTTGCCGCGCAGGGGCAGGATGGCCTGGAAATGCCGGTCGCGGCCCTGCTTGGCCGAGCCGCCAGCCGAGTCACCTTCCACGATGTAGAGTTCGGTCTTGGACGAGTCGCGCTGGGAGCAGTCCGCCAGTTTACCGGGCAGGGTGAGACTCTCCAGGGCGGATTTGCGGATGACCAGGTCACGCGCCTTGCGGGCGGCGTCACGCGCCCGCGCCGAGGTGAGACACTTGGCAATGATGGCCTTGGCCGCCTGCGGGTTCTCTTCGAGGAACGTCCCGAAGGCCTCGCCCACCACCTGCGTGACGTAGGTTTGCACTTCAGGGTTCATCAACTTCACTTTGGTTTGCGACTCAAACTGCGGGTCCGGGTGTTTGATGCTGATAATGGCGGTCAGACCCTCGCGCGTGTCGTCGCCGGAAAAGTTCGGGTCGGCTTCCTTGAGCAGCCCGCCCTTGCGGGCATAATCGTTGACCACGCGGGTCAGGGCTGCCCGCATCCCGGTGAGATGCGTGCCGCCGTCGACCGTGTTGATGGTATTGGCGAAGGCGTAAATGGACTCGGTGTAAGCGTCGGTGTACTGGACGGCGCATTCGATGCCGATCCCCTCGATATCCTTTTCCACGTGCACCACCTGGTGCAGGGTCTCGCGGTTGCGGTTCAGGTAACGCACAAACGAGGTGATGCCTCCCTCGAAGTAGAAAGTCTCTTCGCGGTTGCTGCGCTCGTCGAGGAAGTAGATGGTGGTGCCGCGCGTAACGAAGGCCATCTCGCGGAAGCGCTGTACGAGGGTGTCAAAGCGGTATTCGAGCACTTCGGTGAAGATCAGCGGGTCGAACTTGAACGTGGTCCTGGTGCCCGTTACGCCGGTTTTGGCTTTGCCGATGCTCTTGACCGGCTCCTTGGGGTGGCCGCGCTCGTAACGCTGGAAATAGATCTGGCCATCCCGGCAGACCTCGACCTCGCACCACTCCGAAAGGGCATTGACGGCGCTGACGCCCACCCCGTGCAACCCGCCCGAGACCCTGTACCCGCCGCCGCCAAACTTGCCGCCGGCGTGCAGTTTGGTCATCACCACCTCGAGGGCCGATTTTTTCTCGGTGGGATGCATATCCACCGGGATGCCGCGCCCATTATCGGTGACGGTGACGGACGAATCGGGATGGATGACAATTTCGATGCGCGTGCAGGCCCCGGCCAGGGCCTCGTCAATCGAGTTGTCCACCACTTCATAGACGAGGTGATGCAGGGCTTTGATGTCCGTACCGCCCACATACATGCCGGGCCGGCGGCGGACGGCTTCTAGTCCCTCCAGGACCTGGATATCCTTTGCGTCGTAACTTCCATTTACTGCCATAAATTCCTTGGATTATACTTTTACTGAAGTTGTTTTGCGTTGAAGTTGTTCTAAAACCGCTTTCAACCAGGCATTGATATCACGATAATAGACAAAGCTGGCCGCCAGCAGGGCCGTCGAGACGAAGGCATGCCCGGCGATACCCACCAGCATCAACCACGAGTTTAGCGGCGGGGTATTCCATAGGAAGTTCAATCCCTGGTTGAGCACCACAATGGTCAATAAGAACAACCCGGTATTGGGCAGGGTGAAGCGCACCATGCGCAGACTATTCATGATGGCCCGGAATGCATCCAGTTGCAAGGTATAAATGCCGTGCACCGAGAAGAAGACCGGCATCACCAGCCAGACCAGGACGATCGCCCCGGCAAATAACGCCACCTGTCCCAAAACCGAATTGATGGCCGTCAGAACCGACAATACTAGCAGGGCAGGCAACCCGAAGAAGAACAGCAGACCCAGCCAGATGAGCGACAGCAATACAGCCTGTTGCAGGGATTTCCAGGGCGAACGCGCTTCCGGTTTAAGCGCCACCTGGGAAACCCAATAATAGTACATTGCGCCAATTATCCAGCCCAGGAAGACCAGGAATATTGCCCAGCCCAGGATGGTGACGAACGAACCGGCATCGAGGCTCAGCGGAACCCCCAACGGATTCTGCATGGATGATTCGAGACTCAACAGGCTGGTGGTCCCCACCGGGAACGTGCGCAGGATGACAAACAAGTTGAAATTATCCGCAATGCCTGTCCAGGCCGTCTGAAGAGTGGCCAGGTCTGTGATACCGGATGGGAGTGCGCCCGCCAGCGACGGCAGGCGGTCAATGAGCGGCTGGAGGAAATCCTTCAGACGCAGGTGCGGGCCAAGCCACAGGAACAGGTCGAGTAGCACCGGCGGCAGGATGACCGCAATATGGTTGGCTACAGAATCAAATCCCGCCCTCAATGAGGCGAGCAGGCCCGGAGGCAGGGGCAGTTTAGCTTGTGGTGTTTCCATGGACATTGATTGCTTCTTTTAATATCAATCCGTGAACGATAAACGGTCAAGATACAGGTTGTTAGTGCAATTTTACTGCTAATTGGGCAGTGCCCTGTGGCTTTCGGCAGCCTGTATTCTACCACACGGCCGAATTCGCACAGATGTTCTTGAATTAGAGGGGTTGACAGGAAATTCAGGCATGGCGCTTTTGTACGATGGAGGAATTGTATAATATGATAAATAATATCATAATTATATGATATAATAGATAGTGATTACCTTCAAACCATACAGTTCTCGAAAGGAGTATATAAATATGAATGCAATAGATGTAGTTAAAGCCGGTTTAGCCGCCTCCGAAGCTGGTCAGACCAGTAAATTTGCAGAGTTTCTTACAGAAGATATGGTCTTCGCCGGGCCGGTGCCCCAGCCGGTTGGCAAACGCGAATTCGTTGGCCTGATGACTGCCCTGGTGGCTGCCATCCCAGACTGGAAGTTCAACGCCAAGGGCTTCAAACAGAATGGCGACAAAATGATTACCACCTTCCAGATCACCGGGACTCAGACGGGCGAGTTGAATTTGCCCATGCCGGGTTTCCCAAAGGTCCCGGCTTCCGGGAAGCGCATCTCCCTTCCGTATGAAGAAACGACGATCACGGTAAAAAATGGGAAGATCAGCCGGCTCGAGGCGGCTGTGGTGCCGGGCGGCGGAGTAGCCGGGGTGCTGGCCCAGCTTGGCATTTCGATGCCGGTCATGCCATAACCCCCCGACTCTGAATGGATGCGACTGCAGGTCTCCAAAATTCTGGAGACCTGCATTTATTTATTGGTCATCCCCACCCCTTTAAGATCCTGGGGTAATGGGGACGGCAAAGCTGTCCCCATTACCCCAAACCCCGAAGCTATGCTTCCNCTGACACNTGCGGCAAATCCTTCATGGCTTCTTCGATTGCATGCTCGGGATGCTCATAATCCACCAGTTCGCCATTCAGGTAGGATTGATAGGCTGTCATGTCGAAGTGGCCGTGGCCNGACAGGTTGAACAGGATGACGCGCTTCTCGCCTTTGGCTTTGGCATCCAGCGCCTCGTTAATCGCCACGCGGATGGCGTGTGCAGATTCAGGAGCCGGGAGGATGCCTTCGGCTTTGGTAAACTGCACTGCAGCATCGAAGGTCCCGATCTGGGATACGGCAACCGCCTCTATGTACCCGGCATCGTACAATGCCGAAACACTGGGGGCCATGCCGTGATAACGCAGGCCACCGGCGTGGATACCGGCCGGCATAAAGGTGTGGCCAAGCGTATACATCTTGACAATGGGAGCCATTTGGGCAGTATCGCCATAGTCAAAGGCGTAGACGCCCTTCGTCAGTGAGGGGGTCGCAGTCGGCTCGACGGCCACCAGGCGTGTGCGCTGCCCGTCCTTCAGGTTCTGGCGCAGGAACGGGTAGGCAATCCCGGAAAAGTTCGAGCCGCCGCCCACACAGCCGATGANCACGTCGGGGTATTCGCCGGCTAGGTCCATCTGCTTGAGGGCTTCCTCGCCGATGACGGTCTGGTGCAACAACACGTGGTTCAGCACCGAGCCGATACCGTACTTCTTCGTCCCACCGGAGGCAGCCGCCATTTCCACGGCCTCCGAAATGGCGATGCCCAGCGAGCCGGTATTCTCCGGATCNTTGGCGAGCAAGGCCCGGCCGTATTCGGTGCGATCGGTTGGGCTNGCAAAGACCTGCGCCCCGTAGGTCTGCATGAAAATGCGCCGGTAGGGCTTCTGGTTGTACGAGATTTTGACCATGTAGACTTCNANGTCAATGCCGAAGAAGTTACAGGCCATGGANAGCGCTGCGCCCCACTGGCCGGCGCCGGTCTCGGTGGTCATGGCTTTCGTACCGGCGACCTTGTTATAAAAAGCCTGCGGGATGGCCGTGTTCGGTTTGTGGCTGCCCACCGGTGAGACGGACTCGTTTTTGTAATAAATGTGTGCGGGCGTGTCAAGTGCCTTTTCCAGCCGGCGGGCGCGGACGAGCGGAGTCGGGCGGTAGAGTTTATAAATCTCGCGCACTTCCTCCGGGATTTCGATGTAGCGTTCCGTACTGACTTCCTGCTGGATGATCTCCATCGGGAACAACACCGAGAGGAATTCCGGCGTGATCGCCTCCTTCGTCATCGGGTTCAACACCGGGGCGGGCGGGACGGGGCTGTCGGCCAGCACGTTGTACCAATTCCTTGGCAGGTCGGTTTCGTTCAATATAAAGCGGGTTTGGTCAGACATAATTTATCTCCTTTTTTTTATGANTGGGCGTTCGGAATTTGTTATTCGTTCGTCGAAAGGAGAAGACCTTCAGGGCGGGTGAAAAGTGATGAGGTACATGTTTTCTGCTCCTTGCTGCTTCTTGCTTGATCAATGAACTTGCCTGTATCGAAAGGCTCGGAAATAACAGGATAAAGGTTCAGTTATTTACGTAGTACTCCTTAAACACAAATGCGTTCGTCCATAGAACGGGACGAACGCATGGTTCGTGGTGCCACCCGAATTAGGTTGACTAACAAAAAATCCCTGCATGATGCACAGAGAACCGCCAGCCTCACTCTTGTCGGTCAGCTAGTCTTACAGGTTTGAAAAATCCTGCTCATCGCGCCTGGCTAAGTGACCTGGCCGTGATAACGGTGGCCGCTCCGGCGAGGGTTACTCGGGCTTCGACTTTGCTCTGCCCTTTCGCCTTGCAACTCTGAGGTCCATTCAACTTCATCGTGTGGGCAGGACTTTCACCAATTGCCGCCTGCTCTCTGGTCCGCCGTATGAGGTTTACTCGTCCTCTTCGACGTCTTTCAATTATTGGGGGTGATTATATGCAAAATAACAAGATTGTCAATGGTTGAAATAATCCGAAAGGATTATTTTTTTGGTTCTTTTTTCTCCCGGGGGCTGCGTTCGCCCAAAGTCACGCCAATCAGCACCACGACCACCATTAGAATGGCCAGAGCAATGATGCCGGTAGTATCGGCATATACCGTTCTGGAGATTGGGGTGGGAACCGCTGTGGGAATGGGGGTATATGTGGGAGGCGGGGTTGGCATAAAGGGTCCGTTATCGGTCGGGGGTGGCACAAGGGAGGAGGGGAGCGGGGTCGGAGTTGGCCCGGGTGGGGGAAAATCCACAATTGAAGTGGGGGTTGGTGGCAGGGTCCCAACTGCGGAGGGTGTATCAGTCTTTTGGGCCAAGTTTTCCAAAACAGTCGCGGCCTGAGCCGGGGC
>Ga0031655_10002566_pt1 | contig 10417 bp, 6 predicted proteins | sample FrelakmetHBP12HB_FD_55187 | JGI IMG/M metagenome (GOLD analysis project Ga0031655, IMG submission 55187) | Freshwater lake sediment microbial communities from the University of Notre Dame, USA, for methane emissions studies -HBP12 HB | ecosystem: Environmental > Aquatic > Freshwater > Lake >... | reverse complement strand
GGCGGAGAGATGAAAGAGGTGTCGCCACAAGCAGAGATCAGGTCCATGCGCCAGGGTTTCAGGCGAAACCAGGGCGAAAACACCGAGTGCGCCTGCCAGAACAGCCCAGCGCGGGATACCTTTGGCGAAGCTAGGCATCATTTATTCCATGCGCAGCGCGCGGCCTTGGGCGTCCGGCAGCTTGTTCAGCGTAATCAAGATGATGTCCACCAACTTCCAGATGCCGCACCCGCCCAAGGTGAGGAGCTTGAGAATACCCAGCCCTGTGTAGCCCAAATAGAAGCGGTCAATGCCCAGAAATCCCAGGAAGATGGAAAGCAGTTCTGCCGTGGTCCAGTCCTTGTCCCCAGGCGCGGCAGGGCGTTCGACCCGGAGCGGGTTCCCCTGGGCGTCGGGAATCTTTCGTAGGACGAGGAGAATCAGGTCGACAAGGGTCCAGATCCCGCATCCGCCCAGGGTCAGCAACTTCAGGACGCCCAGACCTGTATAGCCGAGATAAAAGCGGTCCACGCCAAACACTCCCAGGAATGCCGAAAGCAATACCGCGGTGGCCAGGTCTTTTTCCCCAGCGGCGCGCGTCTGGCGCGCCCCGCACTTTAAGCAGGCGACCACGCCCGGAGGAGTCTCCTGCCCGCAGGCAGGGCAGTAACGGATCCCGGCCAGAGGGGGCTGGCCACAAGCCACGCAGAATTGGGCGTTGTCCGCTAGTTGTCGAGCGCAATTTCGGCAATACATGAGAATGACCTCGCAAGAAGGGAATTCAGGGCCTAGGGCTGCGCCTATTTATAGTGCGGGGACGGGAAAAAGTAAATCAATTCGTGGAGGGGAGAGAGAAAGTCGAAGAGTTGAAAAGTAGCGCCGCTCTTGAGGGCGGCAGGTGTCCGTAAGCTGACGGACTAAAGCCCGGCGCTACAAGTCTTCGACTTTCGACTTCGCCTCAATTGGGTGGCCCGGCCGCGGCGGGGGTCAGCGCGACGTCGCGCACGGGCTTGCCGGTTTCGACGGGTACGGGTTCTTTTTCAAGAGCCCATGCCACGACTTCCTGAATCGTCTTCACGTAGTGAAGCTGCAAGCCCTCGAGCATTTCCTGGTTCAAGTCCTCGACGATATTCGGCTCGTTGTCGGCAGGGAGGATGATTTCCTTCACGCCGGAGCGCTTGGCGGCGAGGACTTTTTCCTTGACCCCGCCCACAGGCAGGACCTGTCCGCTCAGGGTGATTTCTCCGGTCATGGCAACGCGCGGGCGGGAGGGCCGGCGTGTCAAGGCGGAAACCAGCGCGGCCACCATCGTGACGCCCGCCGAGGGGCCGTCCTTGGGGATGGCGCCCGACGGGACGTGAATGTGGATATCCTTCGACTGGAAGAATTCCGGATCGATCTCGAAGTCCGTAGCATGGGACCGGACCCAGGCCAGGGCAGCCTGCATGGACTCTTGCATCACCTGGCCCACGTGGCCGGTCATGGTGAAGCCCTTGCCGCCTTTCATAGCGTTGGCTTCCACGTAGAGCACGTCGCCGCCGGTGGGCGTCCAGGCCAGACCGATCACCACGCCGGGCTGGCGAGTGCGCTCGATGATTTCCGTCTCCAGGCGGTAGCGCGGAATCCCCAGGTAGTCACGAAGGTTGTCGGCAGAGGCCACGAGCTTGTCCGTCGAGCCTTCCGCGATCTTGCGCGCCTGTTTGCGGCAGACCGTGGCGATCTCGCGTTCCAGGTTGCGAACCCCCGCCTCGCGCGTGTAGTGGCGAATAATGTGCGCCAGCGCCTCGCGCGTGAACTCAATCTGCTCGGGGCTCTTGACGCCATGCTCTTCCGTCTGCCTCTGGATCAAGTGCCGGATGGCAATCTGAATCTTCTCTTCCTCGCTGTAGCCCTGGAGCTCCAGGACTTCCATGCGGTCGAGCAGCGGGGGAGGAATGGTGTCCAGAACGTTGGACGTGGTGATAAAAAGGACCTTGGAGAGGTCAAACTGCACGTCGAGGTAGTTGTCGCGNAAGTGGGAGTTTTGTTCGGGGTCGAGGACCTCGAGCAGNGCGGAGGAGGGGTCGCCGCGAAAGTCGCGGCCGATCTTNTCCACCTCGTCGAGCATGAAGACGGGGTCGCGGGTCTCNGCGCGGCGAATGCCTTGAATCACCTGGCCCGGNAGCGCGCCGATGTAAGTGCGGCGATGGCCGCGGATTTCCGCCTCGTCGTGGATGCCGCCCAGCGACATGCGCACGAACTTGCGGTCCAGCGCGCGGGCGATCGACTTGCCCAAGGATGTCTTGCCGACGCCCGGCGGCCCCACGAAGCAGAGGATGGGGCCCTTGAGCTGCGGCTTCAGTTGCAGCACCGCCAAGTAATCCACAATGCGTTCCTTGACCTTTTCCAGGTCCCAGTGGTCCTCGTCCAGGATTTGCTTGGCCTTGATGATATCCACCTTGGTTTCGCTGACCTTGGTCCAGGGCAGCACGACGAGCCATTCCAGGTAGGAGCGGGTGACGTGGTAGTCGGCCGCGGCCGGGGACATCTTGGCGAGCCGGCTCAGCTCCCGCATGGCCTCCTTCTTGGCCTCTTCGGTCATGCCGGCGGCCTCGATCTTCTTGCGCAACTCTTCGATCTCCTGCTGCTCGTCCGCATCGCCCAGCTCTTTCTGGATGGCCTTCATCTGCTCGCGGAGGTAGTACTCGCGCTGGCTCTGCGTGACCTGGTCCTGGACGTCTGATTGGATCTTGGACCGGATCTGCAGGACTTCCACCTCCCGCGCCAGTTGCCGGTTCAGGCGCTCCAGGCGCACCTTCAAGTCCAGGCTTTCCAGCAACTCCTGCTTCTCGCTGCTGGAGAGCGACGGCAGGTTGGCGGCAATGAAATCCGACAGGCGGCTCGGCTCGTCGATATTCATCACCACCGTCTGAAGGTCGTCGGAGAGGGTGGGTGAGAGCTGCACCACTTGCTGGAAGAGGTTCGTCACGCTGCGGACCAGCGCGTCGAACTCCGACTTCTTCTCCACCGGGAGAATCTCCTGCAGCGGTTTCACCCGGGCGCGCATGAAGGGCTCCACCTGGATGACTTCTTCCACGGCAATGCGCTGCAGCCCTTCCACAAAGATGAACAGACTCTGGCTAGGGAGCTTGATCACCTTGTGAACGAAGGCCACGGTGCCGATCTGAAACAGGTCCACAGGTTGGGGATTGTCCACGCGGGGGTCGCGCTGCGCGACCACGCCGAGGAAGCGCTCTTCTTCCTTGAGGTCGCTGATGAGCTTCAGGGAACTCTCACGGCCCACCGTCAGAGGTAGAATGGCACTGGGGAAAAGCACCGTGTCGCGGACCGGAAGAATCGGCAGCTCGGTGTAGTCAATGTTGGTCTTCGTTTGTTTTGCGGGCATCGCTCTCAAACCTCACTCTGGGGATTCCGCCCAAACACGCACGCACCGGCGTGCCCTAGCATACGCGGGCGGCATTCTACCACGGCGGCATACTCTCCGCCCTTCCAGGTACAAATTAACTATCGGCATTTCCTCTGCCGAGAGGACTGACAGGTCTCGCGGCGCCCCCTTCAGTTATTAGATGCCGGAGCCTGCCTCGACGGCGCTCTGACATCAGGAGGGCCGAATCCGCCGGCTGGTCCGTCAGCTGACGGACCGACGGATCAGCCTTACACGTGCGCGAGGAAGAAGCGCGCGGCCTCGTCCACCATGGAGCGGAGGAAGAATAATGAGCTGTAGTGCGCGCAGGGATACCAGTGGAGTGGGGGCCGGCCGAGCGCTTCCCAAAGCTCCAAGGTGAATTTCGGATGGACGATTTCGTCGAACTTTCCGGCCATCATCAAAAGGTTTTTCACCTTGTTATGACGCGCCAGGAGGGTGGGATTGGTGACCGACCAGATCTTTTCAAGTTGCCGGCGGTCAATGCCGGCGCGCTCGATATCCGCGCGGACGTGGCGCGTCATGCGGCCTTCCCAGGTGACGCCGGCGCTGTTGCCACTGGCCAGCAGGGTGATGCCGGCGGGAAAAGGTTCCACCATCATCGCCAAGTGGCCGATGATCCCTCCCAGGCTCATCCCGAAGAATCCCACCGTGGGCGAAAATTGCCGGAGCCAGGGGAGGATGGCGCGCAGCTCCACGACCGCCTGCTGGAAGCTTTCGGCCGTTCGCACCACGTCGCCGGAGACCATGTACTCGCCGCTCCAACTGCCCGGCGGCGCGCGCCGCAGATGGTAGGGCATCACCAGAAAAAGGCTCTCGATGCCGTGCCGCGCGAAGCCCAGCCCCACCCGCCAAAATTCCACCGCCAGCGATTTGCGGCCCCAACCGTGAAGAATGGCCACGGCCGGGTGCTCCCGGCGGTCGTCCAGGCGCAGGTGATAGGCATAGCAGTCATTGTTCTCCGGCCAGCGCGTCCGGATGGGGCTCGAGAAAACAATCTCCGTCAGGCGGCGGCCCCGGAGCGTGCGCTCGCTCAACACCCTGACGTGCTCAGCCGGAGCGGGACGAAAGTAGAACAGCTCCGGGTCCGCCAGGAATCTCTCGGAAATGATATGCGCCATGTCACGCGTGTAGGGCGCGTGCGACAGCATGGGCTTTATCCCATTGAGGTAGATCTTGAACGCATCGACAGCGTGCATCAACGGGCGCAGCAAGGTATCCATAGGCAATCGGGAAACTCTCATTCTAACAAGACTCGAGCCGTAGCGGCGCGCGGCGCCACTAGGGGACCGATCCGTCAGTCCGTCAGCTGACGGACCGGCCGGCCGGCGGACTCGGCCTCACGGACCGACGGCGCGGCCCGAATTGCGAAAGTGCCCCGCCCAAGGTATCTTGACGCGGGGCGGGCACGGCGAGTAGGGGAGCCCTCTGGGCTCCCGCTTCTTTCACCCACGGGAGGGCAGAGCCCTCCCCTACGAAANCGGCGCGTGCGAGGAGGCGATNATGATTCAGGATTTGGCGCATGCCCTTCACGTCAGCCCCGGAGTGTTCTATCTCGTCGCCTTTTCGACGCTCCTGGCTTTCGCTCTGGCCGCGGGGTTCATCTTGAACCGACTCTTTCACCGGGCAGGGAAGAAGTTGAGCGACACCTGGGGCGGGCTAGTCTTCACGCTGCTCGAGTCTTTGCCCCTTCCGCTTCTGCTGCTGGCCGCGCTTTACACTTCTCTGGAATTGATGCCCCTGCCGCGCACGATAGAGCGCATGGGTTCCAAGCTGATTCTGGCCCTGGTCGTCATAGTGATCTTCTACTTCCCCGCCAAGGTGCTCATTCTCTTCCTGCGCCGGATGGGCCGAGGCGACCCGGGTCTGAAGCCGGTCGCGGAACCAGCGGTTTTTATCGTGCGTGCGCTGTTTGCCGTATTGGCGGTGGTCATCATCCTGGAGAACCTGGGGATATCCCTTACCGGCGTCTGGACCACTCTGGGCGTGGGCAGCGTAGCGGTGGCGCTGGCGCTGCAGGAAACCCTTAGCAATTTCTTTGCCGGGCTCTACTTGCTCGCCGACCGGCCCGTGGCTTCGGGGGACTACATCAAGCTCGACTCAGGTCAGGAAGGGTACGTGGTGCGCATCGGGTGGCGTTCTGCGGCACTGCGCACCCTCAGCAACAACCTGGTGGTGATTCCGAACTCCACGCTGGCCAAGGCTGTCGTCACCAACTACTCGATGCCCGAGAAGCGCATGTCCTACTCACTTCCTGTCAGCGTGGCCTACGGAACCGATCCCAGGCGGGTGGAGCAGATCCTNGTGGAGATTGCTCAGGAGGCCGTCCGCGACGGCGTCGCGGGTTTGCTGGACGANCCCGCGCCCTCGGTGAGCTTGATACCCGGGTTTGGGGCTTCCTCACTGGATTTCTCGCTCAACCTGCANATCCGCCAGTTTACGGACCAATACGATATTCAAAGCGAGTTGCGGAAGCGCATCCTGGAGCGCTTTGACCGTGAAAAAATCAAGATGCCTTTCCCCACGCGCACCTTGCAATTCGACCCGCCAACTCTGGCTGCGTTGCGCAGCGCCGGAGAAAAGCCAGGGCCGGATGAATCCTAATGTGATACACTAATCGCGTAGCAAAAAGTTAGGGGAGAGGCGGGCCCGCTGAGAGGGCGTATTTCCTCTTGCTGGGGGTTCCGCCGCAGAATCCGGGGGCCAATGGGTACCCGGCAGGGCTGAGAAGACATCTTCAATTGCTGCTAAAGGAGGGTTTATGCCCTTTGCTCTACCGTCGCTGCCGTACGCGCCCGATGCGCTGGAACCCTTCATCGATAAGATGACGATGGAGATCCACCACGGCAAGCACCATAACGCCTACGTCACCAACTTGAACAAGGCTGTGGAGTCGGCGCCGAATCTGGCCCCCCATAGCCTGGAGGAATTACTCGCCAACAACTGCGCCCTTGTCCCGGAGAACATCCGGACGGCGGTGCGCAACAACGCCGGCGGCCACATCAATCACTCCATGTTTTGGCAGATCATGGGTCCCCAAGCCGGCGGGCAGCCCGGCGGGAAACTCCTGGATGCCATCCAGAGCACCTTCGGCAGCTTCGACCAGTTCAAACAGAAACTGACCGAGGCCGCGATGGGCCGCTTCGGATCCGGCTGGGCGTGGCTGGTGTCTCAACACGGCAAGCTGGACATCTACTCGACGGCCAACCAGGATAGCCCCGTCATGGAAGCTAAGTACCCCGTCATGGGGGTTGATGTTTGGGAGCACGCCTACTACCTCAAGTACCAGAATCGGCGGAATGAGTACCTCGCGGCGTGGTGGAACGTCGTGAACTGGCCGGAGATCGAAAAGCGGTTCGCCAGCGCGAAATAAGGCTGCGCAAATCCCCAAACCGTCCGGCTCGCTGAGTGCGTGCCAAAATCGTCGAAGCCCGGCCTGTGTGCCGGGCTTTTGTTTTCTCGCGGCAGCGCCTTTGCGGTTTTCCCAAGGCGGGGAAGCTGTGAGCAGGAACTTGGAAGAGCAGATCAAGGAAGCTTCGTGAGCCGCGACAGCGCCCACGCGGCGTGCTCGTGGACGACGGGATCAGGATGCTCGGCGGCGAGCTCCAGCCAGGGCACAAACCTCGGGTCGCCGGAATTGCCCATCGCTACGCAGAGGTTGCGCAGCCAGCCGCGATACTTGGCGCGCTTGATGGGAGAGCGAGCAAAGAGACGGCGGAAGTCATCTTCGGTCAGCGAAGCCAGAGCTTCGAGCGGGGGATTGAACAAGGAAACTGGAAACTGGAAACTCGAAACTCGGCCGTCAGTCCGTTGTCCGTCGTCCGTTGTGAGTTGACCACGCTGGGCCGCTGCACGCGGGTCTTGAATCTGCAAGGGCTGGAATTCCGTGAGGCCGGTCGTGGCGACGCTTCGTTGCTGAATCCCCAAGGCCGCCGGAGGCTGGTCGTTTTCATTCTGACTTCTGTCTCCTGACTCCTGACTCCTGCCCTTCCCGTTCCACGGGCACACATCCTGGCAGATGTCGCAGCCAAACACGTGGGCGCCGATTTTCGCGCGAAACGCTTCGGGGATGGAGCCCTTCAGTTCGATGGTGAAGTAGGAGATGCAGCGCGAGGCATTCATCACATAGGGTTCGACCAGCGCCCCCGTGGGGCAGGCTTCCAGACAAGCAGTGCAGGACCCGCAACGGTCCGGCGCGGGCAGGTCAGGCTCCAGCGCCAGGGTTGTTAGAATGACGCCTAGGAAAAACCACGAGCCCTTCGCTTCGTCAATCAGGCACGTGTTTTTGCCCATCCAGCCGATTCCTGAGAGGCGCGCGAAAGCCCGTTCCACAATCGGCCCGGTATCCACATAAACGCGGGTCTCGACCCCCGGAGCCAGCTCCTCGATGGCCTTGCGAAGTCGCTCGAGCTTGGCGCGCATGATCTCGTGGTAGTCCTGCCCCCAGGCATAACGCGAAATCCACGCGCGCGCATGCGCGTGTCCGTCGTCAGTTGTCCGTGGTCCGTGGTCCGTTGCCGGTTGTTCGTTGTCCGTGCCCTGTTGATCGTTGGTTTCAGCAACTGACAACTGGCAACTGACCACTGACGGCTTTTTTCCGACTTCCGTCGAGTACGGCAACGGTGTGTTGTAGACCAGTCCTACACACACAAGCGATTTCACGGACGGCAAGATTCGGCGCGGATCATCCCGCTGGGGATTGGCGAGGTAGCTCATCTCCCCGCCGTAGCCCCGCTCGACCCAGCGACGAGAGAATTCCAGGTCCTTGCAAGCTCCGAGGGGCGCAATTCCCGCCAAGTCAAAGCCGATTTCTATCGCCCGCTGTTTGACGGCTAAGCCCAATCCCATGGTGCCTATCATAGCGCGGCGCGGGCACTGCTCGCGGGCTCGATTCATTTGGCCTCGTTCCAGGTGCGCCGCTAAGGTGGCCAGCGACCACGAGTTGGCCCACCTGTTGGACATTCGACCTTCGACTCAGATCCGCCAACATGTTGATTTTCAAGTAGATTCCGCAAGTCCATTCACGCGACATTTTGGCCCATACAACCCGCCAAACTGACCGTTCGGCGTAAAGTCCTTAGCCCTAAGTACAATTCCTCTTACAATTTGCAAGCTACTGGCGGGGGGCCAGGGCCTCTGAATTCATGTGTTCGTCAACTTGTTCTGGTGACGACGGCTTAGCACCTAAAGTTAAGCCGCGTCCAGCAGTTCCGCTGTGCAAACAGGGGGAGAGTCCTTTCATTTCATTAGGGGAGAGGAAAAACACCTATGCCGAGAATCAAAGGTCAGCGGCTCATGAAATACGTCGATCAAGCCGTAAGCTCGACAGCCACAGTGCTGTTCAATGGCATCCAGTTCTTCAACAAACACAATCCTGGTCCCACCTTTACGCCGCGGTGGTCGGACAAGCCTCTGCTCAAATCCTGGCAAAAGACCAAGCCGGAACTAGGCTTCCCCCGGCAGACCGACTCGCTCTGCCCGGAGTGCGTCAAGGAAGCGCGTGCGCGGATTATGAGCGGCGAACAGAATTGGCAAACGCTCCTGAGCGAAAAGGTTGGCGAGGTCAAAGCGACCATTCTGGAGCGGGACGGGCAAGTGTGGATGGTGAAGGACTGCCCCATTCATGGCCACTTTGAAGACATGATGGCGGTGGAGTCGAGTTTTCTGCGCTGGGTCGAGAAGAATTTCCCGGGCCGCGACATTCGCGCCCACAATGACGAAGGGCTGCACAATCACGGCTCCAGTTCTATCAAGCACGGCCGCGGCTCGGTGCTCACCGTGGACCTCACCAACCGCTGCAACATGATGTGCGACCCCTGCTTCATGGACGCCAATCAGGTGGGATTTGTTCACGAGCTGACCTGGGAAGACATCAAGGAGATCCTCGACAACGCCCTCAAGATCAAGCCGCGCCGCCAGATGTCGGTGCAATTCTCGGGCGGCGAGCCGACCATGTCGCCTTACTTCATCGACGCCGTCCGCTATGCCCGCAAGCTGGGATACAACAGCGTGCAGGCGGCGACCAACGGCATCGAGTTTGCCAAGAGCAAGGAGTTTTGCCGGCGCGCCTTCGAAGCGGGGCTGCGCTACGCCTATTTGCAGTTTGACGGGGTCGGCAACGACGCCAATAGCCACCGCCAGGTGGGCAACCTGTTCGACGTCAAGTTGCAGGCCATCGAGAACATGCACGAAGCAGGCATCGAAATCATCCTGGTGGTCACGATCGTCAACGATGTCAACAACGACCAAGTCGGTCCCATCGTCAATTTTGCCCGGCAGAACCCCAAGAAGATTGCCTTCGTAGCTTTCCAGCCGGTTTCCTTTACGGGCCGCGACGAAGACATCACGCCCCAACGCCGCTTGCGGCAACGTTACACGCTCTCCCATCTGGCCCGCGACGTGAAATCGCAGACAGGCATCACCGAGCCTACCCGCGACTGGTTCCCCATTTCCCTGATGGGGGCCTTCGCGGACTTCGCGGACTTGGTGCACGGGCCCGAGGCCCAGTGGGGCCAAGTCAGTTGCGGTTGCCATCCCAACTGCGGTGTGGGCACGGCCCTGATGATCAATAAGGAGACCAAGGAGTGGGCGCCCGTGCCGGAGTTCCTCGACATCCCGCAACTCATCAAAGACATGCAGGGGATCACGGACGCCGCGCGCGGCAAGTGGTTCTCAAACCTCATGATGGGTCTGGCGCTCTTGAAGAACTACAAGCCCTTCCGAGCGCCCAAGAGCTTGGCCCTTATCGATCTGCTCAAGAAATTCGACAAGTCCTTTGCGCTTACGGGCGAGGCGAGAGCCCGGAAGAAGTACGGCGCCTCGGACCCCGACCGGACCCTGGAAGACGCCATGAAGCGCCGCTCCGATCCCTGGAACTTCCTCTTCATCGCCGGCATGTGGTTCCAGGACCTGTTCAACTACGATTTCCGCCGCACGGAAATGTGCATCATCCCCTACGCGACGCAGCAGGGTGAGATTTCCTTCTGCGCGTACAACACCGGCATCGGCTGGCGG
>Ga0031655_10002563_pt1 | contig 10420 bp, 10 predicted proteins | sample FrelakmetHBP12HB_FD_55187 | JGI IMG/M metagenome (GOLD analysis project Ga0031655, IMG submission 55187) | Freshwater lake sediment microbial communities from the University of Notre Dame, USA, for methane emissions studies -HBP12 HB | ecosystem: Environmental > Aquatic > Freshwater > Lake >... | reverse complement strand
GTTCCTATGCGGCAATATCAAAAAGTCTCAGGGTTTTTTGTTGTGCTGGGAGCAATAGTATTGTAATCAATCTGGTAGCATCACTTTGCAGACCGGGCAAAACTGCCATGGAATTGTCAACCATTTTCCTATCTTGTCTTTTGTGATCTTGATGTGAGCGCGGTGCATGGCTCCGTGTCCGTTCGGGCATTGTTTGGAAATGGACTTCATAGAATGGTATACTATTTTGGAATTTGAAAATTTAATCGGACAAAGGACACGAGGATTTTTAAAAAATCTTTGATAAAAAACCTATGAGAGATTTTAACTTTTAACTAAATCTCATCCCGGAATCCGACTTCAACCATATCAAGGTCATTGGGTGCTATAATGGACCCGGAAAATTTTTTCGTTGCATCGCCGATGTGTGCCTGTGCATCCGGGTAGCGTGAACTGGTATGAACAAGAACAAGGATTCGCGCATTGAGTACAGATGCTGCTTCTCCGGCTTGTGCAGCAGTCGCATGATAAAACTCTGCTCCCCGCTCTGCTTCAGTCTCGTCATAGGTTGCATCATGGATCAGGAGGTCTGCATCACTGGCGATCTCCCGGATGCTCATATAATTAGCCCGGGTATCCCCGGTATAGACAATCTTACGACCCGGCCTTGAAACGCCCATTACCTGTTCCGGGCGAATCTCACGGACTTCATCACCGGTTCCCAGCCGGATAATCTCTCCACGCTGCAGCCTTCCAAAAAGCGGCCCGGGGGGGACACCAAGCTCGATTGCCCTTTCGCGGTTGAACCTTCCTGGCCGCGGGTCTTCTTCAAGAATATAACCAAGGGCAGGAAGCCCGTGTCTTGCCGCGAATGCAGTAATGGTATAGCCGTCAAACCGTACCCAGGAACCCTGTACCAGTTCGACAGACTCCAGGGAAAATTTCAGATTAAACCGTGCGACCTGCCGGAGTATCGTGACAAATTCATGCACCCATTCAGGGCCGTAGATGGTGAGCGGTTCAGTTCTCCCGTTAAATGACATGGTCTGAACGAGACCGAAGAGACCGAGAAAGTGGTCTGCATGCCAGTGCGAAATAAAAACCGCATTGACGATAAAACCGCATCGCGAACGCATCATCTGCTGCTGAGCACCTTCACCGCAGTCAAAAAGAAGCGTATCAGAACCGCGCCGGATCATGATACAGGATGGGTTGCGAACGGGAGTTGGAAGCGCCCCGGCAGTGCCGAGAAAGTAGACCTGGAGCGTCTCACCGCTCATAGAAAACATCTCCTGAAGACCGCGAGACTTTTCTTTGCCTCGTCAATGGACCGTCCNTCAATAACCACTACCCCACTGTATTGGGCGGCGATAGTTTTTCCGACTGTATTCCAGGAAATCGTCCCATCTCCAAGTGCGAGGTGTTCATCCGATATGCCGTTATTATCATGAATGTGAATGTGGTGGGCTTTTTTTACATGCTGAAGGAAATCGTACACTTTTCCGATAGTATTCGCATGCCCGAAATCAAAGGTCATACCAATACCNTCAATTCCTTCTGTCATTCCCATAAGCTCATCGGGAACGCGGCAGAGAAATTCCTTGATGCTGATCATATTCTCAAGACAGGCAAGTACCGAGTGCTCCTGTGCATATTTCCCTATCTGCCGCAGCGCTTCCTTCTGNAGATCCCAGGCCTTCTGGGGCATAAGCTTGCCGACAGGTGAGAGGTAACCGGGGTGGATTGTGACCCGGTCAGTGAGCGCTGATGCATGTTCAATACAGGTACAGATCTGCCGTATCGATTCNTGCCAGATCGGATCATTTAAAGTAGCAAGGTTCAGGTCACCATAAGGCGCATGAACGGTTATTTCCAGACGGGTGCCTGCAATCACCTCTTCGATTTTTTTAAAACAGNCAGGATTATCGAGCCGGTAGTTACCGTCGCCGACGATTTCCCAGCCGGCGTATCCCGCTTCCTCAATACCATACACCCATGAGATATCTTCCCAGACTTTTGCAGAGGAGGAAAAATAGGGTTTGAGCGTCATGGATCACGTCCAAGAGATATAAGGAGGTTTCGGACATCTGCTGAAAATGCTGCAAGGGTCCCGTTATTGGAAAGATGTATATCAGCCTCTCTCAGTGCGTTCCCCAGACCCCAGCCCAGTTCACGCGTATCCCGTGTACGGAGCTCATCAGCCGATGTAAAATCGTCAGAGCGCCTCCTTGCCTGTATCCGCGCCAGTCGCGTTTCAAAAGAAGAGTCAATACCAACCAGCGTAAAACCGGGAAACATTCTGCGGAACATCGTTACTTCCGCGTCTCCCCGTATACCATCAACGAGCACGAGCGGCGCAGTCTGGCGCTGAATCTCCGGCACACAGAGATGGGCAATTGCGTCCATCCCCCGTTCTGCGCGGAGTCGGTTAGCCATTGCACCGAGATTTGCATCTGTGGGGTCAACCCCTCCGTCTTTCACGGCATTCCGGATCATATCGCCCATGACCACCACAGGGATGCCCATCGCTGCCACAATTTTTGAAAACTCCCCTTTACCGCTTGCGGGAAGCCCGACGACACCGATTACTTTCATGGGCTCACTCTGCCATTATAAAGAATTTCTCCCACCTCGCGTGTTCGTATCCTGACTTTTCTTCCTAGTTTGTCAGCAATTCGTTTAATCTCATCTAATGTCAGCGGATGAAAATGTTCCTGGAGTTGCCGCTTTTTTTCCCGGTACTCGCCTTCAGTCATATTTAAGGGCATAGTTGTCAGCCGTAAAATTTTGTGTTCACCCTGCTGGAGAACAAGGGGTACCTTACCAATGAGTCCCAAAATTTCTTCAATATATTCTTCGTTCTCGTAAAAAATAGTAATTACAACCTCGAATTCCGTGAGAATATTTTTCGCGTAAGCATTTTTACAAATATTAAAAGATTTCCGGACATTTCTCTCATAATTTTCAAAATTAAAAACTCTCTTATCCTGTTCACCTGAATAACCTTCAAAGCGTGACTTAAAGTCCAATGCAACTTTATCAACCAGTCGTTCTTCAATTAACTGACCCAGCGTGTCGGGAAATAGTCCATTTGTCTGAATACCGACATCAAGATTAATCCCTTTTGAATACCGGGCCAATTCCATCAGAGCTTCTCTTTGCTTAGTTGGTTCCCCTCCGGAAAACACAACACCGCTGATATANGGTGACGAAGATTTGATCATCTCTNTGATCTCTTCCAAATCACGGCAGTCTTCCCCGGTAAGAATNCCTTCGTTCTGGCAATAGGAACACCGTATCGGGCAACCCCTGAAAAAAACTGTACAGACAGCCCGACCTCTCCAGTCTATCGTTGAGAGAGGGATGAAACCCCCAAAATTCATTTGTATGGTCCATCACCGTGCCGTTTTTGTAGAGAGATTGTATGGGGCTATTTCGTTAATGCCGGTACCGTATCGCTCTTCCACAATTATGCCTACAATCCTATAATGCTGGCGATACAGCTATTGGGACAGGATCTGAAAAAAAGTATTGATCAGAACTGGAAATACCGGTTGACTATTTTTATTGCACAGTAGTCACCGCACATGGTGCATCCATCTGTATCGGCCGGCATCCGCTCCTCCCGGATCGCCCGTGCCCGAGCAGGGTTCATTGCGACAGCAAACTGGCGCTCCCAGTCAAGCTCCCGTCGTGCATGCCCCATTTCAAGATCGTCTCTGCGGGTCTTTTTAAGCTTAATCATATCACCGACATGGGCAGCGATTCGTGAGCTGATAACACCTTCAAAGACTTCCTCAGGAGTCGGGAGTGCAAGATGTTCAGCCGGAGTCACGTAACAGATAAAATCCGCTCCTAATGAAGAGGAGATCGCTGCACCAATAGCGGCGACACGGTCATCATACCCCGGGGCAATATCTGTTACGATGGGACCGAGCATATAGAACGGCTTGTTGTTGGTGACGCGTTTCATGAGGGTGACATTTGCGGCAATTTCATCGATGGGGACGTGTCCGGGTCCCTCGACAATTACCTGAACGCCCTCTTTATGTGCCTTGTCAGCAAGTTCTGCATTGATGAGAAGTTCCTGAACGGCGGCACGATCGGTGGCATCATGAATCGCTCCTGCCCGCATGCCATTGCCCATCGAGAGAGTTACCTCGTGTTCCTTCATGATCTCGAGAAGGTAATCGAATTCGGAATAAAGGGGGTTCTCTTTTTCATTGTGAAGCATCCATGCGGTCATGAATGCGCCCCCACGGGATACGAGCCCCGCGTGCCGGCCCTGGTTTCTGAGACGCTTGACGGTCTCCCAGTTGATACCGGTGTGGATTGCCATGAAGTTGGTACCGAGTTTTGCCTGTTCGGCAGTGATCCGGAAGAGGTCGTCTTCTTTCATGTTGACGACTGCACCATCTTTTTGTGCCGCTTCAATGAATGCCTGATAAAGAGGAACGCAGCCGACAGAGAGTTTTGTGTTGGCTATAACCTGTTTTCGGATCTCGATGAAATCTCCGCCGGTCGAAAGTTCCATTAAGGTATCAGCCCCGGCAAGTTCTGCCTGCCGCGCTTTTTCCAGTTCCTGAGGAATATCAACAATATCCGTAGAAGTTCCGATGGATGCGTTGACCTTGGTGCGCAGTCCTTCTCCAATGCCGCATATTTTGACTTTGCGATACGGGGAAACCGGGATGACAATATGTCCTTCTGCTACCCCGCGCCGGACGAAGTCTTCAGTGACTCCTTCCTGCGCTGCAACGATCTTCATCTCTTCTGTGACGATGCCGTTCCTGGCATCCGTAACAATACTCATACCATACACGTAGCCATAAAGACAAGATAAAGGCTCGGTTTTTTAATTCTGGACGAAATCTGGCTTGTTAAGTTAACAAGTAAAGTTGATTTGGTTTAAGGAAAGAAGATTTGGATCACCCTGATCATCAATACCGTGAGGCAGAGGATTTTCGAGTGAAGTGTGTCTCCCCAAAACGGGTAATCTTTTGGAGATGCAGCGGAACGTGGTTTTCCCGAAAGCATATTAACCAAAGTGCTGCTACAAAAAAAGTGTTAGTGCAAAAATCCGCATTGGTCTGCACTATTCCCGTGGCACCTGCAGGATCCGCAAGTATTGTGTTGGGGTTGTAGCGCTGCCGGATGGCGATACTGTGGTAGCAAAGGACTCGTGGAACTGGGAGGACTTCCGTGCACGTGCCCGGCATGCAATTATCGGCGCGAAGAAAGACGTGGAAGACCCCGGCATATTTCACAAAATTGCCCTCTTTCCCCTCCTTGCGTGGATCGGTTTAGGCGCTGACGGGGTTTCATCCTCGTCCTATGGTCCTCCGGAAGCCTTCATAGCTCTGGGTGATCATACCTATCTTGCCATTTTTCTCGCTCTGGGAACTGCACTGACCGTTTTCATTATCTCATACGCATATTCCCGTATTATCGAGCATTTTCCCAGCGGTGGTGGAGGATATATCGTAGCCAACCATACCATAAGCCAGCAGGCGGGCGTTGTCTCAGGAAGCGCACTGCTGATCGATTACATGCTGACTATTACAGTGTCAATCGCTGCCTGTGCTGAGGCTGTCTTTTCTTTCCTGCCGTTCTCGTACCAGCCGTACAAGCTCCTCTTTGCGTGCGTCCTCATCCTCATCCTGATTGAGATGAACCTGCGGGGGGTTAAAGAATCGGTTACTCTCCTCGCCCCGATATTTCTCGTATTCATCGCCGCCCATGCCCTTCTGCTTGGCTACGGGATCTTTGCACATGCCCCCCAGATCGCCCCGGTTGCCCAGGGAATCCAGGCAGGGCTCTCCCGCGACATTACTGCGATTGGTATCGTTGGGGTGCTGGCGATCTTCTTACGGGCATATTCGCTGGGTGGCGGCACGTATACGGGAATAGAAGCTGTCGCCAACGGGATGCAGATCATGCGCGAACCAAGGGTGAGAACCGGTAAACGTACGATGGCGTACATGGCCATTTCCCTCGCGGTCCTTTCCGGGGGTCTTTTTTCCTGCTACCTCCTCTGGAACGTCCAGCCGTTACCCGGGCAGACACTGAATGCGGTACTGGCGACCAGCGTCTTTGGTGCGTGGCCATTCGGGGGAGTGTTTGCGCTTGTCACCATTTTTACCGAAGCTGCCCTNCTCTGCGTGGCAGCGCAGACCGGCTTCATTGACGGTCCGCGGGTCATGGCAAACATGGCGATTGATTCATGGCTACCCCGATCATTTGCATTGCTCTCGGAACGGTTGACAATGACCAGCGGAATCCTGCTTATGGGCGGATCCGCACTCCTGCTCATGATTTTCACTCATGGATCTGTCCTNATACTGGTCACGATGTATGCGATCAATGTGTTTCTCACATTCTCGATCTCCGAGTTCGGTATGTCCCGGTTCTTCTACAGGAACCGGGCAACCGAGAAGGAATGGAAGCGGCATATCCCGATCCACCTCACCGGTCTTGTCTTGTGTAGCACTATCCTCGCCATTACCCTGTTTGAAAAGTTGGGGCAGGGAGGCTGGCTCACCATTCTGCTGACATCAGCACTTATTGGTCTCTGCTTCCTGATCCATGGGCATTACCAGCGGGTAACGAAAGGATTGAGGAAACTGGATACGCTGCTTGAAGTAGTACCAGCGACCGGCGTAAAGAACACATCTCCTGTGAATTCCCATAAAATGACAGCAGTACAACTCGTGACCGGGTTTCACGGTTTTGGAATCAACACGTTTTATTCCATACTGAAAAATTTTCCGGGAGTGTATGAAAATTTTATCTTTGTTTCAATTGCGGTCGTGGATTCCGGGACGTTCAAAGGTGCAGCGGAAGTGAAGGCTCTTTCGGAATCAACGAGAAATTCACTTATTAAATACGTTGATCTTGCCAGGGAAATGGGCTTTGCTTCTGATTACCGGATGGACATCGGTACCGATGTTGTAGACATGGCAGTACCTCTCTGTAAAAATATCGCAAAAGAGTTCCCGAATTCGACGTTTTTCACCGGGCAGATCGTGTTCCGTCATGAAAATCCTTTCCAGAAGATTCTGCATAATGAGACTGCGTTCGCAATCCAGCGACGGCTGCAATACAGCGGAATCACGACGGTCATTATGCCGGTTCGCGCGGAAAAATAAGGTTTTCATTTTGACTGCACTTTCTGTAGGGGAGATCCGGTTTTACATCTGATGAGAACAAAAAATGCGTTTTCAGGTCACAGGTTTAAAGTTATACTTATATACTAATTGAACACTAACTTATGGTAAACCTGAACGAACCAGGAGGATTTTATGATGACCGAGAAAGAATTCACAGAAGTTACGGTAAAGGAAGCTGCCCACGAGGATGCCGGGAGGGGCATTGCACGGGTGAGTATTGAGGTGATGAAAAAACTCGGGCTCGTTTCCGGCGACGTGATCGAAATCCAGGGCAAGAAGAAAGCCGCTGCGATTGTCTGGCCTGGCTTCCAGCAGGATACCGGTTACAGTATTCTCCGTATTGACGGGAATATCCGGGGCAACCTGAGTACCGGGATTGATGAAAAGGTAAAAATTCGTAAATATGAAGCAGAATTTGCCAAGAAAGTGGTGATCCAGCCCACGCAACCAATCCGTCTTGTCGGAGGAGAACAATATCTTTCACGACTCCTGCGCGGGCGGGCAGTATTTGAAGGCCAGATACAGCGGATAGATGTGATCGGAAATTCTATCACCCTTGTCATCGCCAAAGTCCTGCCAAAGGGAATTGCAATAGTTACCGATGAAACTGACATTGAACTCAAAGAGGAGCCTTACAATCCCGAGGAAGGCAAAAAGGAAGTCTCCGATATCCATTACGAGGATATCGGGGGCCTTGGGCGGGAACTCCAGATGGTCCGTGAGATGATCGAACTCCCGCTTCGGCATCCGGAGATCTTCGAGAGGCTTGGCATCCAGCCTCCCAAAGGGGTACTCCTCTACGGTCCGCCAGGGACCGGTAAGACCCTGATCGCAAAGGCAGTCGCAAACGAGGTTGATGCTCACTTCATCTCGCTCTCCGGCCCGGAGATCATGAGCAAATATTATGGCGAGAGTGAGAAGGGACTGCGCGAAAAATTTGAAGAAGCCGAACAGAATGCCCCGGCGATAATCTTCATTGATGAAATCGATTCCATAGCTCCCAAACGTGCCGAGGTCCAGGGCGAGGTCGAACGGCGCGTGGTTGCCCAGCTCCTCTCTCTCATGGACGGGCTCAAGGGCCGGGGGCAGGTAATAGTAATTGCTGCCACCAACCTGCCGGATGCCATAGATCCTGCTCTCAGGCGTGGCGGGCGGTTTGACCGTGAGATCGAGATCGGTATTCCGGATAAAAAAGGAAGACTGGAAATATTCCAGGTCCACTCCCGGGGTGTACCACTCGCCGATGATGTAAAGATCGAAGAATTTGCAAATTCCACCCACGGGTTTGTAGGTGCAGACATTGCGCTGCTTGTCAAGGAAGCAGCAATGCATGCACTGCGCAAAGTGATTCCCCAGATCAAGATTGATGAGGACATCCCCAATGAAGTACTCGACCAGCTGAAAGTAACCAATGAGGACTTTGCAGAAGCACGCAGACATGTCGAACCAAGTGCGATGCGTGAGGTGCTTGTTGAAGTGCCTGACGTTACCTGGAAACATGTCGGAGGGCTTGAGGATGTAAAACAGGAACTCCGGGAAGCCGTGGAGTGGCCCCTGAGATTCCCGGATGTATTCGAACGGCTCCTGACAAAACCGCCAAAAGGCATACTGCTTTTCGGTCCGCCCGGTACAGGAAAAACACTGCTTGCGAAAGCGGTTGCTAACGAAAGCGAGTGTAACTTTATCGCAGTAAAAGGACCGGAACTCCTGTCGAAATGGGTCGGGGAATCAGAAAAAGGTGTGCGGGAGATCTTCCGCAAGGCGCGGCAGGCGTCCCCCTCGATCATCTTCTTTGATGAGATTGATGCACTCGTGCCAAAACGCGGGAGTTTCCAGGGATCGTCCCATGTGGCTGAGAGTGTTGTAAGTCAGATCCTCACCGAACTTGATGGCATGGAGGAACTCAAAAACGTGACTGTTCTCGCAGCGACAAACCGTCCGGATATGCTGGACGACGCATTGCTCCGCCCGGGACGTCTTGAACGTCATATCTATGTCCCTGCACCGGATGAAGAGAGCCGCAGGAAGATCTTTGAAGTCTACCTTGGCGGGGGGACCAGCGATATCCTTGCAAAAGATGTTGATACCGAAGCGCTGGTCAGAGAGACTGAGGGATATGTCGGGGCTGATATTGAGGCACTTGTCCGGGAAGCAAAGATGGCAGCGATGCGTGATTTCATTATCCTGATGGGTACGAGCAATGAGCATGAGCGCAGTGACGCGATTAAGAATTTAATGATAACACGCGCTCACTTTGATGCCGCTATACCAAAAGTGAGGGGATCGCTTGACCATGATGCCATGGAGAAATCCGAACACCAGGCATGGGAAATGCTCTATAACCAGGACCAGCGCGCCATACTTGACAAAGCTCTGGCTGCAATCAATAGTGCCGCCATGATGCCTAAAAAGATCGATGAAACGCTGGTAAACGATCTTCGNAAGGCAACATACCAGCGGAAAAAGGATTTTACAGAGATAACAAAACTGACTGAAGCACTGGGAAGGAAGAGCGAGAGAAAATAGAGATTGGAGGAAAAAATGTACGAAGATCCACAGGATATGTTCCGGGAGATGGATACATTATTCTCCTATCTTGTTGCCCGGATGGCCGCGATTTTTCTGCAGGAGAAAACCCGGCATTCGGCTACCACAGGGTCATCCGGAATGGTGAAAAACCCTCAGAAATTCCAGATCCAGCAGCGTTCCGGCAAAGAGCATACTCAGAACCTTACGTGGAGGTTCACTGTATTGGTGATGAGGTTAACGTTATCACTGAAATTCCCGGCGCTACTCCTGAATCGATCAGGCTCAGTCTTCAGTATCCCACCATCACGTTTGAAGCCGATAGTGGTGAGCAGTCGTATCACACAACTGCAACGTTACCACCTGTCAATCCGGGTTCAATGCATACCTCGTTTAAAAACGGAGTACTTGTAAGTGACATTTGAGCTTCTGCCGGATCCATCATAAGTAAACAGCTCATACGAGATCTCCACAATAATTTTTTTTGGTGATCTATCATCTGGTGCGATAACCTGTTTGATGTGTAAGATATTCCGCATGAAATTCCAGGCTAATCAATAAAATTTTAGATTATTTTTAAGTTTGGGCGTACAGTGTTGTCGTCACTTGCGGAGAATAAAACCCAAAAGATCTGTAATAAAAAATTCCTTGCACCGGTGAACCGGGGCAGGCTATCCCCGGATGATGACGAATCTTTCCCGGTGAACGGATAAGGATGATAAGTCTGATAAACCTCGGGATCAAAC
>Ga0031655_10002562_pt1 | contig 10420 bp, 6 predicted proteins | sample FrelakmetHBP12HB_FD_55187 | JGI IMG/M metagenome (GOLD analysis project Ga0031655, IMG submission 55187) | Freshwater lake sediment microbial communities from the University of Notre Dame, USA, for methane emissions studies -HBP12 HB | ecosystem: Environmental > Aquatic > Freshwater > Lake >... | reverse complement strand
ACCCAAGCCGTGACGGTGCTCTCCAAAGGCACGGTTATCGGTCACTACCGGATCGTCGAGAAGATCGGGGCCGGTGGCATGGGAGAGGTGTATCTCGCCGAGGATGCCAAGCTCGACCGCAGCGTGGCGCTGAAGTTTCTTTCGCCGCACCTGTGCCAGGACGAAGCTTGTCGAAAAAGGTTTGAGCGTGAAGCGCAAGCCGCTGCCAAACTCGATCATCCGAATATCGTCACAGTTTATGAAGTTGGTGAGTTTCAAGGGCGGCCATTCTTTGCGATGCAGCATATCGAAGGACGGTCACTCCACGAGTATTCCTCACACCATGAGTTGTCTATTTCACAAGTGCTGGAAATCGGAATCCAAATCGCTGAGGGATTACAGGCCGCGCATGAAAAGGGCGTTACGCACCGAGATATCAAACCAGCTAACGTCCTGATTGATTCACATGGTCGGGCAAGGATACTCGACTTTGGCTTAGCGTCAGTTGCAGGAGTCGACCACTTGACCAAAACGGGTTCGACGCTCGGTACCGTCGGTTACATGTCACCGGAACAATTGGGGGGTGAAACGGTTGATCATCGCACTGATGTGTTCTCACTTGGTGTTGTTCTTTATGAATTGATTACGGGGCGGCAACCGTTCAAGGGGGACAGCGATGCCGCAACCTCGCGAAACATCATCGATCTTGAGCCGGAGCCACTGGCACGTTACAAAGCGGAGGTTAGTGCCGAAGTACAACGAATCATCAGCAAGGCTCTCATCAAGGATAGGAATCTGCGATACCAGCATGCCGATGAGTTAGCAGCGGATCTAAGGGGAATTGCGGCGAAGCACCAGATAATGTCACCGCCCCCCGACCAAGAGCCTTCAAGGAAACGGCTTCGATTCGCCATTCCTTCGTCCTTTCTTGTTATCATTGTTGCCCTGCTTCTCATCCTTAAGCCGTGGAGATTAGTCATCGAGCCCACCCAGGAAGCTGTGGCCGGGGAAAATCGGCTGGCAATAATGTACTTTGATAACATGGCTGATCCTGCTGATTCCTCCAGACTCGGAGAGATTATCGCTAATCTTCTGATAACTGATCTGACGGAATCGCAATATCTGAGAGTGGTGTCAAGTCAGCGACTTTATGATATTCTAAAGCTGATGGGCAAAGAAGGGGTGAAAAGAGTGGACAAGGCCGTTGCCACTCAGGTGGCCGAAAAAGCCCAGGCCAAGTGGATGCTCTTGGGCAGCATACTTCAAGTCGAGCCCAGAATGGTAGTAACCACGCAGTTGGTCGAGGTGAAAAACGGGGAGGTCAAGAAGTCACAACATATCACAGGGGAACCAAAAGAGGATGTATTTTCATTAGTCGACAGATTAACCACGGCACTCAGAAGGGACCTCTCCCTGCCGGCTCAGGGAGCGAAGGAAGAAACTCCCAGCGTGGCGAGCGTCACCACTCACTCGCAGGAAGCATATCGTTGCTATCTGGAAGCGAGGGACTATGCCGGCAAGCTTTACTACCCTGAGGCGGAGAAAAGCTACAGGAAGGCTCTCGAGTATGATTCTACATTTGCAATGGCATATCTGGGGCTATTCAAGATTGCGTGGGACAGAGGTACAGGCGAGGATAAAGAACTATTAGCCAAAGCAGCAAAATACTCGGAGAAGGCGAGCCTCAAGGAGAAGATGTATATTCAGGCCTTCGAGGCATTTGCATCGGAGAATACTGCTCACTACATAGAATTGCTGCAAAAGATAGTTAAACGTTACCCGGATGAGAAACTGGCATATATGAATCTGGGTGCAATTCATTACGAATTGGGAGAGTTGGAAGAAGCGATTCGTTGTTATGGCAAAGCCATTGAGATAGATTCCCTTTACAAGAGTCCTTATAACGCACTCGCCTATGCCTACGATAAGAGCGGGGACTTTGAGAAATCCATTTGGGCAATCAATAAATACATCTCTTTGGCGCCGGGTGAAGCCAGGCCTTACTATACAAGAGGTAATCTCTACGCTTACAATGGAAAGCTGGACGAGGCGATTGTCTCTTACAAGAAATCTTTAGAGATAAAGCCGGATTTCTACATGTCTCTGTCAATGCTGGGGCATATGTATCTTTTCAAACGCGATTATGCCAAAGCTGAGAGCTGTTACAAAGTACTTGCTACTGCCAGTGATCAGGTCACACGTCAGGAAGGGAGGACTTGTCTGGCTTATATTCCTCTCTTTCAGGGAAAATTCGAACAAGCTCTTCAGGCACTGGACGACGGCATTGCCGCAGATAAAATGGAACAGATTACCGGGGAAATGAGAGTAAAACACTTCTTGAAGGCAATTATATATGAAGAAAAGAAAGATCTGAACCTGGCTCTAAGTGAGATTAGAAAGAGTATGGAACTCATGCGCAAAGATGATCCTAATGCTATTCTCTATTGGCAAGATCATTATGCCTATCTACTGGTAGAAAATGGAGATGTCACCGGGGGTGAAGAGGTTTCCAACAGTTTGAAAAAGGATATTGAAAAAAAAGACCCGGGGAACATCCTTTCTTATAATAATTACTGGTATATGGTCGGAAGGATTGAATTTGCCAAGGGAAACCTGGACACAGCAATAACAGATTTTGTGCAGGCGAACAAGACCTATCCTTGTGCCGACGTTAGCTTTTTCTTGTCTGACACTTACCTCAAATTGGGGCGAGTTGAAGAGGCAGTGGCTGAGTTAGAGAAGAGGCTCTTGAGATATGATGCCGACCGGGCGAGCACTCCCATTGCAGCGGTAAAATCATACTATCTTTTGGGCCTGGCCTATGAGAAGTCCGGCTGGAACAAGAGAGCGATCGAAAAATATGAGGAGTTTCTGGACATCTGGAAAGACGCCGATCCGGGTATCAAGGAGGTAGAAGATGCAAAGGCACGGTTGGCTCGTCTTCAGGCGAGCTCGTGAGAGGATAGATGCAACCTGACGACGACAAGACCCAAGCCATGACGGTGCTCTCCAAAGGCACGGTTATCGGTCACTACCGGATCGTCGAGAAGATCGGGGCCGGTGGAATGGGAGAGGTGTATCTCGCCGAAGATACCGAACTCAATCGAAAGGTTGCGCTCAAGTTTCTTCCTTTACATTTGTGTAAGGATGCTGACTGCCGAACGCGGTTCAAGCGTGAAGCGCAGGCAGCCGCCAAACTGAATCACCCGAATATCGTCACAATCCATGAAGTGAGTGAATTTGGCGGTCGGCCGTATATCGTCATGGAGCATGTGGAGGGGGAGTCGCTTCATCACTTCGCCCATGATAAACAATTGCCCATCGACGTGATTGTTGACTACGCCATCCAGATCTGTCAGGGTATTGGGGAGGCGCATCGGGCGGGAGTGATCCACAGAGATATCAAGAGCACGAACATCATCATTGACACAAAAGGTAGAGCGCGCCTGCTGGATTTTGGCCTCGCTGCGGTAGCAGGCGACGACAAGCTGACAAAAACCGGTTCAACTCTCGGTACCGTATCGTACATGTCACCGGAACAGGTATCAGGACGCGAGATAGACCACCGCTCGGACCTGTTTTCCTTCGGAATCGTCCTGTATGAATTGGTCGCAGGGCGTACGCCCTTTCGACGCGACAGCGAAGGTGCTACTCTGAGGGCGATCGTGCAAGATATCCCTGAGCCGCTTAGCCGGTACAAATCCGACGTCCCACAGCGACTTCAGCAAATCGTCGATAAATTGATGGAGAAAGATCGAGAGCTGAGATATCAGACAGCAGAAGACATCATCGCCGATCTCAAACGGCTTGTTTATGACTCGCAACAGACCGGATACTGCCCTCCCCCCAAACCTGCCAGATCAAAGTTGAAACTGGTTGCCGGTGCGACGATTGTTATCATTGTGGTGGCCTTAGCATTTATCTTCTTCCCACGGCCGAAGTCAACTCAAACTGAGACTGCCAGTGCCGTGCCAATGATTGCGGTCTTGCCTTTTGATAATCTGGGAAATCCCGAGGATGAGTATTTCGCCGATGGCATGACCGAGGAGATAACTTCCCGGCTGGTCGGAATCGATGGTCTTGGAGTGATTTCTCGCACGAGTGCCATGCAGTACAAAAAGTCGGGCAAGAGCTTGGGTCAGATCGGCAAGGAACTTGGGGTTAATTACATCCTTGAGGGATCGGTGCGGTGGGCAAAAGCAGGGGGACAGACCAGGGTCAGGATTACGCCACAACTCATTCGGGTATCGGACGACCGCCACATGTGGGCTGATAACTACGAGCGCGAGTTAATGGAGGTGTTCGCAGTACAGGAAGATATCGCGACCAAGATCGTCGACCAGCTCGGTCTGACGCTTCTGGAGTCCAACCGCAAGGTGCTGGCGGCGCGTCCGACGACCAACTCAGAGGCATACGACTACTATCTAAAGGGACTCAGCGGCGTGCGACGCGATTACTGGGCGCTTCCGGAATTGACCGCCGCGGCAGCCAATCTGGACAGTGCAGTGATGGTCGATCCCTCCTTTGCCCTTGCCTATGCGTTCAGGTCTCGCGCCTACACCTTGCTCGACTACGTAGTTCCGTCGACGGTGGTATACCGGAAGATCGCCCGCGAATCTTTCGAAAAAGCTTTACAACTCCAGCCCAACCTGTCTTACGGCCACATGGCCGCAGGCATCTACTACAATCTGACCGAAACCGATTATGACCAGGCTATGACGGAATTGAATCTGGCATTTTCGGAACTCCATAGCGATGCCGATCTGGTGAGCAACATCGCTTTCGTGCATTTTCGCCAGGGGAGATTCGATGAGGCGGATGAGAACTTCAGCAAGGCTGCCGAACTGGACCCGCTGAACCCCGCTATTCATTCGTCGCGCTCCCAATTCTTCAGATTCAGAAGAATGTTTTCTGAGGCTGAACAATCGATTGACCGGGCCATTGCCCTTGATCCGAAGCGGCCTTACTCTTACTTGGAAAAGCTATGGGTATACATTTCTCGGTATGGCGACTGGAATGAGAATCGAGAAGTTGTTCAGGAGGCACTCAGCCACGTTGATACACTGGAGTTTGTCCAGGTCTTGCTACCATGGGTTGCATACACTGATGGTCTCTCTCTGGATTCTTTGTTTGCCGGTCGTACTCTAAAATACAATTCGTTCTTTGATCGTTTCCGAGAAAAGTATCGCAAAGAGATGGAAGCTGACATGTTTTACCGGTCGCTGGCTCATGGATACCGCGATGCGGGCAATGCCGCACTGACGGCGGTGTATTTTGATTCAGCCCGGATGGCAATCGACAAAGAGCTCAAGATCGTTCCGGACAACCCGTATCTCGTCTCGGCTCTCGGCAGTGTATTGGCATATCTGGGGTCGTGCAAACAGGCGATAGAACTCGGGATCCGCGGAAAGGAGCTATTGTCGATCGCCAAATGCCACTGGTGAGGACCGGATCAGGTCATGGTCATGGCCATCATCTATGTCAAATGTGGGGACTATGATAAAGCTCTCGACGAACTCGAAGAGTTGCTTTTACAGCAAACAAACTACACGGTCAATGATTTCAAATTGAACATGGAACTGGAGCCGCTTCGAAAGCTTCCTCGTTATCAAAAGCTGGTGGAGAAGTATGGCACCTGATGACGACAAGACCCGGGGAGTGACGATGCTCTCCAAAGACACGGTCATCGGCCACTACCGGATCGTCGAGAAGATCGGCGCCGGTGGGATGGGGGAGGTGTATCTGGCGGAGGATACCAATCTGAGCCGTCAGGTCGCCATCAAGGTGTTGCCCGACTTGTTCGGTAGCGATCAAGAGCGCCTGGCGCGATTTGAACGCGAAGCCAAGTTATTGGCGTCGTTAAACCATCCCAACCTGGCCACGATTCATGGACTAGAAAGCGCGGTCGGAAAGCCACTGCTCATCATGGAATTCGTAGCAGGGGAAACGTTGGCACAGCGGATTGCCAGGGGACCGATGCCGGTAGACGAAGCGCTGGAAATCTGCCACCAGATCGCCCAAGGTATGGAAGCGGCCCACGAAAGGGGGATCATCCACCGCGACCTCAAACCTGCGAACATCAAGATCACGCCGGAAGAAAAAGTGAAGATCCTCGATTTTGGTCTTGCCAAGGCCATCCGCGAGGAAGTACCGGCGACAGACGCCGCCCAATCTCCAACAATCACGGAGCAAATGACCCGCGCCGGAGTAATCCTCGGTACTGCTGCCTACATGAGCCCAGAGCAGGCAAAGGGGAAGCCGGTCGATAAACGTACTGACATTTGGGCGTTCGGCTGCATCCTTTTTGAGTGCCTCACCGGCAGGCGCGCCTTTGAAGGCGAGACTGTATCCGAAACGCTAGCGGCAATATTGCGTGGCGAACCAGACTGGGACAAGCTGCCAACACAGACTCCGTCGCACATTCGAGCCCTATTGCATCGATGCCTTCAGAAGGACATCAGCCGCCGTCTGCGTGACATTGGCGATGCATTGCTCGATGCTTCCGATTCCATGGCGTCGATTGAGATTCCAGAAAGACGCAGCCGCTCGTGGCGCACTGCCATCCCGTGGGCAGTTGCTGCACTCATGGTCGCTGTCGCTGCCTATTTTTGGTACTCCGGCAGAGGGGAACAACCAACTAATCAAAAGCCCATTTACACTTCTGTCAGTCCGCCGGAGAATTCCGTGGGTTGCTTCCGGGACGGTGTTGCACTTGCTCCCGACGGCAACAAGATCGTGTTTGTATCGCTGTCGTCGAAAGGCGAGCGTCTGCTATGGGTGCGTTCGTTTGACCGGCCGGACGCAGTTCCCCTGCTTGGCACCGATGATGCCACCTATCCTTTCTGGTCCCCCGACAGCAGGAATATTGCGTTTTACGCTGGAGGCTGGTTGAAACGAGTGCCGGCAGAGGGGGGACAGGTGCAGAAGCTCTGTCGGGCCCTGTGGTCAGCCTCGTACGGCGGCTGCTGGGGAAGTGCGGGCAGCATCCTCTTTTGCGGCACGGGTGATTGCATTTTGAAGGTAGCTGAAACCGGCGGCGACCCCGTTGACATTCCTCAGGGCAAAGAGATGGTCTTTCCCTGTTTCTTACCTGATGGCAAGCGTTTTCTGTATACCCGTTGGCTGAGTTCTCAGAACTATTCGCTCTATCTTTCCTCGCTGGATGAATCAGGGCTCGGAAGAGAGATAAGCGGTACCTCTGGTGTGCTGCGTGCGGAGTGGGTTCCACCGGACAGGCTTGTTCTTTTCCGCGAATCAGGTCGGTCCTTAACCATCCAACGGGTAGACTTGTCGGCAGGAACCACCGTTGGTTCGCGGAACCTGTTGGCAGAAAGAGTGCCATCTTCGAATGGCTGGCCAGCCTTCAGCGTGTCTCAGACTGGGATGGCAGCTTTTGTCGTAAACCCGACCGAAGCGAGCAACGACATTGCGTGTCGGATGATATGGGTGGACCGAAAGGGAAATCTCCTGGGAAATCTCGGGGATGTCGGCGGGTATTGGTATGCACGGATTTCCCCTGACGGTCGGCGTGTCATCTGTAACCCGGATGATGATGTCTGGGTCTTTGATGTGACTTCGGGATTGTCCAGACGGGTTACCAACGAGATGGTATCCGGATTCGTTGTCAGCAGGCCTACATGGTCTCCGGCAGGCGACCGGATCTTGGCCTATAGCGACGGGTGGACTAAAGAATACGCACTCTCGGGAGGGCAATCAAGAAAAGTTTTCAGGGATAGTCTTGCATATTGTCTCTTGACGGACTGGTCAAACGACGGGAAGTACGTTCTTTGCGACCGTTATGATTCCGGAGGGAACCTGTTCGACGTAGCATATTTTGATTTCGCCACGCACCAAATTAGACCATTTCTTGCCACCCGTTCTTCCGAGCAAGCCGGGCAGTTCTCGCCGGACGGCCGTTGGGTGGCCTACGCGTCCAATGAAACTGGGGCCTTTGAGATATACGTGAGATCGTTTCCGGATGGCTCGCATGTTAAGCGCGTTTCGCCTGCAGGCGGCATGCATCCCCGCTGGCGTGCCGACGGCAAGGAATTGTTCTATCTGGCACCCGGCTGGACCGTTATGTCCGCCGGTGTGACATTCCAGCCGGACTTGGAAGTCAGCACACCAGTAGCGCTTTCTCATATGGTCATGGCCGACATCATTCAGGGTGACGTTTCGCCATACGATGTCTCTCCCGACGGCCAGCGCTTCCTGGTGATCTCACCTCAGACAAAACCGGTACCGCTGACGCTCGTGCAGAATTGGCAAGCGCTTGTTGATCGATGATGAAGGGCGAGTATGCAACTTGACGACAAAACCCAAGCCGTGACGGTGCTCGCCAAAGGCACGGTCGTCAATCACTACCGCACTATCGCGAAGATCGCAGGTGGCCCCAGGCCAATAGGTCAATTACTGACTACACCTGCTGCGCGAGATAATTTTGGATGCCCATCTGACTGATCTGGTCGAACTGCGCTTCGATCCAGTCGAGATGGTCTTCCTCGTCCTTGAGGATTGACTCCAGTAACTCGCGTGTGGCGTTGTCATCGGCAGCAGCGGCCTGTTTGACACCGGCGTTGTAGACAACCACAGCACCCTGCTCTGCCGCGAGATCATGCTTGAGTTGTGCTTCAACATTCGCGCCGATGTGGATGTCCTTGAGCTTGCTCACCTGCGGTTGACCTTCAAGAAAGATGATCCGGGCGATCAGCTTCTCGGCATGATGCATTTCAGTGACGGCGCGCTTCTCGATGGCTTCGTGAAGTTTACCGTAGCCCCAATTGCTGCACATCTCGGAGTGCACCATATATTGGTTGATTGCAGTCAGCTCGTCCGCGAGCAGGTTGTTAAGCGTGGCGATTATTTCGGGTTTGCCTTGCATGATCTATTCCTTTCATGGTTATGTCACTCTTAGTTCTTAATACGAGTATAAGAATTCGACGCAAGGATGTCAACCGGTACTCAGGACGAACAGGGGCCGCACTCCTAACTCCTATTGACAGAACCGGCGATAACCGCTCATTGACGCAGAACCATATCGATACACTTCTCCGGACAAATGGCCACGCAAAGGCCGCAGCCGAAGCAGTAGTCGCGGTCAACATTGATCTTGTCTTCAACTATCGTGCGGGTCAGAAAATAGCACACATCGACGCACAATCCACAGTGCGTGCAGTTATTGAGATCGGTGATCTCGATGAGCTTTCCGCGATCGCACTTGTCAGTTGGATCAAGGAAATATCCGCAGCAATCGTCACAGCAGAAGCAGATACCATCGGTCACCGCCTTGTTCTGATCGTCGCGGAACGGTCGAGTCACCAGATACTTGATTTCCGCCTCCTTAAGAATCTCCTCCACCTGCGCGCGCGTGATTTCTTTCTTGTCTGAGCCGCTGCCCTGATCATCCACATTGAACATGAGACAGACGTCCATGCGCGACCGGGAGCAGCCGCCGCGTCCTTCACGGCAACCGCAATTGGAGACCCAAAACCGGCTGTGAGCATCGACCAGCGCACGAGCCTCGTCCCGGGTGCAGACATAATGAATCGCTGATTCCTGTGAGTCCATGCTACCTCCTGCATAACGCAATATATGCCAAGTGGTAGCCAGATGGGTAGGAGAATCTGATTGGTGTCTATTAAGAAGCTCCGCGAATTGATCTGATTGGTACCGGGTGTGCATTCAATAATTCCAAGAATCGGTCGATGCTACCTGCATGAAGGCGTCTAGATACGCGCTCAATAGAAACGGGAAGGCAACATTGCGCAAGTTCCGCACATTAGCAGGATTCACCCTTATTGAATTAGTCTTGATCATCGTGATTTTGGGAATCATAGCCACGATCGCTATCGCCAAGTATCAGGATCTTGCTACGGACGCGAAAATCAGCGCTTGCAAAGCGGCGCTCGGCGGATTGCGAGGAGGAATCTCAACGTGGTATAGCAAGCAGGTGGTGGCCGGGCAAACGACGCCACTGTGGCCACCCATCGATACGCTGCGTTCCGTAGGCAAGGTTGTGATCAACCAAATACCACCGAATCCGTTTCAGAGGCCAGGTTCTGCGCCTGATTCGATAGTGCTGGGCGTTACTCGAGGCGTGACAATTGGAATTCGCGGAGGTTGGGCTTACAACCCCGACTCCGGTGAAATCTGGGCTAACACGAACACGGCAATCGGAACCAGCAGCGGTTGTTCGGGCACGACCGCTACCTACCTGAATGAAAACACTTGGTGACTCTGGCAGCGACTCCCATCAAGTAACTTGCGATCGTCGTGACCGGCGGCAGACTAGTGTGGTGTCACAGAGAAAGCCTTACAAATGAGAGGAATCTTCAAGAATCGTCATTCCCGCGAAAGCGGGAATCCAGTATTGACATTAGCCTGGATCCCTGCCTTCGCAGGGATGACGGATTAGGGGACTACTGCCGTAAAGAAGCGTTAG
>Ga0031655_10002559_pt1 | contig 10427 bp, 7 predicted proteins | sample FrelakmetHBP12HB_FD_55187 | JGI IMG/M metagenome (GOLD analysis project Ga0031655, IMG submission 55187) | Freshwater lake sediment microbial communities from the University of Notre Dame, USA, for methane emissions studies -HBP12 HB | ecosystem: Environmental > Aquatic > Freshwater > Lake >... | reverse complement strand
CCAACCTTTTATACCGCGCAGGAATTCACGACGAGCCTGTGTGTTAATATCAAACCGTTCTGCAATCTCCCTGCATTGCCCCCAGTGGTTGATCGGCTTGCGGCGCAGTTCAGTCTTGCGCCTTCTCGGCAAAGGCATAGAACGGAACAGCAAACGCCTGATCCATATGCTTGTCATGTGGTTTTTAAAACCATGCAGCCAGGTGGACCCCGCGAGTTTGAATAATATTCAGAGGATACTTCTGCTGCGTCCCAATTTCAGGATCGGTAATGCCTTAATCAGCACCTCCCTTGTTTTGGCCTTGCGCGAAAGGTTCCCCTCAGCCCGCTTGGACTATGTAGGGGCAGATACTACGTCCATTCTTCTGCAAAACCTCCCGTTAGATCACTTATATGAGATGTCCCGTTCATTTATTGCGCGACCCTGGGCTTACCTGAGGCTGCTGAAAGTTCTACATGAGCAGCAATACGACCTGGTGGTACAGATAGGCAGAGGATCTTTTTCAGGAATGACCTGTATGAATTCTTTAAATGCCCGTTACCGGGTGGGTGCAGGAAAGTGGGCAAAGGCAGTGTGCAATATCCGGGTTGATTTGTCCGGCGCTAAACATGCCTATGACCGGCCGATGGCAGTTGCCAGGACTCTCGGGGCGAGCTGCCGCAATCGACCATTCTATGCCACAACGCAGCAGGAACGTAAAAACGCAATGCAGCGCCTATCAACGGCAAGACTGTCCGATGGGAACAATACGGTTCCATTTGCAGCCCTGTTTATCGGGGGGCATAAGGATAAACGATGGCCGATAGAATGCTGGATTGATTTGGCTAATAAGCTTCAGCAGGCGCACAAAAGAATCATCATTCTCCTCGGACCCGAGGAAGTGAGCATGGGGTCCAGAGTGAGGGAGGCCCTCGGTCCCAGCACCCCCGTCTTCGATCCTCTTCCCCTGCGAGACTTTGCAGCCATACTGCAGCAGGCGCGTCTGGTGGTAACCCCGGATACCGGCCCCATGCATCTCGCCGTGGCATTAGATGTTCCTACCATCGCCATTATCCAGAGTAACATATCTCTTCGCTACGCGCCTCGGGGAGATAGGGATGTAGTCCTGAGGCAGCCAACTTCCGGGCAGGTTTTTAAAACCATACAAGCTCATAGCGAGTGGCCAGAACTCAGCGCATAACATTTAATGAAAATTAAAAGAATAGCAACTCTGGTTCTCTCATTATTTTTTTACAGCAAAGCCTAATGCATCGCCTTACCAAGACTCATGAAATCAGTTTTGATTGCAGATGGCCCGTCTTAAATTCTAATAATTGAGGTTTTGACCTCATTATTATCCTGATTTACGAAACCATCAGAATTTTGCAAGAGAGAAAACCGTATGTGTGGTTTTTTTGGCATAATTGGCTCTGGCTGGCGCAAGGGTGTTAAACAGGCATTAGAAGTTCTGCATCCGCGCGGTCCGGATGAACAGTCATTCGTAGATACGGGCGAATTCATGTTAGGCCACACCCGCTTATCAGTAATCGATCCTGATGGCGGGCAGCAGCCGATGTTGTCTGCGGATGGCCGTTACACCATTGTTTTTAATGGAGAAATATACAACTTTCAGGAGTTGCGCAAAGAACTGGAAGCATCCGGCCACATTTTTAAAACACGTTCTGATACCGAAGTCCTGCTCAATGGCTTTTCAGCATGGGGAGAAAACCTGTTGGATCGTCTGGATGGCATGTTTGCCCTCGCAGTGTGGGACGCAACGATGCGCCGTCTTTTTGCGGGACGTGATCGGATGGGTATAAAGCCTTTTTATTACGCGGTGTCAGGGGGATTGCTGTTCGGTTCAACTTTGGCGCCCTTCTTAAAACTTGAAGGATTTCCCCGCCGTCTGAATTGGGAAGCCCTTCGTGACTATCTGGCTTATAAAACGACGCTGTCGCCGCATAGCTTCCTGTCCGATGTCCATCAGTTGCCGCCAGCTTCAAAGCTTTTGTTCCATGCGGATACTGGACGCTTAGAAGTGTCGAGATACTGGGATATACCTTCGCCAATGAGTATCAATCCAGAGCAGGAAGAATTGCTGGAACGTGTCGATACCGCGCTTGAAGAGAGTGTCAGGAGGCAACTTGTGGCTGATGTTCCTCTGGGTGCGTTTCTTTCCGGGGGGATTGATTCGAGCTTGATGGTTTATTATATGGCAAAGGCCGGGGTTAGACGTCCAAAAACATTCAGCGTTCGATTTGCTGAAGATAAATTTGATGAGACTGTTTTTGCGCGTGCAGTAGCTGATAATTTTGGCTGTGAACACTATGTATTAGATGCCCCTGATATGGATGCCGATGCATTGGCTGCATCAATAGCTGCTCTTGATCAGCCGGTGGCGGACCCATCCTATATCATGATCCATGAGCTTTCCAAATTTACCCGTTCACAAGTTACTGTTGCAATCAGCGGGGACGGAGGGGATGAGGTATTCGCCGGCTATTCGCGGTATGCAGCACAAGAAAAGGATTTTCCCCATCATCCCGGACAACACTTGGCAAAACGCCTGATTGAAGCTGGATTATTGCCTGAACGATTTTTACGTCTATCTCTCTCCGGGCAGGAACGGATGCTGTACCGACACGTGGATGTAGGCCCGTGGGCAGTATCGCACAAGAGTATGAAGACCTATCTAGCGCCGAGTGCTTATGCTGCGTGCAGGCCTCAGGACACGTTGTTGCGCTGGCGGGAACTTGCAAATAGTTTTGGCGGCCACATGGATACCGCCAGCTTGATGCGGACTGAGCTTTGGACTTTTTTATCAGAAAAATGCCTTGCGCGAACCGATCGGGCAAGCATGGCCCACAGCCTTGAGGTTCGTGTCCCTATTCTCGGAAATCCTGTCCTGGATGTGGTGTTGAATCTGCCATCGAAAGTTCATTTTGATACACAGGGCGGCAAAGCTATTTTGCGCTCTCTTGCACGGTTGCACTTACCGGAAATGGTCTGGAACCGTCCCAAACACGGATTTTCAGTTCCCCTGCACAGCTTTTTTCGCGGCGCTTGGAAAAATATAGCAGCGCATGCTGTTGAACAGGTAGAATTGCTGGCGCCTTTTTTGAATGCAGGGGCGGTTAAGTCTTTGTGGCGGGATGTATTGGCCGGAAGAAGGACTAAAGTTAAACTGATGTATACATTGATCGTATTGCTTCTCTGGCTGGAAATAAATCCGCTTGATTATAGCGACTATAACCCGGCGAACAACTGTTGCAGCAAGCAATGCGGCGGATAGTAATAGAAGATAACAGGCACAGCCTTCCAGTTTGCAAACACGCAACGTACCGGAGCACCATCGAAGAATATGACTAAACGTTTCTTCTATGACCCAGCGGAGACGCCGCTATTAAAAAGAATTTTGTATCTTTTTCGGCCCAACGCGCTGCCCGTGAGGAAGTTTCCCTTGGACATTCTTCTGGAGACCGTGGCGGGCTGTAATGCAAAATGCGTTTTTTGCCCCAACGGCAACGGGTCAAGCAAAATTCCACCGGGAAGAATGGATTGGGAGCTTTTCAGGAAAATTATTGATGAGAGCACAGCCCATAGTATCAGGCGTATTAGCCCGTACTTGATGAACGAGCCGCTTTTAGACCGGGATATTGGCAAAAAAATAAAATACATCGCCGAAAGCAGAGGGCTGGACAGTTTTCTCATAAAAATAAACACCAATGCCAGTTTACTTGATGAGGAAATGGCCCAGTCGCTTATTGAGTCAGGGCTTGACCGGATTCATTTCAGCTGCCACGGCATTTCCAGGGAATCCTATGAGGAAAGCATGCAGGGGCTCTCTCTGGAGAAGACGCTGGCAAACATTGACCGGTTTCTGGATCTGCGGAACAAAAACGGCTCCAAACGCCCTAAAGTTGCAGTGACGATGTTAAAAACAAAGCTTATCGAGCAGGAACTCCCCCGTATTAAGACATACTGGGAGGCGCGGGGTGTATCGGTTCATATACGGCCGCTTGAGAACAGGGCAAATCCTGAAATTGGCGGAAAAGGCCTCGCGCCGGAGGCGTGGAGAAAATTTTCGTGGTGCAAACGGCTGTTTGCCCAGGCAAATATTCTCACCAACGGGGATATGGTGTTGTGCTGCGTTGACTACGGGTACACCACGGTGCTGGGGAATGTAAGTGAAACAAGCATTGCAGCTGTATGGAATTCAGAGAAAGCAAAAGATATTCGCAGGCGCTTTTTAAGCGGTAACACTGAAGGACTTCTGTGCCATGCCTGTCTGAAACAGCCCGCATGACTCGCCCTTTTTCATCATCGATTAAATAAGTGACCGTTAGGCAGTATACAGAAATTACCACCTTGACAGAACTACACTTCAATAACATTGACCCTCACTACGAGATAACAAAGCACGAGCGTATAACTGCTTTTTTTGCAATTGCGCTGACACTGCTGTTGAGAATTGTGTTTATCTTTCGGTATCAATTTGATTCAGATGAATCTCAACACCTACACATTGTGTGGGGTTGGGCACACGGACTTCTTCAGTACCGGGATCTGTTTGATAATCATACACCGCTGTTTCACATACTGAGTGTACCGCTTTATTTTGCTTTTGATGATAATCCTAATGTTCTGTTCTTTATGCGCTTGGCAATGGTTCCCCTTTATGCGGCGGTGTTGTGGTGCACCTATTTGATAGGCCGTGAAATTATTTCTTATCGAGCAGGCATATGGGCAGCCATATTCACTGGACTGTATCCGTCTAATTTTCTCTGTTCCGTCCAATATCGTCCCGATAATCTGTGGACAGTATTCTGGTTGTTTGCCATTGCCGTACTCATAAAAAAGCAGATTCGGCCCCTGCGGTGCTTTTATGCCGGCTTATTATTAGGGGCAGCAATGGGTACGTCGATAAAGACGAGCTTACTGTTGTTCGCGCTTGCGGCTGCAGCCTTTGCCGTTATAATTTTCTTTTATAACCGTTACCAGCATCGTAATGCTGTCTTCCATTTAGCCCGCTGTGCGGCTGCCCTGATCGCGGGACTGTCCGTAATCCCTGCGCTGCTGACCCTGTTCTTTTACCTAAAAGGTGGTCTGGCACCCTTCCTCTATCAGACTATAGGATATAATGCACTTCCAGTTCAGTTATTATCGTTTAAATCGCGGGTTTTTATTTTCCCTGGGTCTCTGGTGCTGCTCTGTTTGATTGCACGTGGCATTATCCGGCACTGCTCAGAAGATACCCGGAAAATAACCCGGTGCGTTTTTGTCCTTTTTACCGGAGGATTTTATATTGCAGCGCTTGAGGCGTTCTGGCCTCTGCTGGAATGGGAGCATTATCTGCCATTTTATCCGCTGTTTATTATCGTCGTAACACCACTCATTTTGAAAGTACCGTTCACCTTGCAGGCACGCTGCATAGTACGTTCTCCGGCCTTCTGCCGGTTTTTGATCTTTGCTGTCCCCTTATTTTTTGCCGTCATGGAAACCGGTTCCATACTTGGGTTTGCAGATGGTGGCGCACCATGGAAGAACGGATGCAGCACCGAAATAAACCTGCTGAATGATGTCCTGCGCCTTACATCACCTGAAGACTTTGTTGCTGATTTTAAAGGTGAGACCATCTTCCGCCCGCGATCTTCTTATTATGTACTGGAGAAAATCACCCGTAAAAGATTCGAGCGTGGACTGCTTCCGGATGACATCCCTGAACGCCTTATTAAAACCCGCACCTGTGTTGCAACATTAGACGATATAAGGTTCCCGGATCGTGCCCGGATTTTTTTAAACCGGAATTATGTCTCTGTAGGGCGCCTGCGCGTAGCAGGACAATTGCTTCCGGGCACCTCCGAGTCAATGTCATCGATTTCCTTTAATATACAGATTCCTGCGCGTTACGTGCTCGTGTCTCAGGACTGCGCTCCCTCAGGATTGCTGGATAATATTCCCTATGATGGTGAACGCTTTCTGGAAGTCGGACATCATGAATTCCGTCCAGCTTTTCCCAGCTGCAGGTTCGCACTGCTGTGGGCAAAAGCTTCTAGATTAGGATTTTCCCCATTCACATAGATAATATATATATTTGCCATATAACCAAATGAAATTGCTTAATATAACCGCTAAAGATATCTTTCAGCCCTTGCAGGATGACACTTTTTCAACACCCCCGCCGTTATCGCTAACAATTCTTTCTTACATGAAAGTATCCATACTGGTGCCAGCTTTTAATGAGATTGCGACAATTGGTCAAATCATAGAGAGAATAAAGGCAGTCAAACTACCAATAGAAAGGGANATAATAATTGTCGATGACTACTCCACAGATGGGACAAGAGAATTTTTATCACAACTGAGAGATGAAGAGATAAGNGTACTATTCCATGATCAAAACAGGGGAAAAGGCAGGGCTATTCGTACGGCAATCGAAGATTCAAGNGGNGATATCATTCTCATTCAGGATGCTGATCTTGAATATGACCCTCAAGAGTATATCCAACTATTAGAACCTATTCTTCATAATAAGGCGTCTGTGGTCTATGGTAATCGAGTGATTCCAGGGGTAAAAAGATCATATAACCGGTATTATTGGGGTGGGCGTTCCTTGACAGCCGTTACCAACCTTTTATACCGCGCAGGAATTCACGACGAGCCTGTGTGCTACAAGGTATTTAAAAAGGAAGTGCTAAATGCTTTTAGATTAAAATGTGAGCGGTTTGAATTCTGTCCGGAATTTACCGCTAAAGTGTGCAAGGCTGGATATGAAATTTATGAAGTTCCAGTGTCATACAATCCGAGAAAATTTTACAATGGTAAAAAGATAACCTGGATAGATGGATTGCAGGCCATATGGGTCCTTTTAAAATATAAATTTGTTGATTAAAATATATCCACTGTTCTGAGCCTGTCTTACACAATAACTCCTGCAACCAAACATTCAACAGACTGAAAGACTACTACAGCAATGTCTCTCGTGGAAATCAATTTCCGAGGAAAGAAGATGAAAAGCGGTGAGTAATTAAATTTTATAATGCTCGAAAGCTGAAATAAATTATCCAACAAAATGCAGACAAAGAGGTCTGGCATATGAAATTTAGGTTTAGTGAACCTCTATTTATGCTTTTCAATGAGCCCTTAAGCAATGAAGTCATGCAGCCATCATGATTTCAGGTAGGTAATTAAAGCATATGATGGACATTTTTCACTATCCCATTATCTTGGCTCCCACCACGCAGGGAGTAAGGGCGTCCGCCAGGTGAATCTTACCTTGTGGCAGCCAGGATGGTATAGCAACTAAGATTGTACACAAGATTGCTCAGCCCAATAACATAGCGGCTAACACCGCAAAATGAAAAACGTACATTTTTTATTTGAACAATTTAGTCAGAAGTCGTGCAAGCCGGAAGAGGTGCAGCGAGGTGAGCGAGCCGCGGCTTACTTATTACTGATACTGGCTGTGCTGCTGCGTATTGTTTACATTTTCCGCTATCGTTTTGATTCTGACGAACCCCAGCATCTACACGTCGTGTGGGGCTGGGCACACGGACTTCTTCAGTACCGGGATGTGGTTGATAATCATGCCCCGCTGTTCCACCTGCTGTGTGTTCCTCTTTATAAAATATTCGGTGATAACCTTAATGTCTTGTTCGCAATGCGTCTGGCAATGCTTCCTCTCTTTATAATGGTGTTATGGTGTACGTACTTGATAGGGCGGGAGATTTTTTCTCACCGAGTCGGTTTATGGGCAGCGGTGTTCACTGGTCTATTTCCTTTATTTTTCCTATGTTCTGTAGAATTTCGCACTGATAACCTCTGGACCGCGCTCTGGCTGCTGGCGGTGACTATACTCATCGGGGGGAACTTAAAAGTAAAAAAATGTTTTTGGGTCGGCTTTTTACTGGGTGCGGCTATGGGCGTCTCAATGAAGACGACCTTATTGCTCACCTCACTTGCGGCAGGCGCACTGGCAACAATTCTTTTTTCCCCAGACCGTTATTTATCAAGATATGCTTTGAGACGCCTCTTAACATATGCATTTTCTATGCTTGCCGGGTTCTCTGTGGTCCCCTTGATACTGCTACTTTTCTTTTACTACATAAAAGATATTGGACCTTTTTTCTATGGAACAATAGAACATAACGTTTTCCCCGGCCTGGGTTTGTGGCATAGATTTTATGTACGGGCTCTTATTTTCCCTGTGTCACTTGCAATCCTTTACTGGTTTGCACGAATCATTGGTAAAAATACCGCCCATGAAGGCCAACGATCCAAGCGGGTTTTTATCTGCTTTATTGGCGGCATTTACTTCTCGGCATTAAAAGCTTTTTGGCCGGTGCTGGAATGGCAGCATTATCTTCCGTTTTATCCCCTCTTTGTTATCATACTGACACCTGTGGTCTTGAGGCTGCTTCCCCTATGGATTTTGAAGCCTCAGAGTAATGAGCAACTAAACCACCGTTTTCTCGGATGGTCAGTACCTGCTTTGATTATTTTTCTGGAAATTGTCTCGATACTTTGTTGTGGCGAAGGGGCACCCTGGCATAACCGCACATCCAGGCAAATGCAACTTCTAAGCGATGTGCTCCAGCTTACAGGACCCGGTGATTTTGTTGCTGATTTGAAGGGAGAGATGATTTTTCGCCAACGTTCCACCTACTATATTCTGGAAATAATCACACGGGAACGAATTAAACGCGGGCTGCTGGTAGATGACATACCTGAACGCCTCATTGCAACCCGCACTTGTGTTGCATCTCGCGATAGCAAGAAGTTTCCAGTGCGTACCCGTGCCTTCCTTAGGGACAATTATCTGCCTGTTGGCAGTCTGCGCGTAGCCGGGAAATTCCTTCCACCAGCTTCTGAAAAAAACAACTCTATTTCATTTGACATCCAAATTCCTGCCCAATATGTGATTATTTCCAAAAACGGCCCTGCTGCAGGCACGCTGGATGGCACACCGTATACTGGTGCCTGTTTTCTAAAAGGCGGACATCACGAGTTTCGCGTATCTTTAACAAATGACAGGTTTGCCCTTATTTGGGCAAAGGCACAGGAGAGTGGTTTCTCCCCATTCTCTTAATAGATAAAATTATATGATAACCACTCTGGACTTTACCAAGGATTCCCGGGTGATGGTTCTTGCCCCTCACCCGGATGATGAGGCGCTTGCCACAGGTGGTCTCTGGATAATCCGGGGATAATCCGGGGACACCATACTAGTTTTTGATTGACAAGGAAACAGCAGAATCGGGTGGGCATTGGGGTCAGGCTTAACAATTTTTATTTATGAAGTTTGATTACCGCATGCTGTACTTTTATTTAATAATCCCTGGTCACAATATGCTGATACAATAACACCAGACCAGGTGAAATAAAAAACCCCCAATCACGATACGGTGAAAGGGGGTTTTTATCTTGTTTAAGGAATTATGTTCTATTCGCTCATCGGGAATGCAACGCCGGGAGCCAGCAGATCCTGCGGGTCAATAACGTTCTTAATAATTTTAGCCATGGCAAAATGATCCGGGCATTCAGTCCAGGTGCGCTTGTCACGGCCAACGCCCAGAGGCGCCATGCCGATCTCCTGCATCATCACATCAAACTGGGCCTTGATAACACCCACCATGGGCAGGAACTTGCGGTTGGCATAGTCCAGCACAAAGATAACCTCTCCTGCCGCGTTTGAATGGCCACCCATTGACAGGTAGGTCTGGCCGCAGCTTGCATAGAGCCTGATCGTGGGGTGCGGGTGATTAAGAAATTCCGGATTGTCGCGGCAAACCTGCTGGTACGCCTGCATCCCCCGGTCCATATAGATTTCAAGTTTTTCCAGAGAATCAAACACACCGCCAGAAACAAAGATGCCGCCGGAGTCAGACGTGCCGTTGAAGGTGCCGCAAATTTTCGGGCTGTTGCACTGCTGCCAGCCTGCTGCATTTGCCTCATGGCCGTCAAGTATTGCAACCATCCAGCCCGGCATCACCACGCCGCCGTGCTGCTCAAGAATCCTGATGCAGGCATTGCGTTCAAAGTCAACTTTTGCCCGGGATCCGCGGAAGGACATGCCGATCAAATTGATGTCCTGAGTTGCTTTCACGAAATGCGCTCCCTCCTGCCAGTGCTGGCTTGAATAGAGCGCGTGGGTCCAGCAGCCAGGGCCCATCACGGTTGCTCCGCAGGCGTATTCCTTCTTCATCACTTCGTACATGGCAGTGCATGCTGAAGAGAGGGTCGGGTAGGTCACCCATAAAGAGCCAACCTCCTGGGGCGTTGCGAACAGTCTGAACTCCATTTCAGTCACTATGCCGTATCCCGCGTTGGAGAAGAACGGCAGGTAGGTCAGCGCCGGGCCGGGGCCGTGCGGCCAGCCGGGTGCTTTCGGGTTTGACATCGAGCCTGCCTTCAGAATCTCGCCGCTTGCCAGCACCATTTCATAACCG
>Ga0031655_10002555_pt1 | contig 10439 bp, 8 predicted proteins | sample FrelakmetHBP12HB_FD_55187 | JGI IMG/M metagenome (GOLD analysis project Ga0031655, IMG submission 55187) | Freshwater lake sediment microbial communities from the University of Notre Dame, USA, for methane emissions studies -HBP12 HB | ecosystem: Environmental > Aquatic > Freshwater > Lake >... | reverse complement strand
TTCAGGCAACCATAGGGTAGGGGCTCTGTCCCCTACCGGAATATGCGGGTGACAGAGCACCCGCGCTATTTTCATGCTTCGTGGTGCTGATTGCAATCAGCTTCCCGGATTCCCGTGCAAGCCGGAATCCGGGAAGCCTAGACTCCTGCTTCCGCAGGGATGACATGAAGGATGTGGTTGATTTTATGCAGAGTGTAACATGAGCGTTGAGCTTAAGATAAAAGGCGCGTCTTAAGGAGATTATAGGGTGAGCAAGGAAATAGAGGTTCGTTACGACAGAGAAGAACGCTGCCTTGAGGTCTTATCTGAGCAAAAGGCAGGCCAACTTGCTGATAAAGACGATTTAGGCGAAACAAGCTCCAAAAAAACCAAAAAGGTAATAGACAGGCTATTTAGAGGAGCACTTGTTTTTGCCGGAACCTGCTTTTTAGCGCTGGGAATCCTGGGGGTATTCCTGCCCCTGCTGCCCACCACCCCCTTCCTTTTACTGGCCGCCGCCTGCTACGCCCGAAGCTCAAAGAGGTTTTACAACTGGCTCCTGAATAACAGGTGGTTCGGCAGCTACATCAAGAACTACCATGAAGGCAGAGGGATTTCACTAAAATTAAAGGTAATAACCTTAGCCCTGCTCTGGGGCACGATAACATACTCCGCGTTCTTTGTAGTCGATGCCCTCTATTGGAGAATCATCCTGCTGGTGATAGCTGTAGGCGTTACCATACACATTCTCAAGACGCGGACATTAAAAGGTACCAGGTAGATAATTCATAATACTCTCTCCCCTGGAGGGAGAGAGTTAGAGTGAGGGGGATCTAAGATGCCTCACCCTCACCTTACCTCTCCCGTCAAGGGAGAGGAAGTAGAGCAAACCTTGAGATAGGTAGGATATGAGTATACAGATTGATATCGAGAAATGCACCGGTTGCGGCTCGTGTGTGCCGGTATGCCCGTTCGGGGTGATGGAACTGGTCAACGAGAAGGTGCGCGTCAAAGAGGGCTGCAACCTCTGCGGCGCTTGCGTGGATGCCTGCACCTTCGATGCCATAAAAATCGAGAAGGCCGAGCAGAAGGTCAGCGAGGGTTACAGGGGAGTCTGGGTCTTCGCCGAGCAGAGAGACGGCAAGCTGAAGAGCGTGGCCTACGAACTGGTCTCAGAGGGCAGGAAGCTAGCCGACAAGCTGGGCACCGAACTCAGCGCGGTATGCCTCGGGTACGATGTCAAGGATGTGGAGCAGCTTGCCCATTACGGCGCGGACAAGGTCTACCTGACGGACGACCCCGCGCTGGCAGACCACAATGAGGACTTCTATACCGGCCTGCTCCTGGACCTCATCAAGAAGCACAAGCCTGAGATACTCATCGCCGGTGCCACCGCTATGGGGCGCTCATTTATCCCCAGGGTGGCTGCTTTGCTCTATACAGGGCTCACTGCCGACTGCACCGGCCTCGACATCGACCCTGAGACCAAGCTGCTGTTGCAGACGCGTCCCACCTTTGGCGGCAACGTCATGGCCACCATCATGTGTCAGGCGAAAAGGCCTCAGATGTCAACCGTGCGACCTCACGTCTTCAAAAGAGGAGCACACCACAAAGAGCGCAAGGGGCAGATAATAAAGGTGGACTTCAAGAAGGAAGCCATCACCTCGAGGACCAAGCTGCTTCGCTTCATCGAAGATTTATCAGAAAAGGTCAAGCTCGATGAAGCCGAAATAATCGTCTCCGGAGGCCGCGGGCTGGGCAAGCCCGATAATTTCCAGATAATAAAGGCATTGGCTGAGGTGCTAGGAGCAGCGGTGGGCTCATCACGCCCTCCTGTAGACGAGGGCTGGATTCCCTATTCACATCAGGTCGGGCAAACTGGAAAGACCGTCTGCCCCAAGCTCTACATTGCCTGTGGCATCTCAGGGTCAGTGCAGCACATAGCTGGCATGGGAACCTCGGAGTGCATCATCGCCATCAACGAGGACCCAAATGCACCTATCTTCCAGGTGGCGACTTACGGGATAGTGGGCGACCTGTTCAAGATTGTGCCCATGCTGACTGAGAAGTTGAAGAGGTCCAGGGGACTTCCATAGCAGCTTCTCTGCAGGCTGCTGAAAAAAGAGGCAGGATCCCTCTGTCGTTAGGGCAGCCTACTCTTCGGCTCACAAAGATAAATCAACTACTTTGAAGACGCTCTTTACTTTCGCAGGCATCCACATTCTGAGATAATCAACTTTATCCGCAAGGGGTAAATCCCATTTGGAGCTTACATCGAACTCTACTACTACCCTGGACTTTTCCACCTTGGCATTAGATACAGTGCCTCTGAAGCCCAGAACTCTGATAATTTCCTCTCTGGCTCGATCGAGATCTGTGTGGCCATTTCCACCAACGGACTCAAGAACAATCTTCATATTCTGCCTCCTCTTCCTCTAGGTTTGTCAACCCGACCTCAATAGGTTACTCTTATGTCCTTTATATCCTTTGACTTTCTACGACAGCCAATATCTGTTTCCAGGACCCTCATTATTCTTATGGGTATATTTTACACTTGTATGCTTACAATCCAATTAAAAATACTCGGATAAACTTACAAACAAATTACAAAAATATTACAATACGCAATTATTCGTCCACATTCGTATAAGTATATATTGCAAAACCGAATTAAACAAACCACTTTCGGGTAATTTTGCGAAGAATGTGAGGAGGCTATCGGGAAGGTATGGCCCGATTGGATTACTCCAAAGAGGTTACCCTGATGGGGGGAGCATTAAGTCTGGTGCTCGGGCGAGACAGGCACAGAAACCGCTGCGCTGGGCCGAGGCTGTTCAAATCAGATATTGTCTGGCTTGGCCAAAAAATATCCTATACCGGCTTTAGTGAGAATAAGCTGAGGTTGGCTGGCGTCTGCTTCGACCTTCCCCCTCAAGCGCCTTATATGAACCCTGAGGCTATCAATGGAGCCGGGATAATCTTCACCCCATACTTCCTCGGCAAGGCTGAAGTAGGTCGCAACGTAACCCGCGTTTTTCATCAGGTGGTGAACGATGTGGGCTTCGATGGTAGTGAGTTTTATCTCTTTTTTCCCGATCAGGAGTTGGTGCGTCGAGGGATTAAATCGCAGCGACCCATAGGATAGCGGGGCCTCTTTGACCAAACCGCTTTTATCGCGTATTCTGGCCTTCACCCGGGCCAGAAGCTCTAACTGGCCGCATGGTTTCACTATGTAATCGTCCGCTCCCCACTCGAGCCCTTTGACTATATCGGCTTCATCTGCCTTTACGGTGAGGATAATAATGGGTACAGAAGAAAAAGAGCGAACCTGTTTCAGAACATCGAAACCGCTCATATCAGGAAGACCCAGATCGAGAATGATGATATCAGGGTCATCGCTTTCCACTAAATCTACACCTTTCTTCCCCAGGTGAGTGGATACGATATGAGTCTCCGGCCAGCGTATCTGCAGCGCCAGGGAAATAGACTCTACAATCTCAGGGTCATCTTCGATAATCAGCGCTTTCACAGCCCTCCTCCGATTTCAAGGCCCCCCTTATTCATCAGCAGCTTCTAAGGGCAATGAGAAACTAAAAGTTGAGCCTTTGCCCACACAGCTTTTCACCCATATCTGTCCGCCATGAAGGTCTACAAGCATCTTGCAGAGAGCAAGTCCCAACCCCAGTCCACTCAATCGCTCACCAGCAACCTCCATACGGTGATAAGGTTCAAACATGTGCTGCTGCTCTTCCTCAGCTATACCTGGGCCATTATCCTCAACCTCCACTATCAGATTAGCATCCTTCTGGCCCGCTCTCAAAGCAATCCTTCCCCCTTCGGGGGTGTAGTTCAAGGCATTGTTGAGCAAATTCAACACAATCTGCCGCAACCTGACGTTATCAGCCCTGACCAAGGGTAGCGAATCGGGCAGCTCCATAATCAGGGATTGCCCACGACTCAAAGCTACTGGAGACACATACTCAACCACTTCTCGAAGCAGTTGCAACGCGTCCAGTGGCTCGATTTTTAACTGGAGCATGCCTATTTCCCCTTTTGCCAAATCGAGAAGCTCGTCTATCCTACTGTTAAGATTGGAGGCACCACGGCTGATGTTTCTAGCCAGACTTAACAAAGGCTCTTCCTTGAGTTCAGAAGCCAGCACTTGACTCGAAATAAACATTGGGGTGAGTGGAGTTTTCAACTCGTGCGCCAATGCCCTGGTGAACTCTACTCTTCTCTTCATCTCCGTTTCGAGCTGCTGGCGCAAGTCTCTTTCGTGCCGATAAAGCTCCTGTAACTTCTCTGCTGCCTGCCTGCGTTCAGTGACATCGCGGTAGTTGACGATGATCCCGGCTACTATGGGGTCATCAAGAAGGTTTCTGGCTATAGCCTCAACAATACGCCACGAGCCGTCTTTATGCCGCACACGCACTTCTATTCTAATTAAGGTATCCGGGTTCTGCATTAACTCATTGTAGACGTTCATAACTTTGGGCAAGTCTTCCGGGTGAACTATCGCAAAGCAGTTTGTGCCGACTACATCCTCCGGTTTATACCCGCGTGGAGGCTCCATAGAAGAGGACCTGTAATTTATGGTCCCATCCCGCCCGATTACCACCGTAGCATCGAGTGCGTTTTGGATAAGGGACCGAAAATATCTTTCACTGCCCTGTAACTTCTCCTCTGCTTGCTTGCGCTCGGTGATATCACGGAAATTGACGACTATACCTGCAACTATGGGGTCATGCAACAGATTTCGAGCAGACCCTTCCACATAATGCCACAACCCATCATTCCAGAGGCCGCGCAACTCCGAATGTATTGTAGCGCCGGGACTCGCTTTCATCTCTTCTAACTGACGCGCTAGACGCGGCAAATCATCAGGATGGATAAACTCGAAGATGCTCTTTCCTTGACGAAGTTTCGGGGAGTATTTTGTCACGTGTTGTGCTGATGGGCTTTGGTACCGTATGCTGCCATCATTATTAAGAACCACAATGACTTCCTGCAAGTTTTCGATGAGTGACCGAAAGTATTTTTCGCTTTCCCGTAGAACCAGCTCAATCTGCTTGCGTTCGGTGATTTCGTGTTGAAGTTGCTCGTTTGTTTCTCTCAACTCAGCGGTGCGTTCCCCGACCAGTTCCTCAAGATGCCGGCGATATTCGTCCAATTCCTGCTGCATCTTCCTGTGCTGAGTTATATCTTTGAAGAAAAGCACTGTTGCTATATTGCCATGGTAAACCATTGTACTTGCACTAGCTTCGATGGGCAGCGATGTGCCGTCTTTGCGCAGCATGGTAGTCTCGTAGTAACTAGAGACTTGCTCACCACTTTGTCTTTGTCTATATCGTTCCTGTAGCTTAGCAAGCTCTGAAGACTCATAGAAATCCCAAGCAGACATTGCCAGTGCCTCGGCAGGCGAATAGCCCACCATCTTACAAGCTTCGTCATTAACAAAAACAATAGCTGCTTCCCGCTCTGGCGTATTCTGCAGGATAACGATTCCATATCCGGCTTTGCCCACCGTTTCCACGAGAGCCCTATGCCATTCCTCCGACTCTTTCAATACCTCGGCACTGGCCAGACCGGGTATATTTCTCGCAACTCTGCTTTTGCCTGCCATCACTGCACTCCTCCATCCGAATGTAAGGTCAAGCCAACTGGCTACTTATAGCCATTAATATGCTGTCATAGAGTGCCGATTTCTTTCAATTCCCTCTTACCTGAATTGCGGTTATTTGTCAAGAGCTTATGCACAAGGCTGTTCTCTTAGGGAACAATATCTACGATAACCGTATGGATGCCATCAATTAGACCGCTCTAACAATAGGCATCGCAAATTGTAGTATCATTTCAAGGTGGCTACAAAGTACCGGAATGGAGGTATCAAATCATTCTGACCCTTAGCTGTATAAAGTGCGAGTTCAAAAGCGACTCAGATTTGAGAGGAACTCTACTTGTCAAATCTGTATCAGGCTGGCGTCCACAGCCTTGAACCTCATTTGCGCTTCCTTATCTTTGATGTCGCCGGGATTCTAGCTTTGCCTCCGCTCAACTCCACACCCTTCCTGAAGGCTTTGAGATTCAACTCCACATCCTTGGGGGAAAATATCTCCCTTATCGACTCCTCAAAATTCTTTATCTCAATGGGGAGCATCCTTGAGCCAGCCAGGGCACCCACGATAACGACGTTGGCAGCCAGCCCCGTCTCTCCCTCCTTGATAGCTTCGACTACCCTGACCTCAGCCACCAACTCCCCCAGCCTTTGCAGGACCTCTTCCACGGGCGGATACTTGGCCTGTCCGGAGAGAACCCAAATAGGATAGATAGGCCTGGGGCTGACGATGACCCTGGTCTTGGGGTTGCCATAATCACCGATGATGCGCAAAGCTTCTATGGGCTCCAGTCCCACGATGATATCTGCCTCGCCCTCAGGTATCAGGGGACCACATTGCTCCCGGGCGGAGAAGCGCACGTGGCTCATCACCGGGCCTCCTCTCTGCGAAGCGCCGTAGGTCTCCCCCACTGTTACATAGAGCCCTTCCTTTATCCCGGCTGTAGCCACTATCTGCGAAGCGAGTATGTTTCCCTGACCACCGACGCCTGCTATGATAAGATTTAGCGGGTCTTTCTTTAGAATCATGATGCAGCCCCCCGAACGATGATTGCCCCTCTGGGGCAGAGCGTGGCGCAAACCCCGCAGCCAGTGCAGACAACCTCATCTATCTTCGCCTTCTGGGCCTTCTGGTCCCAGATTATGCCGGGGCAGTTGAACACCCTGCTGCAGAACCGGGCGCAGCCACAGTCATCGCCAATACATTTTGCCTGGTCGACGTAGTACTTTTTCTGCAGCTTCTCCTTGGCCTCGATGCGGAAGCACCTTCTGCGGAAGACCATCACCCTGGGACCATTCTCCTGAAGCATGTCGTAAATGTCCTGTACGGCCTGGCTTATCTCGAAGGGGTCCCTTACCCTGACCTCCACCCCGATCCCCTTGCATATCTGCTCGATTTCCACTGTAGGCGCTGGCCTGCCCAACGCATCGCATCCGGAACCCGGGTGAGGTTGAAAGCCCGTCATGGCTGTACCGCCGTTGTCCAGCACTACCATGAGGACATTGCTGTTATTGACCCGGGCATTGATGAGCGCCGGGATAGCGGCATGGTAGAAGGTGGAGTCGCCGCAAACAGCGATCACAGGCTGGTTGAAACCAAACCTGTCGAGCTTGCCAAATCCGTTGGCCAGACCGATGCCAGCGCCCATGCACTGAATGGTCTTCAGCTGGAAATAGCCAGCCGGACCTGCGCCTAAGCTGTAGCAACCTATGTCGCCGGTGACAAATCCATCTCGTCCGTCCAGCTTGAGGGCGGACTTTATAGCCCACAGTGATGCCCGGTGCGGGCAGCCGGTGCAGAAGGTGGGCATCCTGATAGGAATATAAGATAGCAATAGTTCCTTCGCCTTTTCTACATATTTCTCGTCTCTGGCCCGGGTCTTCAGACCCTTAATGCTGGCCAGAGCCTGGGCAACTTTATCTTGATTCATCTCGCCGTACGGCGGGCGGTGACCGGATTTAGCCCCATAGACCTCAATTGGCCCCAGGGTCTTGGCCTGCTCCGCCAGCAGAATCTTCAGGTTCTGCTCGAGGAAGGGGTCAACCTCCTCAATGACGAGTATCTCGGTGACATTTTTCAGGTGGTCAACAATGTATTTCTCGGGGAGCGGCCAGGTGGTGCCGATTTTCAGAATTCCCACCTTGCCTTCGAGTCCTAGAGCCGCTACCGACTCACGGGAATAGAGCCAGCCGCTGCCGCTGGTCACTATGATAAATTTTGCCCTCCTGGGGCCGACATAAAAATTGAACCGGGAGGCCTCGAAGTCCTCCCGTGCCTGCTCCAATTTCTGGTGAAGCGCAGCGTGCTGCGCAGCTACGAAGGCCCCGGAGATGTAGACGCCTTCAAATTTGGCCGTCCTCTTCTTTTCGGGAAGCTCGCCGAGTTTAACATTTCCTCTGCTGTGAGATAGTCTGGTGACACTCCTTATTATGCAGGGCAGTCCGAGCTTCTCCGACACCTCGAAGGCCCATTTGGTCATATCTTTGGCCTCCTGGAAGTCTGCCGGCTCCAGGAGAGGCAGGTCAGCGTACCTGGCATAGCTCCGACTATCCTGCTCGTTGCTGCTGGATATCGCTGAGGGGTCATCGGCAGCCACTAGGACAAGCCCGCCGTTGGTGCCGCTGAGATTTATCGTCATCAAAAAATCCGAGCACACGTTGACCCCGTTCTGCTTCATGGCTACTAACGCCCTCAGGCCAGCGAGGGAAGCAGCAGTTGCCGCTTCAAAGGCCACAATCTCGTTAGTGGACCACTCGGCATAAATGTTGAAACGGTCAGCCACACGCGCCAGTGATTCGGGGATCTCCGTGGCAGGAGTGCCCGGGTAGGAGGCGCAGAAGTCAACGCCAGCCTCGATGGCCCCCCGGGCGATGGCTTCATCCCCCATCATGAGCACGGTTTTGCCGGGATGGTTTAGCTCTAATATCCCCATAATGAACTCCTAACGGAACTTTTTCTTCTCCTGGGCGCTGAGGCGCAGGTACAGCAGATTCTTCTTGTCGTTTGTCCTCTTCCGGATTGCGTCTACGGCTCTCTTTTTCTTAATGGATGACGCCTCTTTCAGGTGTTCCAGCCTTGTCTGCTCCAGCGGCCTGGTATTGATTACGCCTGCCTTCTTCGCCTTATCAATGAACCTCTTGCCCCTCGGGGTTCTGACTATCAGGGTGTTCCAGTCTCCTATTCCTTCCACCATGCCCACCGATATGTCGGCGAACTCGGAGGTCATATCGTAGCAGACGCCGCATGTGGGCCTGATGAATTTTCTGACCTCGTCCAGTGAGAACCTAATGTCGCCCGCTGCTGTCTCCACGACCATTATGTTAGCGGGAGGAGGCGGGATATCAATTCGCCTAACTTGGGAGAGGTCGACTTCCCCTTTGAGGAATTCGGAGAAGCCTTTATAGGACAACGCCCAGGTGCAGAAAAGCCCGATGACGAGTTTTACACCCCTGGCCCCGGTTTCGTGTTTCGCAGCCTGCATTTTCCTGAGGGCAATGACCTGGCAGGGGATGCCTACCAGGCCGATGGCGTTCTTGCCTTGCTTTGTCGCCTCATTCATCTTTGCCAGTGTAGCAGAGGATATGTAATTCGACCCCGCGCATCCCAGCGCCTGGGAGCTATCTTCCACCAAAACAGAATTGGGCATCAGAGCTACATCGAAGGGATTGGTGAGCACAGCGTTGCTTATCTCACCCGTGTCCAGGGCATATTTCATCAGGGCGGAGACCACTCCGCCATATTGAGCACGGCAGCGGACCTCGCTATCCTTTGCCTGCGCCATCTCGATGGAGATATAAGGCCCGAGCGAGTAATCGCTGCGCGTTTTACCGAACACGCTCTTATCCAGGGCGGCGATATCGGTGAGCGTCCGGGGGCAGAAATCGTAGCACTTCCCTTCAGTGAGGCCACAGGGCTCGATTACGGCCACCTTGTCCCTGACCACTTTGATATAGGGGCAGATGTTGACACAGGCGCCACAGCTTGTACATAGACCCTGGCTGAGTACCTCTTGCTCTAAATCAGAGGAACCTTTACCTGCTTCCATGGCAACCCCCTTGGACAACTTCTTACATGACTATTTTAGCGCAAAAACTAGAAAATGTCGCCTCCTAGAGTTGAAAGTCCAAAAAGGAAACTTTTTCAGCGAATCGGTGTCCGTGCCATAAAATCCAGAATGTGTTTAGCGATCAGCTCGCCTTTTTCTTCCTGAAGAAAATGACCTGCATCTTTTATAATTATATGAGGTTGCTTTCTTGCCGTGGGTATCAGTGTGCGGAAAAACTTGTCTCCTCCCCTCGTAATNGGGTCCCCGTCAGANAACATTACCAACGCAGGTTTCTGCCATTTAGAGAGAGCACTCCTGGCGAACCTCATCTCGGCCGCGCCCGGGGCGCCAGGGTGGATGGGAACAAGCAGCGGCCAGATTGATGCACCCGCCTTGTAGGCTATGTCCGGAAAGGGTGCTTCATATCCTGCAACTACTTCAGGTGGGATTAAGTTGCCGTGTGCAGTACCCATGCTTATGACCTGTCCGATAGGCAAGTCTGGTGTGGTTTCGGCAAACTGCCGCCACGGCAGAAACGCATTGGCCCTCTCTTCGCTGACATTGTCCTCGGCGGTGGGCAGACCGGTATTCATGATGACCAGTCTGTCGAATACTTCAGGCTTTCGGCTCGCCATCGGCAAACCGATAAGTCCGCCCCAGTCATGTACCACCAAGGTAATGTTCTTCAGGCTCAGGGCATTTATAAAACCTGCCAGTATTTCAGTGTGCATTTGGAAGGAGTAATCATCCCTATCGGTGAATTTGTCCGAGCGGCCAAACCCAACAAAATCCATAGCTAT
>Ga0031655_10002550_pt1 | contig 10460 bp, 10 predicted proteins | sample FrelakmetHBP12HB_FD_55187 | JGI IMG/M metagenome (GOLD analysis project Ga0031655, IMG submission 55187) | Freshwater lake sediment microbial communities from the University of Notre Dame, USA, for methane emissions studies -HBP12 HB | ecosystem: Environmental > Aquatic > Freshwater > Lake >... | reverse complement strand
GAGGCCCTGCCATCTACTACTTTATGCCTCCAGGTCTTCTTCTAACTCGTCAAGGGCAGGCACTTTGTGCTTGCGGGCTCTCTTCGCCTTCCCACTCTCCAACTTATCTTCCTTAAAGGTCTTCTTCTTTTTGTCCTTCTTCTTAACATCAGGCTTAGGAGCCTTAGGAGCAAAGATATCCTCGGCAAAGCGTATCTGCGGCTTCTCAGCNGGCNCTTCAACNTCAGGAGGAGGTTCATAGGGAACCGCCTCAACCTCTTCCTNAACTTTCTGAGGTAATGCCACAGCCCCCTCAACTTGAGCACCTACCTCGCTGACCTCTACCCCTTCCTTCACCAGAGGCACAGGCCCCTTCACCCGTGCTACCCGCTCCTTAACCTNAGGTCCCTGTTCCTCTACCTTCGCTGGCTCCTCAGCCACAGCCACCGGAGGCGCCTCCTTCACCATTGNCTTCCTCTCCGCCTCGGCAATACTGGCGCTCTTAATGTCGATCTTCCATCCGGTTAGCTTGGCTGCAAGCCTGGCATTCTGCCCCTCTTTGCCAATAGCCAAGGAGAGCTGGCCATCAGGCACAACCACAACTGCAGACTTCTCCGCCTCGGCGATATCCACATTCACTACTTGGGCAGGACTCAAGGCATTGGCTACGAATACCTTAGGCTGAGCATGCCATTGAATCACGTCTATCCGTTCGCCACCCAGCTCATTGACTACATTCTGAATCCTTACACCCCGCAGCCCAACGCATGAGCCCACGGGATCGATTCCCTCCTGCTGCGCTGCTACTGCTACTTTACTGCGAAAGCCAGCTTCCCGCGCTACCGCCTTAATCTCCACGATCCCATTATTAATCTCGGGCACCTCTAGCTCGAATAAGCGGCGCACCAGATTAGGGTGAGAACGCGATAATATGAGCCTTGGCCCCTTATTGGTGCGATTCACCTCCAACAGGTACAGTTTGAGCCTTTGCCCNACACGATAACGCTCCGTCCGCATCTGCTCAGTAGCAGGGAGTACACCCTCAGCTTTGCCCAGGTCGATAATAGCCTGNCTCGGCTCCACCCTCTGTACTACCCCGCTGACAATGTCTCCTTCTCGATCTACGTACTCTCCNAATATGAACTCGCGCTCCGCTTCACGAAGTCGCTGTAAGACCACCTGCTTAGCAGTCTGGGCAGCTATACGTCCAGCGTGGAACTGCGTGGACTCTAAAGANATGGTTTCCCCTAACTTGATATCCTTCTTAATCTTCTGCGCTTCGGCTAAAGAGATTTCNCGATAGACATCGGTCGGCTTCTCGACCGCTNTCTTGAGAGTATAGACCTTAACATCGCCGCTGGCCGGGTTGATTTTCACCGAGATATTATGTTGTGCTCCGAGGTCGTCCTTCTTGAAAGCGGAGACCAATGCCGCCTCCACCGCAGAGAAGACTACATCTTTGGGCAAATTTCTTTCTGCTGCTAACTGAGTAATAGCAAGTATGAAATCCGTCTTCACCCTGACCTGGCCTCCTTTGCNACCCCTCCACAACCCCCAATCAATTAAAAAAGTGGGTTTTACCCACTTAGTACAACTCCCTCGTGCGAGCACTATAGCACTTTTCAGGGCAGAATGCAACCCCTTTTACCCGTTCGGGGCCCCCCGAATGGAGGGGCGAACCAATGTGTTCGCCCTCGAGACAAATCGGGCAGACGCTTTGGTCTGCCCCTACTTATTTCAAGAGAGCCTTAAGCTTCTCAGCCACCCCAGCCAGGGGCACCAGCTCGGTATCCTTCCCAGTGCGCAGCTTCACCTCAGCGCTGGACGACTTCAGGGTACGGCGGCTCACCGTGAGCCGTATGGGCATCCCCAGAAGGTCAGCGTCATTGAACTTGACCCCCGGCGACTCGTTGCGGTCATCGAAGAGCACCTCAACCCCTTTCTGGGAAAGCTCGGCATAGAGCTTCTCCGCAGCCTCCGCCCCCGCTGCCTCATCCATGCCCAGGGCACAGAGATAGACCTGGTAAGGCGCCAGGGAGACAGGCCAGATGATACCTTTTTCGTCGTGGTTCTGCTCGATCACCGCTGCCAGAAGCCGCCCGATGCCGATACCGTAGCATCCCATGACCAGAGGCTTTTGAACGCCATCTCGGTCTAGATAGAAAGCCCCCTGCCTCTGGCTAAACACAGTACCAAGCTTAAATATATGCCCTATTTCAATTCCACGCATCGACATCAGTTCACTGCCACACTTGAGACACTGGTATCCTGCTTTAGCCAAAGCTATATCAGCGATAAGGTCTACTCTGAAATCGCGAGGGTAGTTAGCATTTTTAAGGTGGTAACCGTCTTTATTGGCTCCCACGACGAAATTGCGCCCCGTAGTTATCGAGTCGTCAGCCACCACTTTGACCCCTTTGAGCCCTACCGCCGACGCCGACCCCGCCACCAGCCCTGACCTCTTCACCTCCTCGTCATTGGCCAGCTTCAACTCGGAGCACTTCAAGGAGTTCTTGAGCTTGACCTCGTTTACCTCCAGGTCACCCCTTATGGTTACAAAGACTAGCCCTCCATCCGTCGAGTAGAAAACAGCCTTCAAGGTACGGCTCTTGGGCACACCCAGGAAGTTAGCCACCTCCTCGATAGTCTTGGCTCCAGGCGTAGCCACCTCCTGCAGAGGCAGCAGCGGTTCCTCGTCCAGCTTTGTTTTGACAAAGCCGGCCCTCTCTACATTAGCCACATAGCCGCAGCGACTACAGGAGATAACCTCGTCCTCCCCCACCTCGGTCGCCACCGTGAACTCGTGGGAGTCCTTGCCGCCAATGGCACCGCTATCGGCCTCGATGAGCATGGCGTTAAGGCCACAGCGGGTATAGATATTTTTATAGGCCTGGATCATACTCTTGTAGCTTAAATCCAGAGCTATCTCATCAGCATCGAAGCTATAGCAGTCCTTCATGGTGAACTCACGGACCCTCAATAGACCGCCGCGGGGCCTCGGCTCATCACGGAACTTGGTCTGTATCTGGTAGAGCATCAAAGGCAAGTCGCGGTAGCTTTTTACACTGCGGCGGGCAAGTTCGGTGACCATCTCCTCATGGGTAGGACCAAGCGCCAGTTTCCGTTCCTTTCGATCAATGAGAGTAAACAGACCTTTGCCGAAAGCCTGGTCGCGCCCGCTCTCCTCCCACATCTCGATGGGCTGGAGCACAGGCATACACAATTCCTGGGCACCGGCGGCGTCCATCTCCTCGCGGATGATCTGCTCCATCTTGCGCAGTGCCCGCCACCCCAGCGGCAGATAGGAATAAATCCCCGCCGTCACCTGCTGGATCATCCCCGCCTTGAGCAAAAGCTGGTGGCTCGTCGTCTCCGCCTCCGCCGGCACTTCCCGCAATGTTTTACCGAAAAGATTTGACAAACGCATTTCTCGTCACTCCGTTAACAAGAACCCTCAGGATCTATTTCACAAATAACACCATCAAGCTTCACCCATTGGTTTCTGCTGTATTTCTTCCTTTGATATTTATATGCCTCTTTTGCCAAGTATTCAATGCCTTCTCCATATTTGCCTCTTACATTACGTTCGTAACATATACATGGCCTAAGTTTAGACCAGCACCTGATAAACTTCCCACGATGTGCCTCAATAGCAAGCTTTTTATCTGCAAACCCCCTTTCCACCAAAAGACCAAAGGAATGCATGCCCTCAAGCACTTTTACAAGCTTAGCCTGTTCTCGATCTCCCAAGTCACTAAGCTTTGAAGGAGCTTTTTGGTATGCTATTCTGAGTCCCTCTTTTGACTCAATACTATTCAATTCGTCAAGTTTTCTTTCAGTAAACTCCAACTGCCTTTTCCGCCACGTCTCCCTAAGCTGACACCCCGCGAATAACACCGCACCCGTGCCCAAAAACGCTGCAACACCCGTGCTTATAGCTTCCATCATTTGCCAATCCATTTTCCACCTCCAAAAAACTAATCATTACATTAGTTCATTTAGTATCCCTTATATACATCTTCTCCACCTCCGCCATCAATGCCTCTAAGAAATCAGCTTCCTCGACTGTACGCACCTTCTCGCCTTTCCTGAAGATGACTCCCCTGCCCTTACCGCACGCGATGCCTACATCGGCGTCTTTGGCCTCGCCAGGGCCATTCACCACGCACCCCATCACAGCCACCTTAATCGTTTTCTTGCCCCCTTTCAGCCTCTCCTCGACTCTCTGAGCCAATCCCACAATATCACTCTCAGAGCGCCCGCAGGAGGGACAGCTCACCAGCGTAGGCCCATGCTCCCTCAGCTTCAACGACTTCAGTATCTCGTAGGCAGCCTCTACCTCCTGGCAGGCATCTGCAGTGGTCAGAGATACCCTAATAGTATCCCCGATGCCTTCGTAGAGCAGTATACCCAACCCCACAGCGCTGCGGATAGCCCCCGTCCAGGGCAACCCGGCCTCGGTTATGCCCAGGTGCAGCGGATAGGGAATCTTTTTGGCAATAGCCTGGTATGCCTCTATGGTGGTGGGGACATCGAATGCCTTGAGCGATACCTTAATCAGGTCGAAGTCGAGGCTCTCCAGCAGCCGGACTTCCTCCAGCGCAGCATCGACCATGCGCTGAACCACAGAAGCCTTTTTCTTCGAAGACTTGGGAAGGCTGCCAGCATTGACGCCCACGCGTATGGGCACTTCTCTTTCCTTAGCTGCATGCACTACTTTGGCGATGTGTTCAGGATCGCTGATGTTGCCCGGATTCAATCTGAGCCCATCGGCACCTGACTCCAGCGAGGCTAGAGCCAAGCGGTAGTCAAAATGAATATCAGCAATAATGGGAATCGAGATTTGTTTCTTTATGTCAATAATAGCTTGGGCAGCATCCATATCAGGCACCGCCACCCTCACAATCTCACAGCCGCACTCCTCAAGCTGGCGGATTTGCTTTACAGTCGCCTTCACATCGCGGGTGTCGGTCTTGGTCATAGACTGCACCACGATGGAGCCAGCGCCACCAATCTCCACCCCACCGACCTTGATTATCTTAGATGCCCTGCGCTTCATCATGGTGACAGACTCTCCCCGCTGACCACGCGCAGGATATCGAAGTAGCTGATCACCAGTATCAGAGCAATCAGCATAGCAAAACCCACATAATGGATCAATCCCTCAGTTCGAGGCGAGACGCGCTTCCCCCGCCTCACCACCTCTAGCAGCACAAATACAATTCTCCCTCCATCGAGCGCCGGTAGAGGTAATATGTTGACTATCGCCAGATTCAGGCTGAGGAAAGCAGTAAATTGTATGATATAGGAAGGACCGGCCTCCCTCACCTCACCCGTGAGTTGGAAGATGCCAACCGGGCCAGCGACCTCCGGTGCCTTCTTTTGCACAAACCAGCTCGTCACCTCATTCCGCATCAAGACAAAGGTATCCCCGATGGACGAGATACTCTTGGGCACCGCTTTCCAGAATGAGTAAGACTGGCTGACATTTCCGATATTCGCCATGGTCATCGCTATGCCCACTGCCCCTTCGCCTGGAGGAGGATCCCACCGCGGGACTAGAGTAGCCGTCTTCAGATTCCCGTCCGCACCTTTGAGCTCTAATGTAATCTTCTCCCCCATCTTGAGGTGAATATCATAGATAACATCGCCGATATTCTGAATGGAGTTCCCGTTTATGCTTAACACCGTATCCCCGGGCACAATTCCCGCTTCAGCAGCAGGCGAGTCTGCCGTAACCTGGTCTATCACGACATCCCCTACAGCCACCTGTCTGGGAACCATGAAGGCTATAGATAAGAGCACGATAGGAAGTATCGCATTCATGAGCGGGCCTGCCGCCAGGGTCGCCAGTCTGACCGCGGGCCTTTTGCTGGCAAAACTCCTGGGAGCACTGGGGTCCTCCTCCCCCAGCATCTTGCAGAAGCCACCCAAAGGGATCCAGTTAAGCGAATATATTGTCTCGCCGCGCCTGATGCCGAAGATCCTGGGCGGAAAGCCCATGCCGAACTCCTCGACCTTTATCCCCGACAGCTTGGCGACGATGAAGTGCCCCCCTTCATGGACAAAGATTAAAAGCCCGAGGATGAGCAGAAATATTATTAGAGTTACTACAAACATCCCTTACCTCAAAACCCAGCCCTGGCAGTATCCCTGGCCCAGGCATCAGCGGCGATAATATCCTCCAGAGTGGGCTGCCCCATCCCATTATGGCGCTCAAGGGTTTTCTCTACAAGACGACCTATATCCAGAAAGCCGATTTTCTTCGCCAGGAAAAGCTCCACCGCTACCTCATCGGCGGCACAGAGCACTGCTGGATATGTCCCTCCCTTTTCGGCAGCCTCCCTGGCAATCCTCAAACAGGGAAACCTATCTAAATCCACCGCCTCGAAGTTAAACGAGCCTATCTTGCCAAAGTCCGCCTTGGAGCGAAAAGCCCCCTCCCAGCGCTCGGGATAGGTCAGCGCGTACTGAATAGGCAATCTCATGTCGGGGAGGCTCAGTTGAGCCTTTGTCGAGCCGTCAACGAACTCCACCATNGAATGAATTATGCTCTGNTGATGAATCACCACCTCGATCTGGGCAAAAGGAACGCCGAAAAGCCAGTGNGCTTCGATAATCTCCATGCCCTTATTCATCAAAGTGGCGGAGTCGATGGTTACCTTTGTCCCCATCTGCCAGGTGGGATGTCTCAGAGCCTCCTCAGGGGTGACCTCGGCAAGTTGCTTAATAGTCCTGGAACGGAAGGGACCGCCGGAGGCAGTCAGGATAAACCTGGCGATATCCTTCCTATCCTCGCCGCGAAGGCATTGCCAGATAGCGCTATGCTCACTGTCTATGGGCAGTATCTCAACACCCTGGCGTTTAGCCTCAGCAGTTATAACCTCCCCCGCCATCACCAGCACCTCTTTATTAGCCAGGGCGATTGTCTTCCCGGCGCGGATAGCAGCCAGGGTAGGGCCTAGGCCAGCTTTGCCGGCTGTAGCTACAACCACGAGTTCGACGTCAGGGTGAGCAGCTATCTCTTCCATAGAGAGATGGCTTGCTCCGGGCATTCTCTCACCCCTGGCGCCAGATTCTGTGGAGACCAGCTTGGGTTTGAATTCGCGAACCTGCGCCTTGAGCAGGGTGAGATTCCTTCCCCCTGTCAGGGCAACAACCTGGAATCTCTGAGGGAAAGCACGAACAACCTCCAGCGTCTGCCGCCCTATCGAGCCTGTAGAACCCAGAATCGCCAGCCGCTTCACCCGATGAACCATCGCAAACAATAGTACACCACAACACCAGTGAAGACAATGCTGTCAAGACGATCGAGGATGCCGCCGTGCCCGGGAATGAGATTACCCGCTTCCTTCACCCCCATACTCCGCTTCAGCTTGGACTCTGCGAGGTCGCCCAACTGGGCAAAGACAGCAATGAGGAATCCCAGAATAACCATTTCACTGTAGCTGATGTCTATATCTAAGAGGAGGGCTAAGACGATGACTGCTACTATCGCTCCCACCAACCCCCCTACAGCCCCCTCCCAGGTCTTCCCCGGGGATATAGTGGGCGCCATTTTATGTCTGCCCCAAGCTCGGCCTATGAAATAGGCTGTGGTATCGACGGCAAAGGTAGAGAAGAGGGCCAGGAGCACCCAATCCCTGCCATAGAAAACCATTATCAAAACCCAGTAGCTTAACAGCCATCCCAGATAAAAGATACCGGTCAGGCTCGATGTCCAGGTGATCAATACTTTTTCACCGGGAGAACGCAGGAAAAGTACCCACAACAACGATAGGGCCACCGCCGACGTGACCAGCACCAAGGTCACCAGGAGCCATGTAGATTCAGAGCTATAAGAATGCGCATAATATGCATTGAAGATGAAGAAAAGAGTCCATAGGGTGCCGAAGAAGGTCAGAGGCTGCCACCCTTTGTGGGCAACCATAGCGTAGAACTCAATAACTCCCAAAAGGGCAGCAACAGCCACCACTATGGAAAACCAGGGGTTACCAAACCAGATGGAAGCGAAGATGATAGGTACGAAGACTACTGCGCTTAATACTCTTTGCCGAAGCATCCGCCAATGAAGATCCTGAGAATGGATTTCCTCAGGTCCCTCTTGCTTCTCCTTCCGCTTTCAATCCGCCGAAGCGTCGCTCCCGCCGACTATAGGCTATCAGCGCTTTATCTACTTCTTCGTCCTTGAAGTCCGGCCATAGGGTAGGGGTGGCGTAATACTCGCTGTAAGCCGATTGCCAGATAAGGAAATTGCTCAGACGCATCTCCCCGGCGGTGCGAATAATGAGGTCTGGCTCGGGCACATTGGGAGTGTAGAGATAACTGGAGAAAAGGGATTCGGTTATATCCTCCGGACGAATGCCATCCCTGACAATGCGACGAACGGCATCCAGTATCTCGGCGCGGCCGCCGTAATCAAAAGCAATGCTCAATGTTATCCCTGTATTATTCTTGGTCAGTTCAATCGCCTTGTTTACTTTAGCTCGCAGTTCTTCCGACAGAGAATCAGCTTTCCCCAGGTGAAAGAGCCTGACCCCTCTTTCGTGAAGGGCCTTGGTCTCGCGGTCAATCATCCGGGCTAAGATATGAATCAACCCATTGACCTCTTCATCAGGCCGCCTCCAATTCTCCGTGGAAAAAGCGTAGAGTGTGAGATATTTAACTTTGTAATTATTGAAGCGGTCGACAACACGACGGACATTGGTGGTACCAGCATCATGCCCGGCAAGTCGGGGAAGACCACGTTGTTTTGCCCATCTCCCGTTACCATCCATAATAATGGCTACATGGTTGGGAAGTGGCGAAATCTTATTCACAATTGCTGCTGATGATTTATCGGCCACCACAGCCCTCACAGATCAGAACTCCAAGAGCTCGGCCTCTTTGCTCTTCGCTATACGGTCAATCTCCTCAATGAACTTATCAGTGAGCTGCTGCAATCGTATCATAGCTCGCTTCTGCTCGTCTTCGGACATCTCTTTATTTTCTTTGAGTTTTCGCAGCCCCTCCACTGCATCCCGTCTCACATTACGCACTGCCACCCTCCCATCCTCCACCCTTTTCCGCACCACCTTGACTAACTGACTGCGCCTTTCCTCAGTAAGTTGAGGAATAGCAAGCCTGATGATATTACCATCGTTATTGGGAGTCAATCCCAGATCAGACTTGAGGATAGCCTTCTCCACATTCGGCAGAACCTGCTTGTCCCAGGGCTGGATCACAAGCAATCTAGCCTCGGGGATACCGATACCTGCGATTTGGTTGAGTGGAACAGGGGTACCATGGTAATCAACCATAATGTGCTCTACGAGTCCAGGATGGGCTCTCCCCGTGCGAATGGTTGCCAGCTCGTGCTTCAAGACTTCGACTGCCTTGCGCATTTTGGCATCTGCGCTACCAAAGACCTCTTCACTGCTCATGGCCGACCCTCATCTCAAAGTTAAAACCACGTTAAAGTTTCAAAAACTTATTTGAACAAGGTTTCTCTTAAGATGGTTGAGGAAACCACCCTCAACACGTGCTATTCGCCACCATGAACCAGTGTGCCTGTGAGTTCCCCTACCACCACCCGCTCCAGGCTGCGAGGAGCTCGAAGGTCAAATACAATTATGGGGAGCTTGTTGTCCATGCACAGAGAAAGAGCGGTTGAATCCATCACCTCAAGCCTCATTTTCAAGGCATCGATATAGCTCAACTTGTCGAACCTTTTGGCTCCTGCATTGACCAAAGGGTCAGAGTCATAGACTCCATCGACATTGTTCTTAGCCATAAGCAGAACGTCAGCGCCAATCTCTATAGCCCGTAAGGCCGCCGCCGTATCGGTGGTCATGTAAGGATTCCCCGTCCCCGAAGCAAAGATGACCAAGCGCCCTTTCTCCAGATGACGGATGGCGCGCCGTCGAATATAGGGTTCAGCAATCGCCTGAATCGCTATGGCGCTTTGGGTTCTGGTAACTACCCCTTCTTTCTCCAAAGCATCCTGAAGGGCAAGAGCGTTAATCATAGTGGCCAGCATGCCTGCGTAATCGGCAGTGGCTCGATCCATCCCTCTAGCCTCAGCAGCCGCCCCCCTCCAGATATTTCCCCCGCCTACAACGACGGCAACCTGTATGCCGCTTTCAACTATCCACTTTAACTGCTGAGCGATATTCTCCACGGTGGCAGGGTCGATTCCGAACTCCCTATCCCCCATGAGAGCTTCTCCACTCAGCTTCAGCACGACACGCTTGTATTTAGGACTATGCGTCTTTTCCATCTAGCCCTAGCTCGAAGCGGACAAACCTTTTTACCTTGATATTCTCCCTGACCTTAGCGATTGTTTCGGTGATAATATCCTGAACCTTTTTCCCAGGATCTCTTATAAATGGCTGAAGTAAAAGACAATCCTCATCGGCAGCTTCTTCACCCTGTGGCACATCTTCCCGCCCCACAAATCTGGGCTTAGCAGCTACTACTTGCATCGCCAGATCATGTGCCAG
>Ga0031655_10002540_pt1 | contig 10497 bp, 10 predicted proteins | sample FrelakmetHBP12HB_FD_55187 | JGI IMG/M metagenome (GOLD analysis project Ga0031655, IMG submission 55187) | Freshwater lake sediment microbial communities from the University of Notre Dame, USA, for methane emissions studies -HBP12 HB | ecosystem: Environmental > Aquatic > Freshwater > Lake >... | reverse complement strand
AAGCCATAGGACTACTTGAAAGAACCGTCGCGGAGATTATCGTTCTTCCGGAGTTATTCAATACAGGCTATCTGATAGTGTCAGAGGACGAGGCCTTTGATTTGTCGGAACCAATACCTGGTGGTAAGACTACGGAGGCACTGAGAGTTGCAGCCCGCGAAAAAGGCGCACACATCGTTGCCGGTCTGATTGAAAGAGAGAATGACAACCTTTTCAACTCGGCAGTTGTCATATCCCCCACGGGGTATTTGGGGAAGTATAGGAAGATCCACCTTTTCAGTGAAGAGAAACTCTGGTTTCGGCCCGGTGATCTGGGCTTTAATGTCTTCGATATAGGGATATGCAAGATAGGGGTTATGGTTTGTTTCGACTGGTTCTTCCCTGAATCCATGCGCACCCTCGCGCTCAAAGGGGCCGATTTAATCTGCCATAGCGCTAATCTGGTGCTCCCCTTCTGCCAGGATGCGATGCTCACAAGGTGTTTGGAAAATCGTGTATTTGCCGTTACCGCCAACAGAATAGGCGAGGAGAACAGAAAAGGGAAGACATTGCATTACACAGGCAGAAGCCAGATTACAGGTCCGGATGCAAGAATAATGTATCAGGCAGGCGCTGAAACTGAGGAAATCGGCATTGCGGAGATAGACGTTAATCTCTCAAGGGACAAGAATTTAAATCTTTATAATCATATTCTTCTCGACAGGAGGAAAGATTTTTATACTTGACCTTTATCCTGGAATTCAGGATTTCCCGACTATTTAAATCCTCTCTGCAGGCGATCCCTTTAGGATAGTTCAGGGGCGAGAATTATTCAGTGCATATGAGCCATCTCTAATGAGTGCCATGAAGACCGGGCGGCAGAAGAATTCAAGTGCCCGCTCGCTGGCGCCAGCGTGACTGGCGCGCCGTTAAGAACCAAAAATGCACTGATCATATCTTCCGACGCATTTGATAATCCCAGTCTTCGGATGATCTCCGGCCATTCCGCTTCGGGAATTAACCGGAAATCACGGTTGGGACAGAAACTCGTATCATAGATCTCAAAAGATTTTTCATTCATCAGGAGAGCTGCAACGACGCGGATGTGCTCAAGATAAGCCTCGCAATCAGCATCCGTCCCGCCGAAGGAGAAAGGGTATAGCCGGCAGACTTCGGGACGCAGGGGATGAGTGTAAATACTGCAGAGACTTCGATCGGTCAGGAAAATGCAGGGGCCCGGCCGGCCTCGCAGTCTTTCCAGGTAAGCCTCCGCGTGACGGTTGATCAGATCCTCCGTCGGCCATTTCAAATACCCGGAGATGCTCGTCAGATCCTCCGCCGAGACCCTCGGGATATAAGTCATGCAGCAGGTCCCGCATCTCCGGCAAATGAACGGAACGACGATGTCATTGCCGGGAAGCTCAATTTTGGTGAAGAGCATACCTTTTGTATTCATATCTCACTTCATGGGTTTTTAAGAGAAGAAGCAATCCACGACACATTTCTTTTCCGCGCCGAATATCCTGAAACTGGTCACGGGAGACCTCTGCAAAAAATGCTGAGAGTCGAGAATGTTTAGGAGAAGACAACTGTTAACGTACCGTATGAATTTAGGAGAGAAGGAAGATTGCGCCTACTGAATCTGCATCTAGAAGACATACTATAATATATTAAAAAATTAAGCCAGTTCTTCTACAAAGTCAATATCAATTATTGACAAGGATTACATGAGGCTAATCCTGATACTTTAAGAAAGATAAGGCTTGAAGTTTGTTTTTATTCCATTGCGCAAGTATCTTTGTGTTGTTCACCTTGTGTAATTCAACAGTATTTTCATGGACGTGCAAAGTTTCCCCCTGTCTTCATTGGCAGTGCTAATCAACTTTAAATATTTACAGAAATAGAAGCTTTTGAGTGGAAATAAACAATATTATCTGCTGAAAATTTCATGTTAACCTTCGCTTTTCCTCTTGACCGCTTTCTATAACAGTAACAATTGCCTGTAGCCTGTTAGCAAAGATATAAACCTGATGCCGGGCATTGCCGGCTTCTTTGGCGCATCCAGTATTGAAAGCCTGCCCACGGGAAGAGGCATCCGCGGTCAGGTAGAATCTTTCAAGAAGCTAAAATTGGCGACGTAAACATCTAATCATTTCATTCAGATCAAGACCAGAGAGGAAGTAAAACGTGACGAGAGCTCACAGCTCTTACGTTTTACTTTCCTTTTCCGGGACCTTAAACATTTTTTTCTTCCCGAAGATCTCAACTCATCATTGCAGCTCGAAGCCCAACTTTAAAATGGAAAAAATGAAATAATTACTGTAAAAGGAATCAGTCCTATGAAGAATAACCAATTAACTTAAGAGGGAGGTCATTCCATGAAAAAGATAAGTTTTATTAATTGGGCAATCTTTGCTTGTTTGGTATTATCATTTGCAGCCACGGTTCCTGCAAAGGCGGCAAGTGCACCTGAACAGGTTCTAACCCAGATAGACGATATTCTTAAAGCAAACCCATTGAAGGCAACTGATAAGGTCCAGATGATCAATATAGTTCAGGACGATACAGTTACTATCAATGTCGCAAGATTCGTTGAAGGGGCAGAGGTAAAGCCTCATTTGCATAAGACTCATAATGAAATGGTCTATGTCCTCAAGGGATCAGGGCAGATGTTTATCAATGGCAAGTGGATTGATGTGAAGACGGGGACTTTTCATTTCAACCCTATGAATAAAGTCCACGCCACCAAGAATACCGGCAAAGAGCATCTGGTAATATTTTCAATATTTACTCCGCCCATGAAAGAAATTGATCGGTATTTTGTAGAAGTGAAATGAAGGCTTAACCGGACCTGCGTTCGGAGCATATTATGTAAGAGGCTTATGGCGGATAAGTCTGCCGTCTAAGCTGCGAGATGTCTCTTGAAGGCACAGGAGCCAGATACTTCGTTGCACATAATTTATTTTCCTGATATAAATTTCATCACAGTCTTTCGTAAGGGCTTTGGATATTAAAAAGAGAAAAGGAGATATCTCTATGATTGGGAATAAGGCGATTGTCATCCTTGGTCTCAGCATTGTCGTATTTATCCTTGCGACTGCCGGCGCATTTGCATTTAGGCCTGGCAATATTTTGCAACTCCAGAATATGAAGAAATGTAATAACTGTGACCTGAGCGGCGCTGATCTTACCAGTTTGGATCTCAGCGAAGCAGAGCTGCGGGGCGCAAACATGAGCGGCGCAAACTTTGCCACGACAAATCTTAGCGGCGCAAACCTAACTAATGCGGATTTGGCCGGTGCAAAACTTTCAAATGTAAACCTGAGAGGCGCGAACCTTACCAATGCAAACCTGACCGGTGCAAGCCTGTTTAAGGCCAACCTGAACGGCGCAGACTTGACTGATGCAAACCTGACTAACGCAAAGCTGATTGACGCGAGCTTGACTGATGCAAACCTGACTAATGCAAACCTGACTAATGCCAGGATGAATAATGTGTCGCTTAGAGGCGCAAAAATTACTAATACAAACCTGACCGGCGCCAAGATGGATCATGCTTCCTGGCTGGATGGCACAACGTGTAAGGAAGGATCTGTCGGGGAGTGCCGGCAGTGACTTTGTAAAAAGCGGCAGATTCATATACGTCTCTTTTCCTATCACACATTGCGGATAATTCGCATGATACCGCACCTAATTGAGACATTGCTTTTCTTGTGTTTAAGGCATATCTCCCTAGCACTACGCACCGGCGGCTGCAGATTTCTTCAGCCGCCTTTTCTTTTTTCAGAAGTGTCCATGCGCTAGTGACACTGCAGATCATTTTTCGATTATTTGCTGTTGATTTTTACAAACTGATTCTTTTGCCGTGTGTCTCAACAGGGTAATTGTGCTCCCTCCAACCGCTGAATCCACCGGCCAGCGGCCGCACGTTGATAAATCCCTTCTTCCTCAATATTAATGCCGCACGGGCACTCGATACGTCGTTCGGTCAGGCGCAGTAAGTCACAGTTTCCGTTTCCACGGGAACGGCGGCAAACCCTCCCAAATTCTCCAGGGGAAAGTAGAGGGCACCGGGAATTACGTACGGATCAGCCTCAAACTCCAGGGGATGCCTTACATCTATAATGGCAATCTCGTCACCAGCATCGATCTTCCTTTTGAGCTCTTCAGGGGTCATGCGGTTGGAAAACAATTCCTTAAGTAGATGCCCCCTGCGTAAATATTTCCACACAATATAAAGGGCAACAAGCAGAAGAACGGCTATAAGAACACTTCCTTGTCCCCAGTCGGGAAGGACTATCCTTTCGAGCTGTATTTCCCGGCTGAAAAGATAACCGGCGCCCATGAAGAATCCTACCCAGAGCAGCGATCCGATGCTATCGAAGAGGATAAAGGTTCGGAGTTCTAATCTTACAATGCCGACAAGGGGAACCGCCAGATTGCTGAGCCCCGGAATGAACTTGGTAAATAGCAGTGAAGCAGGTCCATGTTTTGCGAACAAATTCTGTGTCTTCCTCACGCATGCATCTGGTTCAAGGCTGATGCGGCAGAGAAAAGACAGTACTTGGAGACCGCGTATCCGANTCAGAAAAAACCACGCGAAATCGGCAAGCATGACTGCAGCGAAAGCCATAGCTAAGGCATAGGCAAGCCGCATGTATTCCATCTCTGCAAGGATGCCGGCAGCAATCAAGGGGAGGGTTGCGGGAATAGGGATACCTAATCTTTCCAAAAACATCCAGAGGAATAGAAGGATGTAACCATGGTGAATCAGATTTTGGATAATATCGTGCATTGGTGAGATGGCGCTTTTTTCCTTCAACGAGTCTTTAGAGCATGCTTCTAGATCATCCCACGCGTGAGAATGTGTGGAGAAGCGGCACTTGCATCAGTAGACTATTCCATACAGCCTGCGGCCGGTCGCGTTAATATAAGCGAGAGGAGCTCGTGAGTCAATAGTGTTTAATCGCGACGTATCACTAAAGCCGAACTAAATCGCCAACTTGCAGGAAATAACGTACTTGCCAATAACACATCTACTTATCATCCATGGTGTAGGCAACGACGACGCTGACCGGGTTCCATGCTAAGTGGTCGGAGGTCGCAAGAGCCATGACTACTTCGGGCTTTCCATCATTGTCAATGTCCTTGAACTGATAATCTGCCACATAACCATGGATTTTCTTCGTCCTCCATTTTTCAGCAAAGCCAAGGCCATCCCACTCCATTTCATAGACCTCACTTGAAGTGAAGATTCTAAGATTTTCAAACCACCGCCTCTCTAAAGAGAAGTTCCTTGCTATTATCAGTTCCGCCCTCCCCTCCTTGCCAACGCCGCGGTTAATAATTCGGAGGTTCACGTATGGCATTTTGTCCTTGTCTTCAGGATTTGCAGGCGACAATTGCGACATTGTGCGGTCAAAGTAGTCATTGCTCCCGCCGAACACGTCGCTGCTCTTCCAGATTGCTGCCCTGCTTCCCCCAAGGGCGTCGATTCTATCAATCGACTCATCCGTCTCTCCATAGACACGAAGATAATCATAGCTATCGAGGGCGATGATCCTGCTGGGACCGTTTTTTTCCAAGGGCGCGATGGCAAGGCCATAAACAGAAAGACCCTGCGGAATCTTCATCTGCCGGCCTTGCTGATATTTTCCGTTCTTCCAGACAATTTCGTAAATGGGACTATCGAAGGGATTGTTCATTCCCATCTCCTGCCCCAACAGCACGGGTTTACCGCCAATCTCTATGACTCTCAAGAACCATCTCAGATCCAAAGCGATCTTCACATATTTCCCATCTTTATATTCGAGGATAAAGGAGTCCGGGACATTCCGGAACAGGCTCGTGACTATGATCTGTTTGGTGCCGTCACCATTGATATCTGCCACATCCACGGAAAGGTACTGGTCGTGTGATTCGCCGGGGATTTTTTGAAGGAGCTTAAGGGAATTGCCTTCTTTTCGGTAGATCATGATATTACTCATATCGATAATCACAATCTCATTCTTGCCGTCATTATTGACATCACCGATGTCCATCCCTATAAATTGAGCGTCGATCTTCTGACTCATCCAAAAGCCAGGGCCGGCGGCAGTCTGGGTCTCAGCGCTGAAATACAAAAGTGTCTCGGTATCCCGCGCACGCACCAATCCGTATGTAGATACTACAAGGAAGATTAAAAAAAACATGGACGCTGCTTTTTTCATTCTCGTCTCGCTTGCAAAAGCCGCAGCAGGAGGGATTTCCTGTATGCGGGGTTTTTGTCATAGTTTGTAGATCTCAATATATCGCATATGTATCATTTTTCTATAAGCCGTTCCCCTATATTGACTATCCCAAAACCTGATTTTCTTTCGACCAGATATGTGAGAAGTTATTTCATAAATTAAGACCGATAAAAAAGCCGTTGCATGAAGCAGGCCCGTTCATGCTCTGAGAAATAAAAATTGCGGAACCTAATCCTAAAATGCTATATTGTAAAACATGCGGGGCTTCTTTATAAATCACTGCAAATTCCAATACACGCGAAAGCCCCGCATGTTTGTTGTGGCCTCAGGTGGTTAGTTATGAACTGTAAATGGTTGATGTTAGCAGGTGTCCTGATCCTGCTGTGTGCGTGTTTTCTGCCTCAGGTGCACGATGCAGCTCAGGACCGGACAATCTCGCTTAAGGCTGGAGACCTTTCCAGATATGGGGTGGCCTTTATCACACCGTCCACTGTAACCGGCCAGGAGGAGGAGAAGCAGCAGGTGGCCCTCGCCTTTGCAGAAGTTCTAAAAAAAGAACGGCCCGCTATACCTTGTCTTTCTCTTCCGGAAACCCTTAATGCAATTAACACGGCTGGCCTTTCAGAAGACTACAAGCGCATGTACGTTGATTATCGTGACACTGGGATTTTCAATCGTGACATTCTCAAGAAAGTAGGCGAGGCAACAAAAAAAAGGTATGTGGCACAGCTCAAGCTGATGGCTTTTTCTCAAGGAACGGATAATCGGTTCGGCGTCCTTGGTCTACGTCTTATCGATACAAAATATGCAGACCTGAGGCTGTTTTTTCAAATTTGGAACACCCAGGATGGCACTATAGCCTGGGAAAGCGTCCAGGAAATACACTACGCTATTGATAGAGTAACTGAAACGCCGGTTACGCAAAGGGTTATCATAGGGAAGGCCGCATATAATATCATTTCAAAATTGCCAAAGCCTGATTAAACGACACTGGAACGGCGCTTGAAAGAAGTTCTAAGGAACATGATGCTATACTGTTAGACGTCAAGTCTTCTTAAATATAATGGAGAATATGACTGGTTCTCAAGGAAGCGGAATCTACAGAAACCATGCAAGGTATCTTGTCTTTGTCCTAACCCTGATATTACTTTCACTTTTCCCCCCTGCTATTGTGACCACAAGTGCCTCTGCCAAGCTCTTCCCTTTTCATCCCGGCGAAAAATTGACTTACCGGGCAAGGTGGGGTTTCATACAGGCTGGAGAACTGACCCTGGAAGTACTTCCCATAGAGACTGTAGATAGTGTAAAGGCATACCACTTTGCAATGATCATGAAAACGAGTGCAACTATCGATCATATCTACAAAGTTCGAGAAAGGCAGGATTCTTATTGCGACATCGGTATGACCCATAGCATCTTGTATAAAAAGGTGGCTGAAGGAGAACACCCACGCGATGTCATCGTAAATTTTTACTGGGACAAACTTGAAGCCACGCGTTCTAATTTCGGCGAGAAGATGGCGCCCGTTCATATCTTACCGGGGACATTCGACACGGTATCCCTCTATTACGTCATTCGTCTTAAAGACATCAGGGAAAATAACGTCATTGAAATACCTATCTCTGAAGGCGATAACAATATAATGGTGAAGGCAAGCGTCACGAAGAGAGAGATGATCAAGATTGATGAAAAAATGTATGACACCTTCGAGGTCATACCCGATATGGAGAAGCTGGAAGCGCAACATGTGGTAAAAAAAGGCGATGTGCCCGAGCTCATAATCTGGTTTACTGCCGATGATAAAAGGATCCCCGTAAAAATTCAGAGCAAGGTAAAAGTGGGATATTTTATATTTGAACTCATTGCGATAGAACCGTGAAATAATATCTGTACAAGGATGTGAACGTCTGCGGTGTTCTCAATTCAGCCTTATATAGCCAGAATTATACCGACAGTTCTCACAGGTCTTCAATCGTGCGACGAAAGTATTCTGAAAGCAGCCACGGATCGCTGAGGGGAGTTTTTACGTGCGAAGAAAAATGGTGTTGCTTCCTGGATTGATCCTGTCGCTGTGCTTGATTACCGGTTGTGCGGCGAAGGCCCGTTCTCAGGCGGCTACGGTCTATAAGGAGACGGAGTTTGCAAACCCCGGGAGTTACCATCTCAAATTCCTTTTAGATGGCCAGGGCACGTTAGCTGAATATTTATTAAATGAGAAATCTCAAAATCCCGAACTGAAGGATTTTAATGTCTGTGGGCTGGAAAAACTATTTCGCGTCTCCTGTCCTCAGCTTTACCTTACGGTCCAACCCGGGGCGCCTCTCTGTAATCTGGAAACCAACTTCAAGCACTGCAAAGGCATTGAGTTGCTAGCTGACTTTGATATATTTGCGGACGATACGGTCGTCTTGCATAGTCATATACTCTATCACGTAAAGATTCGCTTACAAAGATACGAGTCCAGCTTTTTTAGGACTGCGAAGGTACAGCGCGACCGGGGTGATTTTGTCTTACCACGGCATTATTATATAGGAGCTCTCGTAGAAGCGATCCAAAAGGCTCTGCCTATTCTGCAAGAAATCGCGACGGATTATCCCAAATATATAAAGGATGATAGAAAGGAAATAGAGATTGAACTAACTCTGGAAGAGGCTCGTGAAAGATCCGCTGCCAGAAAAGCCAATCAGGACATCAAAGATACTGCGGAATTAAGCGGCGGCATCATCCTTTCCGCCCTGCCGAATATCTCATTTCTTGCGGGCCTCACGGTTTCTGCCTTAAATACCGGAGGAAAGACTTTTTGGCAAGTTCTGAAAGAGGAAAAGGACTTCGATCTTTATAAGAGTTCATTGGATCTCAATGAGGTTAATTTTTCCTATACCGAGAGTTCTGCCAGAAACTTCTCGGGTGCTTTCCGGCGATTATTCGAACCACCAGCAGATATAGTCATCCGAAGAATAACTATCAGGCTATGCGAGAAAGAAGAAGATTTGCTGACCCCCCAGGCCAGTCCGGAGGGCAAGCTCTCCGATGAAAGCTAGGAATAATCGCTACGGTTCATCTTCTGCTGCCTAGCATCATTGATTTAAAAACTGCGGAACTCTGATATAAAATGTGTTATACAGACATACAGTGGACTCCGCATAATTGAGACAATATCTTACTGACAGGCCCATTCAATTAACCGGATAATCAAGTCATAGGGAGCATGTCAAATGAGACTGATACCCAAGGAAGAGAAGTTCTTCGATCTTTTCGATGAGCTGGTAAATAAAATCGAAGAGGGAGGAGAACTCTTTCTCGACATGGTCGAGCACTATGAATATTCACAACCGAAGATTGTAAAACTTAAAGAGTTGGAACATGAGGCCGACGTCATCACCCACAAGACCTATGAAAAGATGCACAAGACTTTCCTCACTCCCATCGATCGCGAAGACATATATGCTCTGGTCAATAAAATGGACAGCATACTGGATATGATCGAAGCCTCAGCAGCCAGGATGTCCCTTTACAAGGTGAAAGTTCCCGCCAAGGAAATCATCGAGCAGGCTAAGATTTTAAATAAGTCGATCAAGAAGGTGAAGCATATCGTTCATGCCATGAGAAATATGAAAAACGCCAAGATGATCATCGATTCCTGCGTGGAAATCAACACCCTGGAGAACGAAGGCGATATTATAATGAGGATGACGATGACCCGCCTCTTTGAGCAGGAAAAAGATCCCATTGAGCTCATCAAGTGGAAAGAAATATTTGAGAGGATAGAAGAGGCCATAGATGTCTGCGAGGATGTCGCTAACATCGTTGAAGGTATCGTCCTGAAACATGCCTGATTCCTTTGGATTCATTATTATTCTCATCTTGGTGGCCCTGGTCTTTGATTTTCTCAATGGCTTTCACGATTCTGCCAACGCGATATCGACTGTCGTTTCTACGAGGGCTCTCCCACCCAAATATGCGGTCATCTGGGCGGCTTTCTTCGAGTTCTCGGCCTTCTTTTTTGTAGGTGTCCAAGTGGCCAATACTATCGGTACTGGCATCATCAATCCAGACATTGTCGATAATCTCCTCATCCTCTCAGCCTTAAGCAGCGCCATCATTTGGAATATCATCACTTGGTATTTTGGACTGCCCAGCAGTTCCTCTCATGCCCTAATCGGTGGACTTATTGGTGCGGGCATGATGGATGGAGGCACCAGCGTGCTCGTATGGAGCGGTATCACAAAAACAGCTTTGTTTATCGTTATTTCCCCTGCCATCGGATTGGTACTCGGCCTTTCTCTGA
>Ga0031655_10002535_pt1 | contig 10503 bp, 9 predicted proteins | sample FrelakmetHBP12HB_FD_55187 | JGI IMG/M metagenome (GOLD analysis project Ga0031655, IMG submission 55187) | Freshwater lake sediment microbial communities from the University of Notre Dame, USA, for methane emissions studies -HBP12 HB | ecosystem: Environmental > Aquatic > Freshwater > Lake >... | reverse complement strand
GCGAAGCTGACCAAGCCGGTCCCGGGCAGCAAGATCACCAACCGCACCATCATCGACTCCGCCATCCAGCGGGCAGACGAGCCCGCCGAGATGCTCGGCTACTGGATGAGCGAGTGGGGGAAGAACTTCCCGCAGCCGGTGAAGCGCGGCGTGGCCGACGCTGCCACTCGCCTGTACTCCGAGTGGTCCCTGATCAAGAACGACGGGGGCGACAAGCCGATCCGCTTCGCCGACGTCATCGACCTCACCCACCCGGAGGCGAAGGCTCCGTGGCAGCAGGGCCTGTTCAAGTACGCCCTCGACTCTCGCCACAAGCGGGAGGGGATCAAGCCCGAGGAGCTGAAGACGATCACCGCCAACATCATGGCGATGGCGCTCAACGAGAAGACCTTCCGCGAGGTGTTCGACTCGTCCTTCGTCCAGACGGCTGGTCTCACGTGGGAGCAGGCATCCTCGAAGTACGGCAAGCTCGACGCGAAGTTCTGGGAGGCGATGGTCCCGAACATGGGGATCTTCGCGCTTGTGCGGAACCTGCGGAACTTCGACGACGCCAAGATCAGCAAGGAGGCGCAGGACATGGTCCGCGTCCGCCTGACGGATCCCGAGGTGATCGCCAAGAGCCGCATGTTCCCGCTCCGGTTCTTCTCCGCCTTCGTGGCGACGAAGAGCCTGACCTACGGGCGTGAGCTGGAGGAGGCCATCAACCTGTCTCTCCGCAACGTGCCATCCCTCACGGGGAACACGCTCGTGCTGTGCGACGTATCGGGGTCGATGGACNACCCGCTGTCTNGGAAGAGCGACGTGAAGCGGCTGGCTCCGGCCTCGATCTTCGCCGCAGCTCTCGCCCTGCGGGCCGAGAAGGCAACGCTGGTCGCGTTCAGCGAGTCCAGCAAGGTCATCCCGTTCCGCAAGGACTCCAGCGTCATCCTCGCGACCAAGGACATCGTCGAGTCGATGCCGCATGGTGGCACGCACACGTGGAGCGCGGTCAATGCTCACCTGAACGGCCACGACCGGGTTGTGATCGTGACGGACGAGCAGACGCAGGAGCGGTACGGGGACGCCAAGATCCCCGACGAGATCCCGCTCTTCGTCTTCAACCTTGCCGGGTACGCGCCGGGGGCGAGTCCGTCGGGGAAGAAGAACCGCTACACCTTCGGGGGCCTGACCGACGCCGCGTTCACGGCCATCGAGCTGCTCGAGCGCGGTCAGGATCAGAGCTGGCCGTTCTAGACTGGGAGCAGGGCCTCATCGAACGACTCAGCGGTGAGACGCCGTGAACATGCCGGGGCCCCGGAACCCCGGCTCTGTGGCTGGTCCGCAGCCCTGCTCTTCCCATTCGGGGATCTGTCTAACGGTAGGACACTGGGCTTTGGACCCAGAGATCGAGGTTCGAGTCCTCGTCCCCGAGCCACAGGAAAAGGAGTCATGAAAACCTACATCAACGTGATCCTCGACAAGAGCGGCTCCATGCAGAGTGTGCTCACCGACACCATCGGTGGTTTCAACACGTGGCTCGAGGCCCAGAAGAAGGCGAAAGGGAAGCAATCCCTCGTCCTGACGCTGTTTGACACCGCCATCGAGACACGCGAGTACGCGGATCTGGGCAAGGCCCCCAATCTGACTCCCTCGACTTACGTCCCCGGCGGCATGACCGCTCTGCTCGATGCCATCGGGAAGACGATCAACAAGGTCGAGGTCGAGGCCAAGAAGGTTCTGGTTGTGATCCTCACGGATGGCTTCGAGAACAGCTCTCGCGAGTACACGCGGGAAGCGATCAAGGCCCTGATCAAGTCGAAGGAAGAGGCTGGCTGGACGTTCGCCTACCTCGGTGCCTCGCAGGAAGGCTTTGACGAGGCAGGCCAGCTCGGGATCAGCCTTCGCAGCCACTACGCCCCGAGCGGGATCGGTACGCAAGCCGCCTTCCTGAACCTGAGCGGCTCGACCATGGCCTACTCCGCTGCGCCTGATGCACTCATGGGTAACGCCGCCGTTGCCTCGAATACAGTCGAGAGCATCCCCGAGACAATCCCCAACCCGAACTGATGGTGCGGGTCAAGGCCCGCAGAAGGCCAGTAGAGACAGCAGGACACCCTTGGCTTCCCAAGGGTGTCTCTCCTTTGCCCGCCATCGATCCAGACTGGTCCTGCTATGCCTGTGGGAACCGCATCCCTGTCGTGCGCGATGACAGCTTCCTGTATTGCGGGACCTGTCATCCTCTGGTAGTGAGCAAGCCATGAAGCAGTACTACTCAGAAACCATCTTGAGCCAAACAGCGCATTGGGCCCAATGGTTCTCGGCAGACTGGCGGCAGGAAGTCCCGACGCGGATCCACTCGTCGGACATCGCCATAGATGGGGGACCCGAGTGGCACCCCGACTTCATGAAGTGGATCACCCGCGACGAGCACCCTCGGGGGCGCAATAACGACCAGCGCCTTCGCACCACCAAGGTCATGCGCCGACTCCGGCACTTGGCCGTCCGTGAGTACGAGGTCGCATTCCGCGTTCTCGTCCACGGCGAACGCTTGGAGGAGACGACGCGATGGCTCAACGAAAGAGCACAGCGGAACGGGATCCCATTCCCACCGTATCGACCCGCTGGACCCCACTACTCCGAGAAAGACACACTGGCGCTGTTCATCTGCGCCATCGACTTTGCAAGGCAACTCTGGTAGCTGCGAGCATCATCGGGCTGACCCTGCTCCTCGCTCCTCAGGCCGTGAGCGACATGCCGGCACAGCCGAGTCCCCTTCCCGTCTCCCTGTTCACACAGGTGGAGGCACCAGCCCTTCCTCTTCCCACCAGCCGCGCTCCAAGGCTCGCAGCCTTCGATCCAGATCCTCAGGCTGCGCCGTCGGCGGGACCCGTACCTTCCACTCGATCTCGCCCTCCGACGGTCGCGACAGCCGCTCCAAGAGCAACATCGCGCCCAGCGCCCCCAAGGCCATCCACCCCAGCCTTCTCACCCTCGACCTCCATTGTTGGGACAGCAACTTGGTACTGCAACCATGATGCCACGCGCGGACCTCTCTCCAGATGCACTGTGGGCGTCCCAGACGGCCTGTACGCCGCGATCAGCCCCGATCTGGGGTTCCTACGCGGCAAGCCCGTGAAGATCTGCTACGCGGCTTCCTGCGTGGTCGTGTCTGTGATCGACTGCCTGTGCAGCAGGATGGGCGGCGTCGATCTCTACGGGGATGCCTTCGTGAAGCTCGCACCGCTGCCAACAGGCAAGCTGAAGGTCATCATCTCGTGGCAACCCTGAAGAAGATGCGGCGCACAGCCGCCCAGCAATCCCATCGAGCCTACAAGGCGTGGAAGCGACGGGCCAAAAAGAAGGCCCCCGCACCGTCTCTAACGGTGGCTGTGCCACCTGACGGAGAGCCATGGTCCGTAGTGGGCTGGAGGCCACGTCAAGTATAAGAAGAGCCCGGCCCCTCCGCTGAGTGGGACCCTTGCGGGCCTGCCTCTGCGAAGTGACCGGGCTTCCATGCTCTCGGGTTATCAGGTGCCTGCTTTGCAACGCCGACCCTTTTCCCCCCGGGAGCCTACGTAGACTAGCCGACGGCCGGGAACCCGTCAACCAGTACGAAAGTCAAGCGGGGACCACGACCGGAGCAACCGCTGCGGCTGCGCTGTCGAAGGCGGCGTCAGCAGCCACGACGGTGGCCGTCAGAGCGTCGATGCTCGCCTGATCGACCTGACCCGCGACGAGAGCATCGATCTGGGCCTTGAGGTCCGTGATCTGCGTCCCGAGGGCGGTGAATGCCGCGATGATCGCGTCGTGATCGGCTGTCGAGTCGGTGCCGAGGTTGTCGACTGCGGCCTGAAGGGCGGTGAGATCTGCCACGTTGCGCTCCTGTCCATCCATGAGGTCTGCCACCGCTGCGCCGATGGCTACGAGGAGATGAAGCTCCGCATGCTCCATCCCCAGAAGCTCGTCAATGGGCCGCGTCCACGGCCTGCGTCGATAGTCCATGCCACCTCCATGCTACACCACGACGACGAGCGCCAGCTCCTCTCAATGCGCTCGCATGAGCGTCATGGTGATCGCCGCCAACGTCCCGAGCAAACTCAACGCCACGGCAACGATCAGCCCGATCAACCAGCGACGGTTGGTGCGAAGCTCGTTCTGGGACGAGTCCGCTCCGTCCTTGACCTCTTTGATGACGCTCTCTCGCCCGCGACGTTCGGCCTCCTCCATTCGCAAGCTCTCCGAGCCACCGACGTTCAGGTTGGTGATCCTCGTGTCCAGCTCTCGCGCAGCGAGGATTGTACGTTCCTCGAGATCACGTTTGAACTGGTCGAAAGCCACAACATCGAGCCTCTGGAGCACGGAGGAGGCAAGGCGCTCAGTGCGCTCATCCATCTTTCCGAGCTGCCTCGCGACGGAGTCGGATGCCTTGTCGAGGGCAAGTTGGGTCTGCTCGTGCTCACGTTCTTGGGCCCGAGCGTGCTCGGTGTGCTCCCTTTGATGGGCGTCCATCCGCTGGTCAAGCTCCCGGCGGCTTACGGAGATGCTGGCTCCGTTGTTCTTCGGCTCAGTCACTTGATCTCCTTTCGGGTCAGCGATGCTTCCTCGGCCGAGTGGAGATCAACTCTGAGCCACAGTTGGGACACACGATCATGGGGATCCCGGGCAGCTTGAGCCACCCGAAGCCACATTCAAGGTGTGGGCACTTCATTGGCAGACCGTAGTCGGCTGCCTTGATGCGAGGTCGGTTCAGATATGACGGACGGGCGTTCCCGCCCCCACTCACGTGATCAGGTGGAGGCGCGCCCCGTCGGTGCTCACTTTGCCGTTGCCTTGTAGGAACCCGTGGTCTTGGCGATCAGGTCCGCCACCATCGCCGCCAGCGCAGCCACCGAACCAGCGAGGTAGGCACCCTGAAGCGCCGTCTTGGCCGCTCCGTCAGTCACGAAGTAGGAAGCAATCCCCAGAACCGCGAGCGGGATGAACTTCTGGAGGACGGTCGAGTCGAGGACGCTGGGCAACTTGGCCCAGTCGAACTCACCCTGCTGAATCGAGCGGTAGACACCCAGAAGCAGGTCGAGGATCGCGATGATGAGCAGCGCGTAGAGCGGGGCGACCAGCGGGTTGTTCAGGAAGTCTGCGATCTGAGTCACGAGAACACCTCTTATGGAGCTGCGTCCTCCCGGTTGCTGCCGCTTTCAGGATACACCCGCCAACCACGGCTACCGGGCTCCAGTGTTCCGTTCTCGACCCTCTCTGCGAACTTCTCCTTGGGGTAACCCCTTGCGAAAAGGAAGTGGTACTCGGCATCCGTCAGGCCCCTGATCGTCATCCATGCCCTTGCGGCCCAGAAGGGGTCATCCCCGAGACGGGCGATCCCCATCCAGCGCAGGGTCGGAGAGAGAACGTCGAGGAAGTCCCGCATGCAGACGTAGCAGTACTCGAAGGGGCACAGGCGTGGATCGTCGTCCCACGAGTGGTTGTACCCGAAATCAATTGCTTCGTCGCAGTTGACGTGCTGCTTGTAGTAGTTCACGAAGTCCACGAGCGTGTTGATCTGAGGGTCGAACATCACAGTCCCCTGATGTCACCTTGAGCGTTGATGCGGTCGTGACCGACGTTCGTATCGGTGATGCGCGGGGTCCGCTTGGCTTGCCGAAGCGTTGGAGCCATCACGAGGTACGTAACGATCACCCTGAAGATGCCGCCACAGATGTCCTTGGGGTCGTACATCAGTCGATAGACGCGGCCGGTGGTGTCACAGGGATCGTTGTCCCAGTCGATACCCTTCATGAGCATCAATCCCTTGGGGGTGTAGACATTCAGGGTCCCGCGAGCAGGGCTCGTGGAGAGGGTGAAGATCCTGTGACCGCTGGGATCCGTGCTGATGGGGGCGGTATCTGTGCCCCAACCCTCGCTCTGGTTCTCGAGTGAAAGACCAGCAACCGAGGCCATTGCTTCAGCCCTGTCGCAGAGATCGAAGACCCACTCGGCGTGGTTCGTGAAGCCCGACATGGCCACCCCACTACTCAGACCAAAGTCCCCCCAGAACCCCATGTAGCTCTTGGACAGGTCTCCCACCGCCACGTGCTTCGGCCCCACCCCGACACTCGGCTTGTTCCCGCCCATCTCGTTATTACCGAAGTAGACATCATTCAGATACCCGTACAGCAATCCACCGGCCCCCCAGCCGGTTGCATACGGATCGAAGTACCCTCCATGCACATCAGACGCCTCAACGAAAGCTGTGTAGTGAAGACTCGTCGGGATAGCGAAATGGCAAGAGTCATAGAAGAGGTTGGCTGTTGCCCAATCGACTCCTCGCATCCAGTAGTCCGCCCCCTGAACGGACATATCGGTCGAGTACGGCTTTAGGATCCATTCGTTGGTCCCGTTCCAATCGACGGAAGATCCGCCCGGTCCCGAGGCATCGTGGGTGAACTTCCAGTATCGAGAGAGCTTGTATTGGTTCGGGAACGGGAGAACGCCCTCGTTCAGTTGCGTCCCCGTGTAGACCAGACTCCATCCCCCTCCGTCGCCGGACGCCCAGAGAGCATCACCCTCCCCGAGCCCACCCCAACTCCCAATGAAGATGATGCCCGGGCTATCAGCTAGGGCATTCCAGAAGCGACGCTGACCGACCTCACTTGATCCGGGGTTGGGCATGTCAGCCTCCGGTGGTGTCCATCCTGACCCCAGCGGTGCTCTGGCCGGGGTACGGGAGGAAGTCGTAGATGTTCCACGGAGCCTCGGGATCGAGACCCATCTCGAGATCGTACTGGGGCAGGGCGTAGAACACGCCGTCGAGGGGTTCCTTGGGGACCGTGAATGAGATGTGGAGAGAGCGGATCACGAGGTTGATGTCCACCCCGTAGACCGAGGACTTCACGTTCACCACCTGACCAGCCTGATACCCGGGATCCCAGACCGTGGCGGTGGCCCGCATGATCGGCTCGTCGAACCGAACGAGGATCGAGTGGCCGCGCTTGCGAAGCCAATCGTTGTGGTGGATCTCTTCGCGGAACTCGCCATATTGCCAGCGCCCCCAGTGGCCAATGGAGTCGACTTCGGCATCCGGCGGACGCGGATCACCACTGTCGGGGTCCCACACATGAGTACGGACGTACTCGAGGCGAGCCTTGTCGATGACAAGCTGCGCCTTGTAGACGTCGATAGCTTCCCACTCGGCTTCAGTCCTGTCGCCCGGGGGGATGTCATAGAGCGCCACGAGATCAGCGAAGATCCGGTTGATCTCGCTGATCCAGTACCGCTCCCACCATGTCCCATCGCCTTCTTCGTGGAAGACGAGGATCTGGCCCTCAATGTTCTTGGCGAGAGTCCCCCACACGAGAACGTCGTTCATCATCTGGCTGATGTCGGCGGTGACCGAGAGGGCGCGGCTGCTGATACCGCCCAGACCATCCGTGAGCGGATAGGGAGCCGTCTCCTTGCCCCTGTCGTGGTACTGCAAGACCATGTAGGGGTCGATGCACCAGACGCCCGTGGTGATCTGGCTGACTGACTGCATGAACATCCGCAACGTTGATCCAGCTTCCGGCATCACCCATGGCGAGACTGGGGCAGGGGTCGTGATCATGTCCACGCCCGTCGTGTAGTCGAACTCCGGCGGGAGATCCGGGGCCACGTACCGGGAGAACACCGCCCTGATCATGGCCGAATCAAGGGTGCCCTTCTTGAAGGCAGGCCAGCTCCGGTAAGGACCCGCATCTTGACCCGTCTTGCCGTAGTTGGCGAACTCCCACAGGTAGTTCCTGATCACAAGACGGTCGAACAGGATGTTGTAGTCGGTGCCGTGGAGCACTGTCTTGGGCTGGGCATAGTCGCTGAAGAAGTAGCCGCGCTCGACGTCGGTGACCCAGCCCCCGAAGACGCGCAGGTCGTCGATCTCGAAGTGGATCTCCTCACCAGCCTCGAACTCGTTGTGAGCACCCTTGAGGGTGATCGTGAAGCTCCCGGGCCCCGTCCGGGCTGCCTGTGTGAAGTCGGTTCCCGACCAGATGCAGTCTCCCGTGATGTCGACCCACGTCTTCTGGGGGGTGCGGGACCGGCGGTACATCGTGGTGGCGTAGTAGTACGAGTCCCATGCTCGACGAAGGGCATCGACCTGCTGGGGCGTTCTGCTCGAGGAGTTGATGGCCTGATAGCGGAGGATGTCCTGAGCCACGTGGGCAAGACGATCCAGCCACTGGTTCGAGGGACCCTTGGCCAGCGCAGCCGCGATCCGCAAGTTCTGCTCTGCGATCAGCTCACGCAAGCGTGCGATTTCCGCTACTTCTGCCGGGAGACGCTCGTTCTCGGGGATGCAGAGCAGGGCATCGAGGTTGTAGTCGATGACCTCGTAAGGATCGGCTACCGCCAGCGGCCCGGGGAACCCGGCCTCGATCTTGATCCTGAACTTGCGGGACAAAGCTGGAGGATTCCCCAGCGGGTCCGTCGGGGCGCCACCGTCGTCAGGGAAGATGATGTAGGAGCTGCCCCGGACGTAAGCGCCAACCGGGAAGCCACCCAACCCTCCACCGACAGGGCTGATCCATGCGTCCACCCCGAACCACGGCGCAATCAGGGCATCCACGCTGAACGTGGCAGGAAGCATCCGCAGGTCGGCAGCGAGGTAGAACCGCTTGCTTTGGGGGCTGAGGATCAGGGCATCCAACGTGCCCAGCCCGCGCCTGTCGCCTTCGACCACGATGTCTGCTGAAACGAAGAACGAGGTTACCTTGGTCGGCAGGATCCACTGGTAGTCCAGCCCGAACACGTGGTAGTACATCAGGTTGTAGAGCGAGAGGGTGTTGACCTGCCAACCACTCCCGCCGCCTGCGGTGGCCCGGATGCGCCAGAGTTGCGCCGCGACCGGGCACATGATGCTGCGGGTGTTGTCCGCCCCGAGCCCGCTGTCGGTCCAAGCGACAATCCAATTGGACCCATCCCAGTACTCGAGAGTAACGGCCGAGGCGCGCCACTGCGAAGCCAGAGGCTGGTACAGGCGATACGAGGAGATGAGGTAAGGCGCCCCGAGGTCAATCTCGATCCAGTTCCCGGTGACCGGGTAGGACGAGTAATGGCTCGTGAGATCGTCCCCATCCACGATCTCGGCATCGGTTCCAGCCACGGTCGAGCTAGTGGTAACGGTCTTCCCGAGAGCAACGTCCTGTGTCACGACTCCGCCGAGACGCAGGAGAATGGCGTCAGTCGGGAAGACCGGTTGGATGAAGGCGTCGATGGTGAAGCAGGGCTGCCAGAACGTCGCGTCCACTGTGAAGCCCCACGCCGCGAACGTCGCTTCCACGAAGAAGAAGTAGGTCAAGGTGGAACGCACCTGAGCGTCGATGCTCAACGTGCCTCGCTTCTCGCCCTGCCCCGACAGGTCGGCGTCCAGAGTGAACAAGCCCAGCTTCTCGGTCCCCACGATCTCGGCGTCAAGAGTGAATGGTTCCCCAATGGTGCCCACGATCCATGCGTCTATGGTTGGGGCGGCACGCGAAATAACAACCGTGTCGTGCTTGTAGTAAGTCAACAGAGCATCGCCTGTCATGGACGGCTTGTAGATGCCATCGGTATAGGCGTAGACGTAGTAGGGCTCGAAGTAATACGACGGCCAGAGGGTGATGGTGATGGTGTTGTCTCGCACAACCGTGATCTGGCCAGCGCCTTGAGCCCAAGCGGGATCGGTTGGATACGGTCGCGCCCACAGGTTCTCGTTGGCTGAGTCGATCCCTATGGCCGTGTTCGGGATATTGATGTCCCCCCAGACCGTGAGGGTGACGGGCATGAGATCAGGGGGCCAGAACGGGCCGAATAGAACATTGTCCCCGGCTGAGCCGTCCGGCAGGACCGTGGAGATGCCCGGGAACGAGAGACGTTCAGCAACGGTATGCAAGACGGTGATCGTTACATCTCTGTAGCCCTCGAACACCACCGTTCGCAAGGTCGAGATTTCAGCCTCGACTGTGAACGAACCCGGTGGCGTCCCGGCGATGGAAGCGTCGAAAAAGAGGCTGTAGATGGGTTGGCCCGGGTAGATGATGGCTGCCTTTACCGTGAAGAAGCTGTGCGGAAGAACCTTGAAGAAGGCATCCACGAGGAAGTGGAGGTGCATCCACGTCTCGGTGATGGGGTCCCAGTAGGCCCCCGGGTCCCGCTTCTCGGCGTTGACCGTGAACGATCCAGCCTGCTTCATCAGCCCGTAGAGGGCATTGAACATGAAGATGCCCTGCTGCGTGACTTTCAGCACCGCGTTCATGCAGAAGCCCGTGATGGAAGCATCCATGCTGAAGCTGCCGACGGGTCGGAAAACGATGGCCGCATCTGCTTTCGCCGTCTTGGTGATGGTCTTCATCAGAACTGCGTTCACCCAGAGCGTACCCAAGATGAAAGCGCCCAACTCGAAGCTGCCGTACTTCGGGTTGATGGTCCATGCGTCTGTCGTGAACGTGAACTCGGAGCCCGCCCGGATAGTTGCGTCGATGCTGAAGTGCGGCCGGATATACGAGGACACCGTGAAGCTCG
>Ga0031655_10002534_pt1 | contig 10507 bp, 9 predicted proteins | sample FrelakmetHBP12HB_FD_55187 | JGI IMG/M metagenome (GOLD analysis project Ga0031655, IMG submission 55187) | Freshwater lake sediment microbial communities from the University of Notre Dame, USA, for methane emissions studies -HBP12 HB | ecosystem: Environmental > Aquatic > Freshwater > Lake >... | reverse complement strand
AAGCACGCACCACATACCTGCTTCACCAAGTGCAGCCTGTAAACGGCTTTTTGCTTCAGAGAGAGGAATATCACGAAGGTAAACTGACATAGCTAAATTATAATTGAAATCATCGTTCAGGTTTCCCAACCATGCAATCTAATCAGTCAGTGAATANGTTTGCCCAGATCCATTAACATATGTGCTGCAGGTTGGCCAGTAAAAACTCCGTGGACACATTAGTCGTATATAAATATGTCCTATAGGAAACACTAATCAATCTCTATAGTTATAGGATAAAGTTATCTAAAAAAGAAAAACTTCAACTTCNTCCCCTGCGTTAATCCCTGTTGCTTCCATAGGAATCCGGACAAGGCCATCCGCAACAGCCAAGGAAAAGATAAGGTTGCTCTTTCCGAAGACGGGATCAGCCAGATAGGGTCTTTCTAACTTATCTGATTTCCATCTATTATTCGGTATCAACTTTACTACTACCCAATCTTCTCTTCCTGCTTGTGATGGGATGTTTACCGTCAATTTTGCATGTACCGATGGTCTCGGCCTGGGTTTTTGATTTAATAATTTCTCAACCACGGGCATCACGAACAACCCAGCTATAACCAATGCGCTAACTGGATTTCCAGGTAACCCTATCACAGGTTTTCCGTCACATACTGCTAAAATGGTTGGTTTTCCTGGTCGTACATTTACCCCATGTACCAATACTCCTGGAGTTCCAAGTGATGAGATCGCTTCAANAGTCATATCCCTTGCACTGGCTGATGACCCTGCAGTGATCAGTACCATGTCACATTCTTTCAATGCTTTTAATGCAATGTTTTTCAGCACTGGCAAGTTATCNGGTGCTATACCATAAAGTATTGGATNCCCACCCGCTTGTGTAACCATAGCTGACAATGAATATGAATTGATATCACGTACTTGTCCAGGGAGAGGGACAAATTCAGGATTNATAACCTCATCCCCTGAAGACAATATACCTATTTTGGGCTTAATGGCTACGCGCAATTTAATTATTCCAAGTGCCATACACCCACCAATTTCCGCCGGCCTTATTCGAGTTCCTGCCTGAAGAATAACCTTGCCCTTAGCTACATCTTCCCCAACCTGGAGGATGTTCTCCCCTGCTGCAACAGCATGTGTGATTTCAATTTCGATTGATGCAANTCTGTTAGNTGATTTTGAACCTTCAAAAATATTTTCTACCCGTTGAGTGTTTTCAAGCATAATAACCGCATCCGCCNCGTTGGGAAGCGTTCCACCNGTATGGATTAGGGCGCACGAACCAGGAATCAATTCGAACGCTGGGGAAGCGCCCATCGGTACTTCACCGATCAATGTCAAATAGCCGGGTAGGGATTCTGATACCCCGAAAGTATCACGCGCTAATAGAGCATANCCGTCCATAGTAGAACGTGAGAACTCGGGTAAAGGGTGCGGAGAAAGCACNTCCTCCACTATTACCCGGTCCAACGCATGTANTGTATTTACAGTTTCAGTATTTAGTGAACGCTTTGGCATAGCTCCCAGAAGGGCAAGGAGAGCTTCGCCTGGCGAAGAAAGACGCAAAAATTCAGGCATAGATCATCGGATCCAGAATGTCATCGTTAATAAATAAGCCGACAAACCAAATGTTGCTACGGAAAGTGCNGTAAGAAAGTTCCAAAGCGTGCGCCCACCGGTAGAAATTCTCTGAAGCCAATAAACCTGTACTGCGGCAAATGGTAATACAAGAAACACCGGCCATATCATTACCCAAGGTATATTTAATAATGGGGCGGAGGAGAAGATTAGAAAAGCTAAAAGAATCAAAATATTGTGTATAGGAATTGCTCGTTGCCAGGTAAGNCGGGTTAGAAGGGTGGGGCGTGCAAGTTTATGATCCGTGGCAAATGTNGGGAAATCCCAGGTCAATAGATATGCNAGAGCTAAGAGTGTAAGTGGAAAGGTGGTGAATGAAAGCAAACGATGGAAGGTCCCGGATTGAAGCAGGAATGACAATGCTGGGAGAAATGTCCCCAAAAATACAGCCAACACCAATTCTCCGTAACCAGCCGCAGCCAAGCGTAAAGGTGGAATGGCATAGGCCATTAAAAAAAGAATTATCAACACGAATAGAGTGCCAGCGTAAAGGTTGATCGAATGAGCGAAGAGCAGACTTAAGATGATTGCAAAGGAAAGAGTAAATGCAGCATAGGAGACCTGCAAAAGTGTTACTCTGAATTTCTCTCGTTGTCTAGGCGTCTCGTCTGGTTCCACCGGTGCCAAAGGAAGNCGGAAAAATTCAGAAAACAGGTAGGCTGATGCTTGTAGGGTGATGGATGCAAGCATCCCCAGTACAAACACCATATAATTTATNGGATACCCGAGGTAGTGTGCAATGCCCGCGCCGAGGGTGTAGGTTAATCCAGCAAGGAGAATTTGAATAGGGCNGCATATTTTNATAAGTTTTGATGTCATGGAATTATCATCAATCTTCAGGATGGAGCATTATCCTTGGGCTATATAAGGGAGTAACCTCCATCCACTACGATTACCTGACCAATAATCGCATCATTTATTAATATAAATTCAAGGGCTGTGGTGATTTCTCCTAAGGAAACAGGTCGTTTAAGAGGAAGTCGATCCACCAAATTTTGCCACCCTTCATCTGTGACGTTCTCAGATGGCAGGACTAATCCCGNCGCAATAGTATTAACACNTATCCCGGGAAAATATGTTTTTGCCAGCAAACGAGTCAGCGTCTCCACGGCGGACTTGATGGTNACATATGCAGAATAACTGCTCCACATTTTGTGTGCCCCAACATCGCTAACATTTATGATCACGCTGCCAGATTTCATACGTTTTGCAGCTTCCTGTGCCATTAAAAATGTAGCCCGTAAATTTACCGAAAATGTGGAATCCCAATCGGCTATAGTTGTTTCTCGAGCATCGGTTTTTTCATCACAACTACAGAATTAATCAGCACCCTGAGTTTATTAGGCAGGGTATCAACATATGAAAATAGAGAATGGATTTCGGTCTGGTTTGCCAGGTCAGCCCTAAACCGGTAAACAGGTACATCCAACGACTTAACCTCCCCAGCAGCCAGACCAACCTGTTCCGGAGAAGAATTATAACAATGAAGCAAAAGGGCATATCCCGATCGCGCCAGGGACAAAGAAAAGGCGAGTCCAAGCCGATGGGCAGCTCCAGTTACAAGGGCAANTGGATAATTATCTTGTTCCACAACTATGTTTTACCACAAAAATNAAAAGGACGAGCTATCGCTCGTCCTTNACTGGCCTTACATACTAAAACTTNATTTCCTGAAGTAGTTCGATACAAAGAACCAGACATTTGCTGGTCGTTCAGCNAGGCGCCGCATGAAGTAAGGATACCACTGCGTGCCATAAGGCACATAGATNCGCACAGGGTAACCTTCGCTCACGCATGCCTCTTGCAGGTCACGACGAATGCCGTATAACATTTGGAACTCTATCGCACGCTTTGGAAGACCAGCTTTNTCCGCGCAAGCTTTGGCAAACCCAAGCCGCTTGGGGTCGTGCGAACCGATAGAAGGTATTGGTGGAATCCGCCCATCCGCACTGAGGGTTGGAGAACNAAAAGNTCTTGCCCCTTCGATCATGANCTGGGTCAACAAATCAAAATTGGCATTTACATCTGCTTTTTTGGGGAAAGCCAATTCAGAAGGTTCCTTATACGCACCTTTTACCAGGCGGAAGCGCGTTCCAACCTCCAACAAATCACGTGTATCCTTCTCTGTGCGATAAAGGTATGCTTGAACAACCACTCCGGTGTTTTCGTAACCCTTTCCCCTCACCTCCCGGAATATTTGAAGCGTTTGATCTGTAAATGGCGTGTCCTCCATGTCAACACGAACAAAGTTATTGCACTTCTTCGCGCAGGCGAAAATCCGTTCAAGGTTCTGGGCACACAAGCGCTCATCCAATGCGAGTCCGATTTGAGTCAGCTTCACTGACACATTTGCACGAACATTACTCTTGTTAATCTGTTCCAGCAATTCAATCACATCATCAGCAGCTTTTACCGCTTCCTCACGTGTCGATGTGCTCTCCCCCAGATGATCCAAAGTGGCATTAATACCTTTGGCATTTAATTCAATAACAACATTTATAGCGTCCTGTATGGTGTTTCCTGCCACGAACCGGCTGGCTGCCCGCCATGCAAATTTCCAACCTGTTACCAATCGCCTTGCCCATGAAGCTTTCGAAAGGTAGATAAAAAATGATCTAATCATGGCATCCTCGTTTGTGAGATTTTGAACTTTAACCTTAATATTGTAGCACAACTACTCTCGACGAGTGTGTTATACTTTTTATTCATAATACAAGATAAACATTAATGATCAGACTTTTTTGGAGGCAAATTGAGACTGCGCAGTTCTTCCCTTCTCCTGCGGGGGGTCTCCTTAATTTTTATTCTGCTGGCGGTTATTGTGACGGTGATCGAACTGGTCCAATATAGTATTTCACGTGCTAACTACCCGTCGGATATGACTATTGGTAATGTGCCTGTAGGAGGATTAAATCCCCAATCTGCCTCACAAAGACTTTTGCAAGTTTACTCTTTGCCGGTTCAAATAGATTACGGTGATTCCATTATTAATCTAAGTCCTGGATTGATCGGTTTTCAACTGAATACCGAAAGCATGCTCGCAGCCGCTGATTTACAACGTACTGGTGCATCCTTTTGGGGGGGGTTCTGGGACTACCTGTGGAACCGCCAATCCCCTTCGCGTCAAATTCCGCTGGTATCCTCCTATTCAGAAGCTCGCTTGCGTGAGTATCTTGCCAATGAAATCTCCATCCGCTATGACCAACCCCCAACTCCTGCACAACCAATCCCCGGCACAGCCAACTTCACACCAGGTACACCCGGCCAAACTCTTGACATTGACCAAGCTGTTGCCTTGATTGATAGTGCCTTACAATCACCAGATAAACGAACAGTCATTCTCGCTTCTCAAACCACGACTGCTGGACGTCCGTCCGTGGATACTTTGCAAATCCTATTGAAGCAATTAATTGACCAAAGTGGTTTCGACGGATTGGTAGATCTATACTTTCTTGACTTACAATCACAGGACCAAATCCATTTTGGATACCAAGCAGGGCAGGACATATCAATTTCCCCTGATATTGCTTTCACAGCTGCCAGTACAATTAAAATTCCGATCATGGTATCTGTGTTCAAGCACTTCAATAGTAAGATTGACAGCAATACCGACGCGCTACTGACAGAAATGATTGCACAATCTCAAAACCAAGCATCAGATAGCTTGATGGCATCCATAGACCCCGGACGCGGCCCTTTGGTCGTTACGGAAACAATGCAACAACTTGGTTTAAATAGCACTTTTATGGCCATGTATTTTGCGCAAGGTTCCATACCATTACAACACTATACCACTCCTGCAAACTCTCGCTTGGATATCAATACCAATCCTGATACGTTTAGCCAAACCACGCCCTCCGACATGGGTCTTCTACTCGAGGATATTTATCTTTGTTCACAAAACGGTGGCGGATCACTGATTGCTGCCTTTCCCGGTCAAATTGACCAAGCAGCCTGTCAAAAAATGATCCAATACCTGGAAGAGGATAAGCTGGGAAGCTTGATCCAGGGTGGGGTCCCGGAAGGAACAATCGTCGCCCACAAGCATGGTTGGGATATCGGTATGAACCAATTTAGCGATGCCGGCATCGTCTATACTCCTGGCGGTAATTACATACTAACGATTTACGCTTATCACCCAGTTCAGGCACTTTGGGACATTATCAATCCAATGTACGCTGAACTCTCAAGAGCAATTTACAACTACTTCAACTTGCCATCACAATAAACCAAATCACCTGCCGAGGTAGTTTACTCGAATGCGTTTGGAAAATGACAATCAGTATATAATCGAATTATGAGTCAGACCCTAAGCCTTTACCGTCTCCAACAGACTGACAGCCAAATCGACCGTATTCAGACACGCTTACAAGCCATCCAAACAATACTGGATGACAATGTTGAAATTCTCCTCGCGAAAGAGCAGGATGATTCAGCCAATTTACATTATCAAATCATCAATCAAGCCTTAAAACAAGCAGAAGATGCTGTTATTAACCAACGAATAAAGATCCAGCAGACTGAAGCCAGCCTCTATGGGGGGAGAGGTCACAATCCAAAGGAATTAGAGGACTTACAAAATGATGTAACCGCTCTCAAACGCCATCAAGTTACTCTTGAAGATGTACAACTGGATGCCATGTTGGCTGCCGAGGAAGCAGAAAACCTTAATCAAACAACCCATGCACGTTACCTTGAGGCAATGAGAAGGTCAGCAGAACAAAACCAAAGCCTGCATTTAGAACAAAGTACTCTCCAAAAAGAACTACAAAAACTATTTTCTGAACGTGCGGCAAATACAGATTCTATTCCGACCGAAGCCCTTCGCCTTTATGATCAATTACGACAGCAGCGACGAGGTATAGCTGTAGCTGTTATCAGCGATAAGTCATGTTCCGCTTGTGGCTCTGGCTTATCACCTGCTCAAATCCAAGCTTCCCGTTCCTCTAGTCAGATAGCAATTTGTCCATCCTGTGGACGAATCTTGTATGGAAGTTAGTCTTTTTTATAACGGGTGACAAATGCGTATCCGCTTCCCTGCCATACACGCGTTTTCTTTCTGGTTGGGCATCATTCTCGCCTCTCTTTTTTGGTATATTCTCTCCATTCTTCGCCCAGTCATACAACATATGCGTGAGACTTTTCAGGTTAAGAAGGATGAAAAGGAAAAGCGAGAAAAAGTACATAACACCAGTAATGTCGAGGAGCACTATCGCCAAACTGTATTAAGACAAGCCCAAGGTCTTCATCTGGCTGCTCCCCTTTTTTCACTTGATGAAATTATCGAACCACCCACTCTGCTTGCGCCTCCACCTCGCGTCGAGCCAGGTGCGCCTCTACTTTTGGAAGATATTGTTGCAGCAACTGTCCCCTATATGCCCGCCTGGCCTGAATTGGGTGCCAATTACCATGCTCCTACTTTGACTCTCGCCCAAGCGCTTTCAGGAAGCTCTGACATAGTTCTCACAGGTCAAGCCGGTATGGGAAAGACCGTAGCCTTGGCTTACCTGGCGTCGCGATTGGCCCGCAGGGACCCAGAACCAGGTCTACCGCAGGAAACTGTGCCGTTCTTAATCCATGTTGCGGATCTCGACCTCCCCGTTAATAAAGCAGATCCTCTTAACTCGCTGATAAACCTGATCGCTGAAAAGGCTCCGGTCCTTGATCTAGCGCGGATACCTGATTTCGTCCAAAAAACTTTCGCAGAAGGGCGCGCTCTGGTATTGCTGGATGGTACCGATGAATTGACCAAAGAAGGATTAAGAAACATTATTGAATTTATCAAGGCGGTGAAACGAACCTTCCCGAATACCCGCATGATTACGACAGCATCTATTGATTATCTGGATGGTCTAGTTTCGCTAAACTTCATACCTTTTTCTCTGGCCGCCTGGAATACCAAGCAAAGGTGTGATTTTTGTGTAAGGTGGGGTACTTTATGGGACCATTATGTAGCTGTGGAAACTTGGTCGCAAACTAGCGAGCAGGTGGATCGGCTACTTCTCAATGGTTGGCTCAATACCGAAACGCGCAACCTAACGCCATTCGAAATGACCCTCATGACCTGGAGTGCTTATGCCGGGGACATTGGAGGATCTCGCCCCATTGACCAGATTCAAACTCATTTGCGACGTTTATCACCTTCAAATATCCCACCCGAAGCACTTGAGATGCTGGCACTTCAAATCAACCTGTCTGCAGAACCAATTTTTGACCCAAACAAAGCACGTGAATGGATTAAATCCTTTGAGCCTCCGGAATTGGCGGATGCAACCGAACTCGTGATAGAAAACAAAGACAGGAAATCCGGCAAATCGGAATTAACCAAGGTTCCATCTCTTGGATTGATTACCAAAATGGTAGAAAGCGGTTTGCTGACACANCATCGTAATAACCGTATGTGTTTTACTCATCCAATCTTCGGCGCTTATCTTGCCGGNAAAGCTNTGGTAAATTACAATCCCGAAAACCTTTTGGACCAACCTCCTTGGATAGGCAAATATCTTGCTTTGCAATACCTGGCTGCATTTGGTGACGCATCACCTTTAATTGAAAAATTACTAACACAGCTAGACCGTCCACTTTCACGCAACCTGATGACAATCGCTCGATGGTTGCGGGATGCTCCCAGACAAGCAGTCTGGCGTGGACAGGTAATGGCAAAACTAATTGAGCTTCTAGAGCAATCTGGACAACCACTTGCCTTGCGAGGTCAGGCTCTTGCTGCCTTCATCCAAAGTGGCGATCCGAGCGTCGCACCATTATTCCGACAATTTCTTGAAGAGGAAGATAGCGAACTACTCCAATTGGCAGCTCTTGGTTCTGGAGCTCTGCAAGATATAAAAGCCATCGAATTACTCGCTGCTTTATTAAATACACAAAATCCTAATGTCCGGGGCGCTGCTTGTTTGGCATTAGTAGCAATAGGAACAACAACTGCCATAGATATCGTCGCATCAGCACTTCTACATGGGGATGAAAGCCTGCGGCGTGCCGCCGCCGAATCCATAGCAAATCAACCTGGTGAAGGTTACGCCATTCTAAAAGAAGGGGCGACAATGAAAGATGACCTGCTTGTCCGGAGATCTGTCGCCTATGGCCTGGGTCGTATACCTGAACATTGGGCCGAAGAGTTGATCAACCATATGCAAACAGAGGACGACCAATGGGCTGTCCGTAATGCCGCCCTGGAAGTAACAGAAAATCGTCAAAGGGTCAATCCACATATCCCTCAACGCTTACCGCCACCATCAGAATCTCCTTGGATCATCGCATTTGCCAGCAAGCAAGGTTTAGGTGTCTCCCCTGATAAGTCACCTGTTGATTTACTTCTAATGGCGTTAAAATCCGGAACGGAAGAAGAGCGCTTGGCAGCTCTTGCTTACTTGCGTATAACACCAGCGGATGGCGTTTTCGGAGCGCTTTATCGTGCAATGTACGGTGGTGAACCNTATATCCGCGAAGCCATCTTCCAAGTTTTTTCAGAAATGGCTTCTCGNGGACTAGAAGTACCAGATCCGGTTCAATACGGGATCGAATATTAACATGAATTCTGCTCACATTCGCACTATAGCTATCCTTGGTGGTACCGGAAATGAAGGGAAAGGCCTTGCCTATCGTTTTGCAAAAGCCGGATTTCGCGTCTTCATTGGTTCGCGCTCGCTGGAAAAAGCCCAAAAAATTGCGGCTGAACTTTCCGAACGACTAAGTGAAAATGTTGGTTTATATGGTATTTCCAACTTCGAAGCTACGAAAAAAGCCGATATCATCGTCCTGACCGTTCCATACGGCGCTCACCGAAGTACACTTGAAGCTGTCAAGGACAACATAAAAGGGAAGATTCTTATCGATGTCACCGTACCGCTTGTCCCACCCAAAGTGACCAAAGTACATATGCCTCCGGCTGGGAGCGCTGCTCAGGAGGCTCGTGAAATTCTTGGGGAAGAAGTACAAGTAACATCTGCCTTCCATAATATATCTTATGAATCCCTGATGCATGATGACAAGGTTGAATGCGACGTCCTGGTGACTGGTACCAGCAAGGAAGCGAGAATTGAGACCCTTAAACTGATTGCCGCCATAGGCCTCACGGGATGGGATGCAGGTCCAATTGAAAATTCGATGGTTACAGAAGGTTTGACAAGCGTGCTGATTGGGATCAACAAGCAATACGGCAGCTCATCCGCTGGAATTCGCATCACGGGAATAGATGTTTCTAGATAAGAACCATGGCATTGATCATCACCCCAATATCTAAAATGCCTCTTATTCAACCCGGAGATGACCTGGCAGATATTATATTATCTGCCCTCCAGGTCAACCAAATCAATCTCAGGGATGGTGATATTCTCGTTCTTGCGCAGAAAATTGTCAGCAAAGCTGAAGGTCGCCTGATAAATCTAACCNCTGTTATTCCTTCAAAAAGGGCCATCGAATTAGCCAGAAGTTGCGAGAAAGACCCGCGCCTGGTTGAATTAATCTTGCAAGAGAGCAACGATGTTTTGCGCGTCCGGCCTGGATCGTTGATAGTCGAACACCGGCTGGGTTTTATCTGTGCTAGCGCTGGCATAGACCACTCAAACGTTCGGGGAGTAAGCGGTAACCCCGAAGATTGGGTATTACTGCTGCCCGAAGACCCAGATCTTTCTGCCCGCGAAATTCGGCGGAAATTAGAAAATTCTTCGGGAGCCAGCATTGGGGTAATGATTATCGACTCCCATGGGCGCGCCTGGAGATTGGGTGTTGTTGGAACCTGTATCGGTCTTTCCGGGATACCCGCATTGATAGACGAGCGTGGCTGGCAAGATCTTTTCGGGTACAAGCTCAAAATCACTATCGTCGGGGCTGCAGACGAACTGGCAGCTGC
>Ga0031655_10002521_pt1 | contig 10527 bp, 7 predicted proteins | sample FrelakmetHBP12HB_FD_55187 | JGI IMG/M metagenome (GOLD analysis project Ga0031655, IMG submission 55187) | Freshwater lake sediment microbial communities from the University of Notre Dame, USA, for methane emissions studies -HBP12 HB | ecosystem: Environmental > Aquatic > Freshwater > Lake >... | reverse complement strand
AAGGTTCCAAGCGCAAATGCCAGGGCCATCCCCAGCTGGTATCCGTGCGGCTGGTTGAAACGGGTAATCAACAGGCCCACCAGGAGCACGGTGAGCATGCCGGCGACCCCCATAATGAAATTGCGCGAGCCAAAATAGCGGCCGCGGCCCTGCATCGGGACGATGTCGGCGGTGAAGGAAAGCCAGGCCGGGAAGGAGAGGTTGCCAAAGGCGTCGCGGGTGATGGAAAGCGCCATGGCGGTCAAAACCAGCGCCCTGCCGTTCAAGCCAAAAGGGACCAGGGCGATCAGCAGGATGGCGAGGCGGGCGAGACCGCCGCCGAAGAGCAGGGTGATCTCCTTGCGATGGTTGAAGCGCTCGACCAGTAATGCGCCGGGCAACAACAGCAGCGTGGCGCTCAAGCTGGATAAAGCGCTCATGATCCCGATCTGGGCGCGGGTGGCCCCCAGCGCCAGCACGTACAAGGTCATGTAGGTGACGATGATGTTGTCGCTGGCCGAAGAGAACAAGCCATCGGACCAGAACCAGTGCAGGTTTTGGCGTGTTTTTTCCGGTAATTCCAGAGCCCAATCGCCGCCGGTCACCAGATGTGAGAATGACCGGTCGAGACGCCCCCAAATTTTAGCCGGAGAAGGAACCCATTTTGACATGTAGTAGAAGATTATCCCTGAAAATTTATTTTCATTAACCGAGCCAACCCTGGTGACTCGGGGCAGATCTTGAAGGCGAAGAATTGAATCATATCATTAATCTCTTTTCGCCCATGGCGAGGAGGGGGGTGGAATCGAATAATTCCTCCGGTTTTGCAGCCTCCGATGATACCGCCGCCTCCTGCGGGCCTGCCCAGCCTCCCAAGGCAAGCCCCACGGTAACGGTCAGCAGGGCAACCAGGAGGAAGATCAAGGGGAGATGAGCAATCAGACCCTGTATGGACGCCGCCGCATCAGGCGCGGATGCGGCGGCGCGATATGCATTTTTTGTGCTATGATTAATGAGTTGCCTTTTTTTACAAGGTTGGTTTGGAGCCAAGGCAATCAACCTGGCGGATACACATTCATGGAAAGCTTAATTTTGGGTATCCAAATTGCCAAAAGCAGCCACGCTGCTATTCTCTTTTGTGCAGAACAACAACATCATCCTTCCATTCCGAACCAGGGGAAAACCATATAAGGCAAGGAAAATATGGCTGATCAACAAGTGATTTCTTCAAGTCAAAAAACAGCTCAACACGTGCGTTTTCCAATACGGACAAAAATCACTATTCCGTACTTGATCCTATCCCTGATATTGGCACTGGCAGCCGCTTACGTGATCACGCAACTGGTGGCAGAAAATGTGCAGGAGCGTTTCAACAGGCAATTATTTGAGTCTGGAAAAATATCGTCTGAACTGATCGTTGGGTTCGAAACAAAGTTGTTGGAAACCCGGCGGTTATTGGCGAATGTCGAAGGTGTTCCTGCCGCCATCGTGGCCAACGATCCAGATGCTTTGAGATCTCTCACGTTGGGTATCATCGCAAATGACCAGCAGGAAGCAGTGGAGTTCCTTGACACCCAGGGTAACGATGTGCTGTCCATCCATCATCGCAGCGGAGGAAACCCGGAGGATTATGAAGTATCCACTGGCGGGCAGACGGTATTCTCCAGCCTCAAGATCGTTCAGAATGTATTAAATCATAACAGCGATGCCCTTGGCGATAAATTTGCCGATTATGTAAACACAGGTTTTGGAGATTTCATCTATGTTTCAGGACCTGTCTTTGATGACCAAAACGTACTTGTCGGTGTTATCCTGGTGGGCAGGTCTCTGCCAAGTATGGCGGAGGACATGCACGTTAAAACGTTCGCCCAGATCAGTTTTTACGATCAATCTGGAAAGTTAATCTACAGCACGCTTCCATTTCCACATGACCTAAGTACCGCCCTGGCCGAACAGACCATCTCTCTTGAAAATGTCAGCAGCACAACCCGCAATCTATCGAATTCGCGGGACCTGACAGTGGCAAACATCCCTTATTCTGAAATCCTCGGCTCATGGGAGGTCCGTGGAGGCTATCAACTGGGTGTGCTGGGGGCTGCGCTAAGTAAAAACATTTTAGTGGCAACTTCAACCAGTAACCGCTGGCAAATCTTTTTATTGGTAGCGGGGGCGCTTTTCTTGATCACCTTCCTGGGATTCAACCTGGCAAATACGATCACGCGCCCGTTGCTTCGGCTGGTACAAGCCTCCAGCGAAGTAGCTGAAGGCGACTTGAAGGTAAAACTAAACGTACAATCGAACGATGAGGTCTCGGTTCTTACTGAATCATTCAATAAAATGGTGGCAAGTCTTAATCTGTCGCATACTGAATTAGTTCAATCTTACGATGAGACCCTTAAAGGGTGGGCGAGCGCACTTGAGCTGCGCGATAAAGAGACGGAGGGACATTCGGAGCGAGTCGGCGATCTTACGGTCCGATTGGCCCAGGCAATGGGAATCGATGGTGAAGCCCTGGTAAATATCCGTCGGGGTGCATTACTTCACGACATCGGCAAGATGGGTACACCCGACTCCATATTATCAAAAGCCGGTCTATTGGATGATACTGAGAGGAAAATTATCCAGAAACATCCCCAGGATGCCTATGACATGTTAAAGCAGATCGACTATTTACGGTCAGCGCTCGAGATCCCCTACTGCCATCATGAGATGTGGGATGGGAGCGGCTATCCGCGGGGTTTAAAGGGAGAGGAAATTCCGATCTCAGCAAGAATATTTACCGTTGTAGACGTTTTTGATGCATTGACCAACGATCGCCCATACCGAAAAGCCATGCCCCAGGCGGATGCCATCAAATACTTGATCTTAAAGAGCGGGAGCTATTTCGATCCGACCATTGTGAATATGTTTACTAAGCTCTTGAATTCGGCTTGATAGAATCCCATGACCGAGCAAAAAGCTGGAACCCCGGCGGACGACCAACGAGAAGGAAAGAACAAATGGCGACGACTGATCATCTTTGCGGTCGTTCTTCTTGTTATTTCGTGCCTGGTGGTTTTCATTGAATTATTTTTTCTAAACAACTATTATGCAAATGCAAGTGGGATCGGCAGGCTGCCTGTCTCAATCCGAGCTGGATCAGTGGCGGACTACAGCCTGGATCCGACCAAAGTAGTTTTCCCGCACGTCAGTAAAAACATCCTCGACCAGATCATCACGGAGATTCCCGCAACGGGCAGCCCGCTGGACCGAAAGGGCACTTTAGATGCCGCCCTATTGACACCCGTACCCACCATGACACTCGATCCGCGGGTGCCTACAGCTCATACGCCAACCTTCACTCCCACTTGCACACCGACAGTCACAGCATCCCCAACAGTCAGCCGCACCCCAACTTATACTTTCACCCAGTCACAGACGTTTACTCGCACGCCAACACATGCCTTTACCTCCACCTATACACGTACGTTAACCCGCACGCCGACCCGCACCTCCACTCGCACTTCCACACAGACCCGCACTTCCACACCGACACGCAGCTCCACGCCGACCCGCACTTCCACACCAACAAATAGTCCCACTTCCACGCTGACGCCTACCCCCACGCCAACCGATACTCCCACTTCCACACTGACACCTACCCCAACGGCAACCGATACTCCCACTTCCACATTGACACCCACCACCACACCAACCGACACTCCCACATACACGCCGACACCTACCCCTACGCCAACCGACACTCCCACTACCACACTGACACCCACCCCCACACCAACTGATAGCTTGACGCCAACGAATACGCCAACCTATACTCCCACTTCCACGCCGACGGTCACCCCCACGCCCACTAATACCTTGACGCCAACGAATACGCCAACCATCACTCCCACATATACAACGACGTTCACCCCCTCAGTCACCCCCACCAATACGCCTGCCGGCCCAGTTGCATGTGATCCAGCTCAAATTAATTACAGTACATCTATTTACTTCAACGTAGATGAGCTTAAAGTGGACATCAGTAATAATTTTGGGACTGATATTATCATCAATAAATTGCACCTCGATTGGCAGGATGCCGGCCCAACGAAATTGGATTTCGTCCAATTGGGCGTATCGGGCTCAATGACAAATATTTGGGATAGCAACGGCAATATCTACGACGACACTCCCCCCAGTGATATTGGGCCGGGTTTGGAATTTGCCTGGGATTCGACCCCTGCGGCTCGCACAATTAATTCAGGCAATACGAGAATTCTCTTATTTAACTTTGACCCCGATCATCCCGACATACCTGCCGGCGCATACTTCCTGCGGGTCACCTTCGGCGGTTCGGCCAATTGTTATCTTGACGCTTCGATCACGCACCCGTAATGGATGGAACCGCGGTCCCGGGATCCCGCCGCTCTTGTTCATTGAACGATCCCGGCTTACCAGGCAACAAACAGCCAACACCAATTTTGGTAAATATGGGAAAGGGGATAGGCGTCGAATCAGGTTGAACAAAGAATCTGCACTACGACCACAGGAAAGTCAAAAAGAGGATATTGCGAGACAGATCATTCAACTGGACCAATTAATCAACTGGCTGGAGAGAATCAAATAAGAAAACAAAGGCAACGGCAGCCCCTGCGGGGAGGCTTTTAAAGGGGCAACAGCAGGTCGTTCATCCAGTGAGGGAGAGTGGATTATACTTAAGGGAAAATGCAAGCCCTCTCTTTTTTGGTCAGTGGAGGAATCATGAGCGGATATAAATATCTTAAGCTGAACTATTTGCACGACATGATTCAGATCATCACTGCCGACTATATAACACTGGACTGGCTCCTTGAAGAAATAGGAAAGATAGCTCCTACCTACAAGGTGTGTAGGGGGATAGATATGACCCGGATCGAGGAGCTAAAAGGGGCTGAAAAGAAAATCGGCGCGTGGATCATTCAAATATTATGCCAGCAAGGATGGGAACCATATTCAGGCACTGGTCCACTCGACGGAACCGTCTGGCACCATTTGAGATATCGAAATGTTACGCATGAATTTTGAACCATCCGGCTGGGGGTAAGAAGGGATAATAATTATTTGAAACAGCTGTTTCCTTACGTTGTTGGCTGTTTGTTTTATAGACCCTGGCTGAAAATAACGATGTACTCTTGAAAGATATTCTTTTCAACCTTAATCCCAATATTGAACCATATCAACCGAATAGCACTCCAGTCCGGTGGCTCACGAGCCGCCATGAAAAGACTGATTGAGGGAAAGGATGCGGTTAGATATGGAAAACACATCCCCTTTTGTAAGGAAGTATATTGATTTGGATCAGGATTTGCTCTAACCTATTTATGGTTCGCGGCCTAATTTCTTTAATTAATTTAGCATATTAGGCTGTGCAGGCATACAAGCTATTAAACCGAACGGCTCAACCACAAGTTATGGGCTTGAAAACAAGATTCGTTGCAGGTAGAATTAGACTAAAAGCTCTTGCACTCATCATAAGTAAAATAAGGGGCGTGAGTAATACCATGAGTTAACCGTTTATTATGCGGAGGAAAAATGCCATCTTTTGCTTTGAACATCAATGGTCGCCCTGTCGACATCGAAGCCGAAGCCCAAATGCCACTGCTCTGGGTGCTGCGCGACTTGCTCGCGCTGACCGGCACCAAATTCAGTTGTGGTGCGGGGCTGTGTGGAGCCTGCACCGTGCTCATCGATGGCATGTCAATCCGTTCTTGCATCACCCCTGTTTCGAGCGTGACCGGCAAAGCCATTGTTACCATCGAGGGATTGTCGCCTGATGGTTCGCACCCGCTCCAAAAAGCCTGGCAGGAGGAACACGTTACCCAATGCGGCTACTGCCAGCCGGGGCAGATCATGAATGCCGTGGCCCTGCTTAAGAAAAATCCCAAGCCAACCGATGCTGATATCGATGCCGCCATGGCAGACGTTCTCTGCCGCTGCGGAACGTATCAACGCATCCGCAAGGCGATCCACCGCGTGGCGCAGGAGGCCTGAGTTGAGTAACAATACGATAAATCGACGAGATTTTCTCAAAGTGGTCGCCAGTACCTGTGGCGGCCTGGTTCTGGCGGTTTATCTCGACGCATGCACCGCCCAGACTGAAACCTCACCGATTATTACGTCTGCCGCCGCCCCATCCACCTCCACACTGACACCGGAACCATCCTCACATGTCGATTGGAAACCCGGCATCTATATCAAGGTCGATCATCAGGGGCTGCTCACAGTTACCGCTTTCCGCTCCGAAATGGGCCAAGGCATCCGCACGGCGCTGGCGATGCTCGTGGCTGAGGAACTGGATATCGACTGGGCCAACGTCCGCATCGAACAGGCCCCGGCCGATTCAACTTATGGCGACCAGCAAACCGGCGGAAGCGTCAGCGTTTCTTTGTATTACACGGGGCTGCGCCGCGCCGGGGCGGTTGCGCGGCAAATGCTGATCGCCGCGGCTGCCCGGCAATGGAACATTGCTGCCGAGAAATGCACCACAGCAGCCGGGTTCGTCATCCACCCGGATGGACAGGAAAAACTGGCCTACGGCGACCTGGTGGATGCTGCCGCAAAAATTGACCGACCCAACGATGTCAAACTCAAAGAGACCGACCAATTCCGTATCTTGGGGACCGGGATCGGCCTTTGGGATGCGCCGCAAATCGTCAGCGGTAAGGCCGTTTATGGGCTGGATGTGCGACTGCCGGGGATGTTGTTCGCTGCCCTGGCACGCTGCCCCGTTTTCGGCGGGGAATATACCAGTTACGACGATGCCGAGGCCAAAGCTATCCCCGGTGTCAAACAGGTGGTGGTACTCGACCGCACACTCGAGCGCAGCATTGCCGTTGTCGCTGAAAACTCGTGGGCTGCCATCCGTGGGCGGGATGCCTTGAAAGTTACCTGGGATGAGGGCTCAAACAAGACCCTCGACAGCCAGGAAATGATGAAAATTGCCACCGGGCGGCTCAAGAAATCGAACGAAAGCACCGTTCTGGGAGCGATCTATGAAATGCCCTACGAGGCGCATGCGACGATGGAGCCGATGAACTGCACAGCCTATGTTCACGATGGGGTCTGCGAGATTTGGGCTCCGACCCAGAACCCACAGGAGGTGCAGCGGTCGGTGGCTGGGAGCTGTCGCATTTCGCCGGGCAAAGTCACCGTGCATGTTCCGCTGATGGGGGGCGGCTTTGGCCGCCGCCTGCAAACCGACTATGCCCAGGAGGCGGCGCTGGTCTCGAAGGCGGTCAATGCTCCAGTACAGGTTATCTGGACACGCGAGGATGATTTACAGCATGATTTTTACCAGCCGCTGCTGGTCCAATATGCCTGCGGCCCGCTGGACAAACCCGGCATACCGGTCGTTTCGAGCGCGGGTGGAATGGGCATCCCGACCGGAGCCTGGCGCTCGGTGGAGAATTTCCCCGCAGCCTATGCTAATGAATGCTATCTCGATGAGCTGGCCTGCGCCTTGAAACGCGATCCACTCGATTTGCGCCTGGAAATCTACAGCTCAAAATACATACAAGGCGTGGTCAAACTTGCCGCCGAAAAAGCCGGTTGGGGCACGGCGCTGCCAGTTGGTCAGGGACGAGGGTTGGCCTACCATGCCACTTTTGGTGTGACGCATGTTTGCGATGTGGCAGAAGTGGAAGTCGATGCAGCCGGGAATGTGCGCGTCAAACGCATCGTTTGCGCGGTCGATTGCGGTAAAGTGGTCAACCTGGATACCGTCAGGGCGCAGATGGAGGGCGGCATCGCATTCGCGCTGACGGCAACGCTCAAAGCCGAGGCAACGGTAAAGAACGGACGCATCCAGCAGAGCAATTTTTATGACTACTCATTGCTGCGCATGGATGAAATGCCGGTGGTCGAGGTTTACATCGTTGATAGTGACAGGGAACCGAGTGGTATTGGCGAAATGGGCGTCCCGCCGGTCGCTCCGGCGGTGGCAAACGCTATTTTCGCCGCGACTGGGAAACGGGTACGGCACATCCCTATCCGGCCTGCGGATTTGAAGGCCTGATGTGAGAGAATAAAAATAAAACTGAATTGCTCAAGCGTCACGAGCACACCTGGAACGTTTCCGAGATGCCACTCTGCAGACTCATCCTGCTAGGGGATGAGTCTGCAGAGCAGTGTCACCTGGTAGTCTCCCAACAAAAGACTCCCTTTATCAGGGAGCCCAAGTGAGCGTGGAGAGGCCCGAACATCGTCCCCTTCCGGGGACTCTCAATAAAAGATAGTGAGCGTGAAGGGGCTCGAACCCTTAACCAACGGCTTAAAAGGCCGATGCTCTGCCATTGAGCTACACGCCCGTAGCGGACTGCATTCTATCACGCCCCCCTTGACGCGTCAATTGGGCACCCGGGAAATTCCTGCGAAAGAGAAAGAATAGTTAACCCTTCGCCGGGGCGACATCTATTGAAGCATCAATCATCGGAACGCAGCTGCCGGTCCAACTCGCTAAAATCCACGCGGGCGGTGAAATCCAGGCTGAGGGGGGTCAGCGAGACCATGCGCTTGCGGCGCAGGACGTACACGTCGCTGTCCTCGCGCTCGTCCTTGAAAGTGGCGGCTTCCCTGTAATCCACAGGCCCGCGCTCTTCCCAGGATTTGCGCTGCGGGGCGACCGGGATGTAGTACTGTTGATGGGCAAGACGGGTCACCTGCCAGGGGGTCTGCTGGGTGGCATTGCAGGGAACGTCCAATTTAAACAAATTCACTTCCGGCGGGAAGTGTTTCTCGAGCAGCTTGCGGGCAAAGAAGGCGGTGAACCAGGCCGCAGCTGAAAAATCGACCTCGGTGGAGTACGAGAGATGCTGCTCACGCTCGGTCTCAAGCGAAGCTGCCAGGGCGGGAATGCCTTGCGAAGCGGCTTCCATGGCCGCGCCAACCGTGCCGGAGATGGTGATACCGGTGGCCACATTTTCACCATAATTGATTCCGGAGACAACCAGGTCGGGTCTCTGCGGCATGATCTCGAGGATGCCATGCAAGACAGCCTGCGCCGGAGTGCCGCCAACGGCATAGACGGTCCAATCCTTGCCGCGCACGCGCAGGGACTCGGGGTGGATGACGCCATCCGAGGTCATCGGCAGGCTGCGACCCATGCCCGAAGACTGGTCGCGGGGCGCGGCCACGGTCACATAACCCAGGTCAGAGAGGGCTTCGGCCGCGGCCCACAGGCCCGGCGAATGGATGCCGTCATCATTGGTCAGCAAGATCTGGCACTTGTCCATATCATCTCCAGAAAAGAAAAGAAGCGGGGTCAACCCGCTTCGGTGGTGCCCCTTGTGCGATTCGAACGCACGGCCTTTTGGTCCGCAACCAAACGCTCTAATCCGCTGAGCTAAAGGGGCAACTCTATAAAGCGGCGAAAATTGTAACCGAGAATCAGGTGAAGGTCAAGCATTCGCGCTCGCATCCCTTTTTTCTCAGCCACTTGAAAATGAAATAGCAGGGCGAGGATATATTGCTAGGGTGTGAAGGTCACTTCCATCGTCATGCCCCACAGCAGGCCGGGGGCAGGATCCTTCAAGAGGATATGAACGGTGTACAGAACATCCCCGCTCTGGAAGAGGGGTGCCGTGCTGATCGAGTCCACCACACCGTCCATGGTGAACCCCGGGAGTGCATCCGCGGTCACTATTACCGACTGCCCGAGGCTGACCTTGAGCACATCCATTTCGGTCAGGTCGCTGGTATCCACGTACCACTGACTGGTATCGATCAGCGCCACCGCCCACGTCTGCGGGCTGACCATCTGGGAGGAGGATATGTTGACATTCGCGACCGTTCCGGCGAAGGGGGCTTTCAGGTTGTAGTTATCCAGTGCGCTTTGCGCGGCCGCGGCTTGGGCCTTGGCGGTATCCAGTTGGGCCTGCGCCAGCGCAAGCTGATCGGTGTTGGGCCCGTTGCGGGTATTCCCGTAGGTGCGTTTGGATTCGGCTTCGGCGGCCAGGGCGGCATTCAAGGCGGCATTGACGGAGTCGCGCTGGTTGGTGAGGTTTTCGAGTTTCTGAACGGCGGTGTCATAGTTGATCTGCGCCGTGTTTAATTTATCCTCGTAGGATTTACGGGTGGCATTATTGGTGGGCAGGTGACTGTATTTATCCAGATCTTTCTGCGCATTTTCCAGGTCTGTCTGGCGGGAGGTAACGTCTGCCTGGGCGGTGTCGATATCGGTCTGGATGGTATTCAGGTTTAGGTGGTCCCAGGCCAATTGGGCTGCAGCGCGTGCTTTTTGGGCATTCATATAGGCCTGCCAGGCCTGGGCATTCTGCAAACTGGCTGTGCGGGTGAGCAGATCGAAGGCTTGCTGGGCAGCGATTCTCTGCGCTTGCGCGCCTGCCAGGGCGGCGGTTGCCTGCTCCCGGTCGCCGAGGCGGGCGAGTACCTGTCCCTGGGTGACGGGGTCACCTTTTTTCACCAGCACCTGGTCTACCCGGCCGCTGGCCAGAAACGCCAGGTACACGCTCTGGTTGGGGACGAGATGCCCGGCGGCGATGACCGTATTTGCGGCAGGCGTGGGAGTGG
>Ga0031655_10002513_pt1 | contig 10537 bp, 12 predicted proteins | sample FrelakmetHBP12HB_FD_55187 | JGI IMG/M metagenome (GOLD analysis project Ga0031655, IMG submission 55187) | Freshwater lake sediment microbial communities from the University of Notre Dame, USA, for methane emissions studies -HBP12 HB | ecosystem: Environmental > Aquatic > Freshwater > Lake >... | reverse complement strand
TTGAGCGCGGTCTCCAGCATCCTGTACATCTCCTCTATGACCGTCATGGCAGTCGGCATGAACACGAAGAATCCCTTCACTCCGAAGCGCGTGTCAACCACGTCGGCCTTCTGCATGGCCTCGTAGTACCATTCCATGAAGTCGGCGGACTTCTTCTTCGTCATGCCCAGCATGTGCGCCTCCTTCTCCTCACTTTTTATTTTCCTTTCGGAAACCTCGCCCTTGGCCATGTCAATCATCCTAAATTTCGCGCCCTTTACTTAAAGGTTTGTCCCGAACCGCAAGCATATTAGCTTTTGCGTGCAATAACTGGGAGCGGGTTGCACTTATGAAAATTTCTATTATCGGCGACTGCCATTGCGGTTTCGATTACGGGAGCGAGCGCGGCGAGGACGCGTTCCTGGCATTGGACGAGGCCGTGAGCCGCTCGCTGGACGCGGACCTGATAATACAAGTGGGCGACCTTTTCGACTCCAGAATAACGCGCCAGGAAGTGTTCGCTAAAACGGCAAGGATACTCGGCAAGACGAAAGGCCTGAAGACGAACGCGAAGCTTGTCGGCCTTGTCGGAAAAGCCGAGGAAGACTTGTCCGCTTCTGCGTTGCAGGGCATTCCCATTGTGGTCATACACGGCACGCACGAAAGGCGCAGCCGCCATTTGACCAATCCCATACAGGCGCTGGAGAGCGCCGGATTGGTCATTCATCTGCACGGCCAAACGGCCGTTTTTGATATAGAAGGCAGGAAAGTTGCCGTCCACGGCATGTCGGGCGTGCCCGAGCGCTACGCGAAGGATTGTTTGCTGAAGTGGAACCCGAAGCCCGTGCCGGGCGCAATCAACATTCTTGTGTTTCACCAGTCGCTCGACCCCTACGTCTACAGCCCGACCGAGCCGCCCTCCCTGAAGATAGAGGACCTGCCGATGGGCTTCGACCTGTTCGTGCTCGGCCACATCCACAGCCACGACCACAAGCTTCTTCGGGGTTCGCAATTGCTGCTTACGGGAAGCCTCATCACCACGCGCGTGAGCAGCAGCGAGTCTAAGCAGAAGAAGGGCTTCTGGCTGTTCGACGGGGCGGCAGTCACGTTCAATCCGCTGCGCACGCAACGGACTGTTTACTCCGAGGATTTTGAGTATAAGCCGAACATAGCTGGCGTTATTGCCGATAGGTTAAATTCCATATTAAGCCAGCCGCACGGCCTGAAGCCGATAATCCAGCTGCGGCTGCGCGGCACCGTGCCGAAGGGCTCGCCGCCCATTGACCTCAGGGACCTTCAGGAAAAGTTCGGCGCAAAGGCCATATTGAAGGTCTCGGGCGGCTTCGAAACGGAAGATTTTGCGCAGCAAACGGACCTGCTAAAGGCATTGCGGCAGTCGGGCCTTTCCGCCGAGGAGCAGGGCATAAAGCTGCTCCAGGAGGGGCTTGTGCAGGCCGGNTCGCCGCTGAAAGCCGATGAGATATTCGACCTGCTCGTGGAAGGTTCCGTTGATGAAATTTTTGGAGAATTGATTAAGTGATAACAAAAGTGAAAATGAAGAGCTGGCGCTCGCACCTCGAGACGGAGCTCGATTTCTCCGAAGGGACGAACGCGCTGATAGGGATAATGGGCAGCGGCAAGACGTCCGTCCTCGACGCCGTGTGCTTCGGCCTTTTCGGGACGTTCCCGAACCTGCAGTCCAAAAAGATCAGGCTCGAGGACATGATAATGAAAAAGCCGAAGGAGCAGGCCTCGGCCGAAGTCACCGTGAACTTTGATATCGACGGTGCGGAGTGGTCCGTGAAGCGCACCGTGAGCAGGACAAAACCGACTTCTGCGGAGCTGCGGAAGAACGGCGAGATGGTGGAGGGCCCGCAGCCGGGCCGCGTCAACGAGGTCGTCGAGAAGATACTGAAGATGAACTACGACCTTTTCACGCGGGCCATCTATTCCGAGCAGAATTCCATCGACATGTTCCTTACCATCCCGAAGGGCCAGCGCATGAAAAAAATTGATGAGTTATTGGCGATAGACCGCTTTGAGAAGGCGCGCGCGACGGCGGTGTCGTTGGGAAACCGCTTCGAATCGTCCGTATCGGAGCGCCAGAACCTGCTTTCCAATCTTTCGTCAGACCCGTCGCTCAGTTCATGCCAATCCCTGAAAACCGAGATTGAAACGCTGAGGAAGGCGCTGGCGAACGACGAGCAGCAGCTCCGAAACAGCAGCGAAAGGCTGCGCTCCGCCGGGCGCGAACTTGACGACATGAAGGACCGCCGCGAAAAATTGATAGCCCTGCAGCAGGAGCTGGCCGCGGGCATGGCCCTGCTCAGCTCGCTGGAATCCGACATACAGGCGCTCAAGAAAGACTTGACCGTGGAGGAAATAGCCTACGCCGAATACACGGACGAGAGGATAATCGGCGAACTGAACGAGGTCGAGAAGGACGAAAAGTCCGTGCTCGACAACATAGCAATCGAACGGAAGCGCCTTTCCGATTTGAGGTCCGTTGTCTCCAGCAAGTCCGCAAAGCTTGAAGGGCTGGCCAAGGACAAGATACCCGAATTGCAGCGTCAGAAGGAGGAAGCGAAAAAAATAAAGCAAGCCCTGAAAACGAAGGGCGTTGAAAAGCTCTCGAATCTTTTGGAGGAGCTGAAGGCCGACCTGCGCAAGGCGGAGGCGTCTGCAAGGGCGGCAGAGGTTCAGGTGCCGGAGATAGAGCAGAGCATCAATGATCTGTCGGCCGTAGGCGGCGCCTGCCCCATCTGCGACCAGCCGCTCACGGAAAAGAAGAAGGAGGCCATCCTTGCCGCGAAGAAGTCCCACATATCCCGCCTCAGGGCGCAGATGACGAAAAGCGCCGAAGCGGCCGAAAGGCTTGAGAAGGAGCTGGCCGAGGGTGAGAAGGACCTCGGCCGCGCGCGCGTGCTAGAGGCGAAGCTGGAGACGCTGTCCGACACCGATTCCAAGCTGGAGTTCGCTCAGGACGCCGTCAAAGTATTGGAGAGGGAGCTGGCCGAAGCGGAGAAAGAGGCGAAAATGACGGAAAAAACATTGTCATTGTTTGAGAACGAGGCCAACGGCGTGCGCAGGCGCGCAGAACGGCTGCGCTTTGTCGTCGGAAAAAGGACGGATTTGAGCCACAAGCAGAAAAGGCAGGGCGAGGTGCAGCAGCGCATGTCCGACCTGACGGACCTGAAATCGACGACCCGCGGCTTTTCGCAGGCCGAGCTGGAGATGCTTGAAAACGAAAAGGCCGTGCTGTCCTCAAGGATAGGCGCGTTCGAGGCGCGCATAGCTTCCACCGGCTCCATACTGAAGCAGAAGGAGGAGCAGGTGACGGACGTCGAGAAGCGCCTGAAGGTCATAGAGGAGCACCGCGCGGCGCTCGAGCGCCTGAAGGGGCTCCATAACCAGATGTCCGTGCTGGAGTCCGCGCTCCTCGACACGCAAATCAAGCTGCGTCGGAACTTCATCACCGCCGTCAACCGCACGATGCACGACATCTGGTCCGACCTTTATCCCTACCGCGACTTCTACAGCTGCCGCCTTGACATCGACTCCGGAGACTACGTCCTGCAGCTTCAGGACAGCACGGGCTGGGTGCCCGCGGACGGCGCCGCCAGCGGAGGGGAGCGCGCGATGGCCTGCCTCGCCCTCAGGATTGCATTTGCGCTGGTATTGGCCCCGCAGCTGCGCTGGCTGGTACTGGACGAACCCACGCACAACCTGGATATCAAGGCCGTGGAGGACCTGGCGAACGTCCTTCATGAGCGCATAGGAGAATTCGTCGACCAGGTGTTCCTGATAACGCATGACCCCGCCATGGAGTCGGCCGTCTCGGGCTATCTCTACAAGCTGGAGCGCGACAAGGAGAACGACGGCGTGACGAAGGCCGTGATGGTCTCGGGGCCGGAAAGCGTGTAAATATCAAATATGGGTTGTTCGTTGGACAGCTGACTCCCTGCCATTAGCCGTTGACGAGAAGCGAGTAGTCTGGCGGTTCAACCCAACAAATATTAATCAAATGAACGCTGCCATGTCCTTCTGGCGCTGGACGTGCGTTTCCGTGAAATCGGTGCACGCCTTCTCAAGCGGAATCCCCCTTTCAGATTTTTTGCTTTTCCGCTCCCTTACCTTGAGGAACAGCGGGAAATTGACCGCTTCGCCAACGATGAGCGCCTCGCCAACTCTTAATGAAGAAATTGTCTTCAATACGTCCGCTGTCAACCCTTCCGAGCTTTTTCCTATGTGGTCAAGGTCATAGGGGTTTGTGACCCTTAGGATGCAATGCGTATTGCACTGAGACAAAGCGGTAGTCGACAACTGGATGGGTCGTTGAGATATCAGGCACAGGCAGGCGTGGAACTTGCGCCCCTCGCGGGCTATCTTTTCTATCACGCTCCTGCTTATCGCCCCTTCGCGGCTCGTTCCTTCCGGCGCGAAGTTGTGCGCCTCCTCAACGACCAGCAGGAACGGCGGTATGGCACCCGCGCGCCGCGCCTCGAAGAGCTTGCGTGCCACGTATGCGACAAGTATTTGTTTCTCCTTCAGGGCGGTCATGTCTGAAATGTCTATGATCGTGAGGTGTCCCGGCTTTGCCAGCTTCTGCAGCGACGGGTTGTCGAACCCGCCGAACAGGTTGGTCGAGTCGAGCTCGTGAAGATAGGTGTAAAGTATGCTCCGCGTGGACGCGTTCTTTATCAGCTCCTCGTCGTCTAGCGCGGCTAAGACGTCGCGGAGGTCGAAGACCGTCCCGCGCTTCTCTTCATTGATTTTTCCGAGCAGCTTGTTGAGCTCTCTCCGCTGCACGGAGGTCATGTGCGGTATTATGCTGCCTATGACGGACGCGCTCATTCCGGGCACGCCTATCTTGAAGTCGCGGCTCAGGATGGTGTCCGCCCTGCCGCCGTACTTCGGGTCGTCGGAAAAGCCCGCGTATTCGCCGTGCGTATCGATTACTATTACGGCCATCTGGCCGTGCTCGGGCTTCCTGTCGAGCAGCTCCTCCATTAGGACTGACGCGAAGTAGGACTTGCCCGCCCCGCTTATGGCTAGGATGGCCGTGTGCTTCTGGAGCAGCCGCGTCATGTTCAGCCTTACGGGCAGGTCGTGGTGCTCCACGTTGCCGAGTGCCAGCCCCTTTTCCAAGTCGAGCCCGAAAAACTTTGACAATGTCTCGTTGTCCGCGACGAAGACTTTCGTTCCCGGCGACGGCGGGAACGCGCTTCGTGTGAGCATTTCCTTGTTCTGCACGCCCAGCGCCACGCATTCTCCGACGAGATATTCCCACCTGTCCGAAGGGAACAGCTCGTTCAGCGGCTTTCCCGACCGCTCGAACTCCTGCACGGATTCGGCGCGCTCAAAGTAGCGGTTAGTTTTTACGATGTCGGAAATGCGCGCAATCAGCCTGCCCTCCGCCGTATCGACGGCCACGAACTGGCCCTTTCGGGCGGGGCCGTTTATCACGAACCAAAAGTTAGTAGAATTGGGCCCGTCCTCGGTTGACACCACTGTCCCTAATGCAGGCGCGTTCATGCCCATATATAAAATGTGCTCACATAAAAAACGCTATGCCAATCAGTTTCGTACCGAACGAGCCTGCATTGCTAATAGAAGGTCTCGAACCAAGAGAAAAGGGCCAAAAGATACTGGTCATCGCGGACCTCCACATCGGCCTGGAGCGCGAGCTGGCCAGGAAAGGAATACACGTTCCGGACCAGCTGCTCAAATTGCAGGAGCATTTGTTCAGGATAATCAAGGAAACGGGCGCGAAGCGCGTCATAATCCTCGGCGACATAAAAAATGAATATGTCGGAACAAGCTGGGGCGACCTTGCGGACGTTCCGGCATTCTTTTCGCGCCTTACCGAACGAGTAACCGTAACTGTAGTCAAGGGCAACCACGACGGCGGCATAGAGGCCGTGTTGCCGCGGAACGTAGAGGTCTACGAGCCCGAGGGTTTCACGTTGAACGGCTTCCTTTTCACGCACGGCCAGGCCTGGCCGAATAAAAACGGCCTGGGCGCCAAGACGCTCATCATGGGCCACAGCCACCCCGCCGTGGAGTTCTGGTCCTCCGGCGCGCGCTCCGTGGAGCACGTCTGGCTGCGCGCCCCGATTGACCGTAAGGCGCTGGAAAAGAAGTTCAAAACGAACGTTGCGCTGGAGACCGCGATAATCATACCCGTCTTCAACCATCTGGCCGGCGGGGCAACGTTTAACGGCAGCGGCTTCAAGCCTCTCGGACCGCTGCTTTCGAAGGCCATGAAATGGAGGGAGAGCGAGGTATTTCTGCTTGACGGCACCTATTTGGGAAGGCTCAAGGACATTAAAACGGGGAAGCCAAAGGAGCGATGAACATGTTGCTTGTGGAGGAGGTCTCGGAAAATTTTGGCGCGCATTTTGGCGCAGCCCTCGAAAAATACAAGGGCCTGAAAAGGCTCAGCGGCCGCACCCTGATAGTGGGCATGGGCGGCAGCGGCATGCCGGGGGCGTTCGCCGCCGAGCGCGCAAAGAACGTCGACGTGTACAAGGGCTACTTCCGTGATTTCGCAAAGGACATCGGCTCTTACGACAACGTCATACTGTCAAGCTATTCGGGCGGCACCGAAGAGGTGCTGAGCTTCGCTAAAAACATAGGCAAGTTCACCGCCATGACCTGCGGCGGGGAGCTCGGAAGGATAGCAGAGTCGAAGAGGAACCCGATAATAAGGCTTCCCGAGAACTTCCAGCCGCGCGCCGCGATTCCTTATCCGATAGCGGCCTTCTCTTATTTGTTCGGCTTCAACGGCGCCCTTGAAGCCTCTGTAAAGGCCGCGGAAAAGGCGCGCGTGGACAAAATTTCCAGCCAGATATTAAACTTTCTCCAGTATCAGAAGGTCGCCGCCGTATGCGGCGTTCCGGGCCTGGCCGCGGCGGCCTACTACCTGAAGGGCAGCCTGAACGAGAACGCGAAGCTTCTCGCCTTCTACGCCGAACTTCCCGAGGACAACCATTGCACGCTCGAGGCGCTGTCGCCGGACGTTCCGTACCTGATTTTCGGGGAGCCCGCGAACGAAAGGATAAGGAAGCGCGCCGAATACGTGTGCGGCCTGGGCCTTCCCGTCCTTTGGATAAGGAACAACAACCCCGTGGAACTGCTGTGGGCCGCCATAAGGGCGTCCGTGCTGGTTGCCAAAGAGAAAGGCGAGAGCCCCGACGAGCTGACGCGCGTCACCGGGCTCAAAGAATTCCTGAAATAAGGTTCAGTCCCAATTCTGGCTGTAGTCCCTCAGGTCCAGTATCTTGTCGTATATCGCCCGCCTTCTCGGGTCCCCGACGGGAAGCTTGTTGTACTTTTTTATTTCCTCGGCGACCTCCATTTCAGCCTGGCTGGCGCACAGCCCGAACGCTGGTATTTTTCTCGGAAGTTCGTTGTCTTGCATAGAGATTGAATGAAAAAGAAGGAATAAATGCTTAGCGGCCGCCATGACGGCGGCCGCCGAATCAAACTCAAAGGCTTTTTATCTTTCCGCCGCGGCCCAGGCCGAGCTGCAGCTCATCGCGGAACTCCTTGGTGAAGCCGCCCGTTATTTCAACGGAGCCGCCCTCCTCGAGTCCCTTGTGCTGTTCTCCCCAGAGCGCCATCGGTATCGAACCGCTGTCGTCCTCCAGGGTGGCGTTCACCAGCGAGACCTGCGTGCCGAACTTGGTCATTATCTGCTTCGGTTCGGTCATCTTGGCCACTTTCGCGGTCAGCGCCACGTTGCTCATTCCGGACTTGAGTTCGGATATTTTCATGCAAAACACCGGAATTTATGCGAACTCCTCTTCCTCTTCTTCCTCTTCGCCCTCTTCGGGCTTTTCCTCTGCGGGAGCCGCTTCGCCCTCCTCTCCTTCTCCGTTGTTCTTGGGCCCTTCGGTGCTCTCCACCACTTCGTCGGTGGTCTCGGTCTCCGATTCGGAAGCTTCGCCTTCGCCAACGACTTCTCCTGTCGCGTGGTTGCCGCGCACTTCCGTTATCTTGACCTTCACTGTGTCGCCTTTCTGCGTGCCGGCCACGAACACAACGAAGTTCTTTATCCTCGCTATTCCGTCGCCGCGCCTGCTGACTTCTGTTATGGTCACTGTGTGTATCTCGCCCTCTTTTACGGGTTTTGGTTCATTGCTTTCCTCGCGCCTGAACCTGGGCCTGTCCCCGCCGAAACCGCCGCGTCCGCCGCGGTCTCCGCCGAAACCTCCTTCCCTTCCGCTTCCTCTTCCTCTGCGTTCCCATGGCATTGCCATATCTAATCTACCTCTGTTTTAGTTTTTTTCTAAGTCGTCCGTAAGAAAAGGCGTCGTCTGCAGTGTCAAGAACATCGGCATTTCGTCGGTCCGTTCTTGACCACGCATGCATTCCGCGAAGGAATGCAGGCAGTGTCTAAAAAAACTGCAACTTCGTCCGTCTTCTTCGGCCTTAATTAATTGGACGTTCCCGACCTTTATAAATACGACCCTGCCCGAATATTTCCTATGGGTCTTATCGGAAGCGCAATAACAATCGTATTGGTGCTCGTGGCCATAATGCTCGCCCTCAAGCTCTTCAGGAACCTCATTGTGACGGCCATCCTGGCGGTCATACTGGCGGTCGTGCTCTGGCAGCTCGGCGTCATAAACCTTTGACCTGCTTGTACAGGTCGAATATCTTCTCGACGGTACGAGAATTTATCAGCTTTTTTACGTGCCCGCCCTGCCCGTCGAACTGGCTGGTCTTGTGGGAAACGACCGCGCCCGAGAACGTCTTAGGTATGTGGAGAAGCTCGTGTATCATGGTCTTGTCCTTCTCGTCGTCGTTCAGGCGGTCGTAACGCTCGGAAATGACCTCTATGACGTAATGTGGCTTAACGTTGAGCGCCTTCTGCCATATTTTCGGCAGCGACCATATCCGCGCTATGGCGTAGCCCTTTGAGCCGCGCGAGCGGAAGCAGATGAGCCGTTCGCAGTTAACGTGGCCCATGCCCGTGCCCTTGACCACCCTTGTTATTCTTTCCTTTACGTCGGGAGCGTCTTCAATATGCATAATTATTAGCCTCAAACCAATCTCAATGGGCCAAAACGATTTATATTGCTATCCGCATCTGCAGCACGCCCGCCACGTAGCCTATGGCAACGAGCAGCAGTATGGCGACCACCCACTCCGCGAAGCTGCCCGTCTTGATGGGCCCCTTTATGTGCGGCAGCCCGAGCGGCCAGAGCGGCTTTATGCCCATCGGCGTCATCGCGTCCGCTATCAGGTGGGAAACGAAACCTATCGAAAAGGCTATTGCGGTGCTCTTGTCCATCAGGCTCGTCTGCATGCCTAACAGCACTATGCCCGCCAGCACCCAGAGGTTGTGCAGCAGCTTGCGGTGCAGTACCATCGTGAAGAGGTCTATGTCCGGCACCATCGCGCCGACGGCGGCAAAAACGGCAAAAGCCAGCGGCAATGAAAAAATCTTGTTCAGCACGAGGAAAAGCAGAACGGCGAATATCAGGTGAGTGCGCTTCTTCATACAACTTAAAAGGATTAGCTTTCTAATAAGTCTTATGTTCGCATACGGCAACGGGGAATGCAAAACGGTCTCCTATCTGGACGAGGAAACGGAGAGCCCGAAAAGGCGCAAGCCCGATTACCACTCTGACGAACGCAACGACTCCGTCGTCTATTCGTCCGAAAAGTCACATGACGGCGAACTGGTCTACTGCAACGGCCGCCTAATAACCGTCCACGAAAAGGAACTGCCCGTGGGCCTTTTGGGCTACACGAACACCGTAAGCGACATCTTCCTGACCACGCGCAAGGATTTTGACGTGCCTCGAGAAAAGGTGCTTACCCACGAAAAGCTCCACTGCAGCCTGCCCGACGCCTCGGAGGAGGAGATACGCTATAAGACCGACGTCGAGTTCAGGCCCGCAAAGGAACTTTCGGCCGTAAGCTTCTCGTTCTACAGCAAACCGATTTACACGGACTAGAACGGACGCTGCTCCCTTCTCAGTTTCATAAGGCTGGGCGTTATTCCGACCCTGTCCACGAGCTGGTCGTGCAGGCTATCGGCATCACGCTCTTGGAGCTTGGCGCGAAAGTCCGCCTCGATGAGCGGCGCGGGAAAGCCGTAGGAACCGTGCGGTGTGACCGCCAGTATTAGAGAAGCTATCCTGTCCGCCACGTCTGTTAGCGTTTGTCCCTCTTTATCGGAGTAGAAGTCAACGCGCACGGGCCTGTCGAACTCCGCGGTCTTGAGGTAGAAACAATAGATACGGTGTCCGTATTCGCCCAAATCCGAGAGTATGGGATGATCGTCCGCGTCCTTCGCGTACCTAAAGATTGCCGTCCGCTCGCCGTGCTTGAGCATGTGGAAGAGCAGGTTGGTGTCGCGCGTGCCCGCAAGTATCTTGGCCAGCCCCGCCGCGGCCGGGCTGTCTATGTTGCCTAGCACCTGTTCGGCGATTATTTCGCAGAAGCGGCGGCTGCGCGAGTCCTCTATGCAGCCCGCCAGAAGATTGGCGTTGTCGAACAGCCGCTTGAAAACGCCCAGGACGTCTACGTATCTGGGCCAGGC
>Ga0031655_10002508_pt1 | contig 10553 bp, 9 predicted proteins | sample FrelakmetHBP12HB_FD_55187 | JGI IMG/M metagenome (GOLD analysis project Ga0031655, IMG submission 55187) | Freshwater lake sediment microbial communities from the University of Notre Dame, USA, for methane emissions studies -HBP12 HB | ecosystem: Environmental > Aquatic > Freshwater > Lake >... | reverse complement strand
GTGCGGGTGCGTGTGGTGGTGGTGGGTGTGGTTTTGGTGCGGTTGAGGCGGCGTCGGACGTTGTCAAGGCTGGTGTCGTTGGTGGTGGCGAGGGTGGGGTCGTTGGGGTTGTCCAGGATTCTGCGCAGTTTGTCGACGTCTTGGCGTTTTTTTTGGGTGTCTGCAGGCATTGGAATCGTGGTCCGTTTTTGTATAGCCTGTGTCGACTATTAATAGGTTTCCTCAGGAGAAAACGGGGGGTGTGGTTTCTCCTTTTGATGAGCCCCAAAGATTCTTAAGTCGGCAGTGCTTGTCTTGGTTTTTGATACCTATGGATTTTCGGGGACGCGATGTGATTTCGATTAAAGAACTCTCTAAAGAGGAGATTTCTGGGATTCTTGGGTTTGCGAAGAAGATGGTGCCGTATGCGCGGGGGGAGGCGTCGACGCGTATGCTGCAGGATAAAATCCTGTCGGTGTTGTTCTTTGAGCCGAGTACGCGGACGCGGTTGAGTTTTGAGAGTGCGATGAGCCGGCTAGGTGGCATGGTCATCGGGTTTGCGGACCCGAGTGGTACGTCGCAGCGGAAGGGCGAGAGCCTGGCGGACACAATCCGTATGGCGGATTCCTATAGTGATGCGATCGTGTTGCGTCATCCGCAGGAGGGTGCGGCGCGGCTGTCCGCGGAGTTCGCCAGTCATCCCGTCATCAACGCCGGGGATGGCGCTGGGCAGCATCCGACCCAGACACTGTTGGATTTGTTTACGATTCTTACAGAGAAGAAGAAGATTGAAGGGCAGAACGTCGTGCTGCTCGGTGATCTGAAGTACGGCCGTACTGCGCACTCGTTGGCGTATGCGTTGGCGTTCTTCGGCGCGAACCTCACGTTCGTCTCCCCGGAGTCATTGCGCATGCCGAAGGAAGTCGTGGGCGAATGCAAGGAGTTCGGCGTCGAGCCGGTGAGTACGTCACATTTGGACAAGGCCATCAAAGAAGCCGATGTCCTCTACGTCACCAGAATCCAGAAGGAGCGTTTCCCTGACCCTGAGGAGTACAACAAGGTCATGGGCAGCTACCGGGTCACCTGCGAGCTGCTGAAGGCCGGCCAGGACGACCTCATCGTCATGCACCCGCTGCCACGGGTCACAGAGATCGACCCGGAAGTCGATGCCACACCTCATGCCCTGTACTTCAAACAAGCGTTCAACGGCGTGCCAGTCCGCATGGCGCTGCTTGCTCTCATCTTCGGGAGGAAGACGCTATGAAGGAGCTGAAGATCACCCCGATCAAGGAAGGCACCGTCATCGACCACATCACCGCAGGCAACGCCCTCAAAGTCCTGCACATCCTCAAGATACCAGAGAACACCACCTCCGTCGTCAGCGTCGTCATCAACGTCCCCAGCAAGATCACCGGCCGCAAAGATATCGTCAAGATCGAGAACCGCGAGCTGGACCCTCGAGAGCTGAACAAGATCGCCTTGATCTCCCCAAAGGCGACCATCAATATCATCCGCGACTACGAAGTCGTCAAGAAACACACGGTGCAGCTGCCCCGTGAGGTCGTCGGCATCCTCAAATGCCCCAACCCCACCTGTATCAGCAACGCCCGCGAGCCGATCGAAAGCCGCTTCACCGTCATCAGCGACGACCCACCCCGGATCCGCTGCTACTACTGCGAGCGCGAACCTGAGGACGTCATCGACCGAATCGTCTAACCACCGCGGTGCATCTCATCCAGCAAGACCTTCGCACGGTCCAGCTTGACTTTCCCCTCGGCCACCAGTTTTTCCGCTAGCACATCAATCTCAGGTCCCTGCGCACCCGCCATCACCGCGATGTTCTTCGCATGCAGCGACATATGACCCTTCTGGATACCGACCGTGGACAACGCCAGGACTGCCGCGAAATTCTGCGCCAACCCGACGCTCGCAGTTACCATCGCCAGCTCAGCCGCTGAACTAATACCGAGGATTCGTCGGCAGAGCCGCGCCTTCGGATGCATGTTCGCCGCGCCACCGACGATGCCGACCGCCATCGGCATCTCGATCGTCCCCAACAAGTTGCCCTCCTCATCCTGCTCATAGGACGTCAAGGAGCTGTAGCAGCCGTTCCGCGACGCGTACGCATGCGCGCCAGCCTCGATCGCACGAGAATCATTCCCGGTCGCGATAATCACCGCATCAATCCCGTTCATGATGCCTTTATTATGGGTCGCAGCCCGATACGGGTCCACGACAGCCAACGAATACGACTCCAGGAACGCCTCAATCACCGAATCCCCGCCAAGCGTCTTCGCATCAAACGTCGTCTGGGCTGTCACCAGCCGACGGTCCGCAAGATTCGTCAAAATACGAAGCCGCGCCGTCCCTTCCGCAAGGTCCGCTAGGACTGGCGCGATCGCCTCACACATCGTATTGACCGCGTTCGCACCCATCGCATCACGGACATCCACAATCAAATGAACCACCAACATCTTCCCCAGCGGACTATCCAGGATACGGACTTCGAGGTCCTTGGCACCCCCACCAAGATCAGTGAGGATTTTATCCTGTTCATTGGCGAGATGCAGGATGTCTTTCTTGCGTGAGAGCAGCTTCTGGGCAGCACCGGCAGCATCATTGAGATGCAGGAGCTGAATCTGGCCGATCATCAACGGCGCCGTGCATGAGGCGAAAAAACCACCACGCACCCGCGCCATCTTCGCACCATTGCTCGCCGCAGCCACCACACTGGACTCCTCCGTCGCCATCGGAACCAAATAATCCTTGTTGTTAACCCGGAAGTTCACCGCCAGACCCAACGGCAGCTCAAACGTCCCCACCACATTCTCAATCATCCGATCCGCAGTCACCAAATCCAGGCTTGACGCAAACAACCCGGACTCCTCTTCAGACAACCCAGCGAAACGTCTCACAAACGCCCGACGGTCATCCACAGAAAGCTTATAGAACCCTGACACCAGAGAGGAAGGCTCATCGACCATAGCACTCAAAACCTCCAAGAGGCGTAGCCTGACAACGCATCACAAGTTTTAAAGCCTAGCCCTGTCGAACAACACCTCACCCTCATAACACACCTTCAAAATCCGATGAAACGGAATCGACACCGACACCGTCTCAAGAAACGACCGACCCACCCCCACAATCTCCCCACCCCTCACCACCATCGTATCATTCGGCGCACCCCGATGACGGTACCACACCTCCACCTTCGAAAAATCCCGCGTCCACCTCACCTCATTAAGCAACGCCCGCAAATCAGGCATCACCTCTCACCTCAACTGGAGATTCGACAACGCGTGACGAATATGGACCGTACCCTTCTCCTCGACCACAGGACCATGACCGCTAAACATCCTCTGAACATCCAACGACGCCAACCGCTGGACCGACGCCACCAACACCACATAACTCCCCCCGGGGAAATCATACCGCCCAAACCCGCCGCCCGCAAACACCGTATCACCGCTAAACAACACCTTCTCCTCCGGGCAATACAAACACAGGCTCCCAGGGCTATGACCCGGCGTCGACAAGACCGAACAGGTCACATCACCAACGATAAGACTCATCCCATCCTGCAACGGCAAGGTAACATCCAACGACGGCATCCGACCACCCAGCATCTCCGCAAACGTACTCTGACCAGCCTTCAACTTCGCGACGGCATCTCGATGCGCACCTACCCGCGCCCGCCCACCGGTGGCCGCAAGAAAATCCGGCGTCCCACCCACATGATCAAAATGCTCATGCGTCAACACAATCTGCTGAATCTCCGCCGGATCCACGAACTCCTTAACACGACGAAGCACCTCCCGGCTATGAAAACCAGTCCCCGTATCAATCACTGTCGGGACTCTACCAGACACGATAAACACATTCGCATCATAATCTCTGCCGAAAACAGGATGAACCTCCATACTCCACACCCTTATACGCTTGAGTCAAATAAGCATATCGACCCAAGAGCCCTCCGAGAAAGAAACAGGAACCATTATATGATGGCATTTATTATCCCTCCCACGGGGAGAAAATGAGCGCTGGCAATATTGTCCATGTGGTTGGCACAGGAACCATCGGCGAGCCACTCATCGGCCTGCTTTGTGACGCAAGAGACGACCTCGGCATCGACGAAGTAACCTTCTACAAACACAGCCCCACACTAGAAGACCGCCCGAAAATCAAAGGCATGATGAACCGAGGGGCGAACGTCGCAGTCAACCCAGAAAAACTCAAGGACTTCCAGACCCTGGGCATCGAACCAATGTACGACGCCGAAGAAGCTATGAAACGCGCCAGTGTCATCATCGACTGCACACCCAAAGGAACCGGGATGCAAAACAAAGAGAAATATTATCTGAAGTACGCCAACACAGTCAAAGGCTTCATCGCACAAGGCTCGGAGTTCGGCTTCGGTAAAATGTTCGCCGTCGGCATCAACGACGAAGCCATCACACCCAAAGACCAGTTCATCCACGTAGTCTCGTGCAACACCCACAACATCGCCGTCATCATCAACACCCTCGGCATCGACAAAAAGAAAAACCACATGAAAGAAGGACGCTTCCTCTGCATCCGACGCGCCAACGACATCAGCCAAGTGAAAAGCTTCGTCCCCTCCCCGGAAGTCGACGTCCATAAGGACGCCGCCATGGGCACACACCACGCCGTCGACGCCTACCACCTCTACAAGACCCTCGGCATCGACATCAACATCTTCTCCAGCTCAATGAAAGTCAACACCCAGTATATGCATTGCATCTGGTATGATGTGAAGCTTGACCACAAGATCACCAAAGAAGAGGCGGCACAGCGATTCATGGACAACCCACGCGTCGCCATCACCTATAAAAAGTCCTCCAACCTCGTGTTCTCCTTCGGCCGTGACCACGGGCATTACGGCAGGATCCTAGACCAAACGGTTGTCGTCATCCCCACCATCCATGTGGTCAACGATAACGAGGTCATCGGCTTCTGCTTCACACCCCAAGACGGCAACGCCTTGCTCAGCAGCATCGCCGCCACCGAGCGGTTCCTCTTCCCAGATTCCTATGAAGAGGGCCTGCAGTGTCTCGGCGCGTTCCTCATGCAGGAAGTATAACAAAACCAGACCCTCTTTCTTTGTTTTCTTTCCCTTTTTATCAATACTTGTAGTGAAAAAAAAGAAGAAAAAAAAGGGAGAAAATGGCGGTCTTAGTATCCGCCAATCACGGTGCTGGGGTCGCCGAAGAACTGAAAGTCGGTGATGCAGAAGGCATCATCCCGGCCGATTGCGTTCTCGTTGATATACTTGCGGACGGCGTTACCAATAGCAGATCCCAAGGTCGTCATGTTATCGTGCCCAATGACGTAGAAGAAGTTATTCTCCAACGCGGCACTCAGCGTATTGGGGTTGTCCTCCGCTCCGAAGCCATACCCGGTGTCACCGGTCGAGCCGATCGCACCGCCATGACCCTTGGAGATTAAGCCCCAGCTGAAGCAACAGGGTAGCGGGTAACCATAGGCGAAGTACTTCGATCCTTTCGGGTCCAGCGCACATTGAATCATCGAGACGTTAAACAGCCCATTGTGGCAGCCGCCGACGATGACCATGGGGTATTTGTTCCCGTTGTTAATCTTCCAGAACTGCTGAACGTGGATACCACCGGTCCAGTTCACCGGGTAAGTGCCGTCAAACCAGATGGTGTCCCACGTGTCAGGGTTGCCGTGGCCTTCGAAGTCAATGAAGCTAGCACCGTTGTTCCAGGCCTTGATAATGTCCTTTGCCCGCGGGGTGAGTCCACCGGTGTCCCTGTTGGTAGTGTAGCAGTGGACGGGGTTGATGCCGGGGATGACGAGGCTAAGGTTCTCAATCGCCTGGTCGCAGAGCCATTCTCCATCAGGCTTGCCTTGGTAATAGGCGAAGGTTTTCCCTCCGACGCCGATGACGTTCTTAAACCAGGGTTGGGTCTTCGGTGAGGAGGTCTCGTAGGTGATGATCTTCTTGACTACGTTTTTTAACTCCGGGACGGAGGTTGCGGCGAGTCGTCCGTAGAAGACCTCGGGATACAAGTCGAAGTGGTCATTCATGGCTCCGGGGGCGCTCCAGGCGGCGTAGACGCCGTCGTGGTTGGAGTCCCAGCTGTCGAAGCCGCCGGTCGCGTTGTAGAGGCAGCCGTAGTATAGGTCGCAAATGGTGCCGTGGTCGTCCTCCTGTGGGATGGAGACGTAGCGGACGGGGACCCACCAGGCTTTCGCGCCGTAGCTGCGGGATTCCTTGTCTTTGTCGAAGAGGTAGGATTTGAGGCCGCCGGCGAGCAGGACGTAGGTGATGTTGTAGGTGTCGTAGGCGTCCTTGATGAACAATTTGAGGTTCTCAGGGGGATCGGCACCTTGGTACTGGCTGTTGATGTCCTCAACGGATTTAAAGAACGTCTTCACTCCATTGGCGTTCTTTTCATCGACAAGAGGCTGCAGGGTTTTCTCGAATTTCTTCGGGCCGATGATGGCCATGCTGAAGGTCTCAGTGAACGTCTTTGGTCCGTTGGCTGGCGGGGTGTAGGTCGTCGTGATGGTGAAACTGGTGGTATAATCGAGTTGGTGGGTGGCAGGGGTGTAGCGGACGGGGTTGCAGATGACGGTGGCGAAGATGACTTCGATGAGGTTTGCGTTGCGTCCTGCGCCGAGATTTGTGGTGTACCAGGTGGCGGGATAGGGTTGGTTGCTACTGTAGACGTCAGGATCTTTGACGGGTGCGCTGGGTGTCTGGTCGATGCGGTAGACCGTTGCGGGGATGACGTCTTGGTCAAGAGTCATGCTGTGGATGTCGGTGGGCGTGCAGGTGATCTGGATGTTGGTGGATCCATAGGGCAGTTCGACGGTCTTGACGGCGATGGGCAGTGCGGGTTTGTTGCGCTCGATCAGTGTCGTGGTGGCGCCGGTGATGGTGACCGTGTAGAAACCGTCTTTTGCCTGGACGGCGGGTTGGGTGAATTGCAGGGTGGTCGTAGTAGTTATGGGTTGTATGACNGCTGCCTGAGTGTTTTTGCCGGCGGGTAAGCCGGTCGCAAGTCCACTGAGGACTACTATACTTATGATGGATAATGGTAGGAGTTTCTTCATAAAGGTCCCCTTGGAATTTCTATAAGTGTTTGAGTATTTAAAACTACCGTGGGGATATTTGTCCAAATTGGTGAGGATGTTTGTAAGACTTTTTTTTAAGGTAATATAAAAAGTGCAAGGGTGTTGGATGGTATGGAGTGTAGGAAAATCTTCGGGATGCTTCCTTTGCATCTTTTTTTAAGAAGGAGATGGTTTTTTCTCGTCTCTTTTCTTCTTTTTGTTTATACTTTTTTGTAGAGGTTGTCTAGATTGAGTTTGAAAAGGACGGTTTCGAGGTTTTGCATGTCGGTGGCGAGGCCGAGGTCGTTGAGTGCTTGATGGGTCTTGTAGAAGATCGACCATTCTTCTGGGACGCCGTTGAGGGTTTTGTGGATTGCGCACTGGAAGATATGCTTGCAGAGGGCGATACCGTCCTCAAATGTCAACTCCTCTTCTGCCAATTTGGAATTCCCCCACAATAGTTGTTTTTCTGAATACGGTATTTATTTATTAATTTGTTTATTATTGGCTGGATGATTATCGTCCTCAGGGGGATGTCTCCTGACTCCGAGTTTTATTATAGGCCCATGTCGTTATCAGCCTGATGAGGAGGGACCTATGAAAGAAGAGATTCGGACGGAGGTGTTGGACCGTCGGCTTGCGATGCTGCCTCGTGAGGTGCAGGTGAAAAGTGAGACGATCCGCGAGCGATTGTTTATGCTTCCAGAGTTTGCAAGAGCGCAGACCATCCTTTTTTATGTGTCGTATGACAACGAAGTGGACACCCATCAAATGATCAAGGATTGTTTGCTGACGATGAAGAAGCAGGTGGCGGTTCCGTGTGTCAACAGCCAGGATAATACGCTGTCGTTGTCGTTGTTGCGTCGGTGGGATGATCTCATCCCGGGGGCGTATTCGATTCCTGAGCCAAAAATGGACTGTCGGATGCCGGTGCGCTATGAAGATTGTGACTTGTGCGTTATCCCGGGTGTCGCCTTTGATGAGAAGGGGCACCGCCTCGGGCATGGTTTGGGGTTCTACGATCGGCTCTTGCGGTTTCCACATCAGGCGTTGAAGATCGGTTTGGCGTTCGAAGTCCAGATGGTGAAAACGCTGCCGTCTGAACCGCATGACATCCCGTTAGATATGATTTTGACGGAGCGGCGGACCATCATCCCTGAGAAATAATAAAAAATCAGGTGACGATGTCTTTGAGTCTGTCGGTATTGACTGCTTTTTTGATTTCCATGGCGATGCGTTCCCCGTAGCTGATGGATGTCCCGTACAGGTAGCTGGTGTGCGGGGTGAACGGGGTGAGGGGGCTGCCGGGGATGCGCATGGAGACGTCGAAGACGACCATCTCTTCTTTGCCGCTGTCGGCAGCGATGGCGCCTTGTAAGGCGAACGGCCCGATGATGCCGGGTGGGCATTCCTTCTGGGTGGTAGCCACGAATTTCTCGCCGAGTTCAAAGATCTTTTCGATGATTGATTCCTTGGTGGTGGCTGCGATGTGTCCGGTTTCGATGATCTTGGGTTGGAGGTATTTGAGGACTTCGAGCTGTTCGTTGGCAGGGAGTCGTATGAGTCCGTCGAGGTTGGTCTGCCGGCGGGTGTCTGTCCCCATGATTTCCAGTTCGTTGTCTAGGCTGGAGTAGAAGTAGTTGAAGTTAATCTGGGCGCCGACGACGTATTCTTCGATGACAGCTTTGGAGAGGGCCTCTGGAGTGATGGTTTTCTTGTGGAGGAGTTCGTCGGCTTTTTGGTGGTAATCTTTGGGGGTGGAGGCGTAGAAGAAGGCGCGTTCGTAGCCGCGGGCTGCCTCGCTGACTTTGACGAGTACAAGGCGGTCGATGTCGCCAGGCAAGGTGAAGATCTTGGGGTGGCGGATGCCTGCTTTTTGGAGGAGGTAGTATTGGTTGTTTGGGACGTCGCGTTCTTCGAGTTTGAGCATGCTGCGGGTGCCGAAGATGGGGACGCGGAAGGTGTTTTCGATGTCGGTGAAGTTGAAGTAGACCCAGAAGTAGCGGTTGTGAATGAAGATGGTGTTCTGGTTGCGGAGTTGTTCTTGGATGTCAGGTTTAGTGATGTCTGCGAATTTCGGGAGGGTGATGGTGGTGTCGACGCAGCCGCGTCCGTCGGGGCGTGTGCGGTAGTATTTGCTGTAGGTTTTGTCGCGGCCTTGTTGGCAGACGGCGAGGGTGTGGAAGCCGTATTTTTTGGCGCCGCGGCAGACGTCCAGGGCTGAGTGTCCGCCGAGGACGCCGATGGTGATCTCAGAAGGGTCGTATGAGTCTACGAGTTGTTGGATGTCTCCTCTCGCGAGCATGAAGGTCCGCTCCCCTGCTTGATGGAATGGTAATGTGGTGGTTGGTTTTTGAAGTTATCCGGTGAACTTGGGGCGCTTTGAGAGGTAGAGGGGCAAGGGGAGTTTCTGCTGGGGGTAGTCCTTGGTCTTGGTGATGAGGTGTTGGTGGAACTGGGCGACGGTGTAGTCGCCGCTGCCGAGTTCGGGTGTGCGGCAGCGTGGTGTGAGGACGCCGGTGGTGCGTTCTTTGTCGCCGATGACGATGATGTAGGGGATCCATTCTTTTTCTGCGTCGCGGATTTTTTTGCTGACGCTTTCATCGCGGTCGTCGATGTCGGTGCGGATATGGTAATATGGTGAGAGCATGGTGAGTTCAGTGTTGAGTCGTTCGCAGTCGGGGAGGAACTCGGAGGTGACGGGGATGAAGCGGACTTGGGTGGGTGAGAGCCAGAGGGGCAGCATGGGTTTGTGTCCTTTGCTCATTTTGATGGCTTCTTTTTCGAGGAGGGCATAGATGACGCGTTCGATGGCGCCGCTGGGGCTGCAGTGGAGGATGTAGGGGTGTTTGCGGGTGCCGTCTTTGTCGGTGAAGGTGATGTCGTAGCGTTCGCCGTTTTCGATGTCGATTTGNTCNGTGCTGAGTGCGGAGGCTTTGTCGGAGAGGTCGACGAANTTGAACTCGTATTTGAGGATGAAGTAGAAGATGCGTTCGTCCCACATTTCGAGGAGGACGGGTTTGTTGAATTTTTTGGCGAGGCCGACCATGAAGTCTTTGTTTTTAGTGTAGAAGTCTTTGGTGGTTCGTAGCGCCATCTCGATGTCGTGGGTGGTGATGCCGATGTGGTCGAGGACGCTGAGGCAGAGTTGGAAGCGGACGAGGAATTCGTCCATGGCCATGTCCATGTCGCTGACCATGGCGTGGACGTCGGGCATGGTGAAGGCACGGAGTCTGCGTAGTCCGGTGAGTTCTCCTGATTGTTCGCGGCGGAAGCTGTAGCGGGTGAGTTCGTAGAGTTTGAGGGGGAGGTCTTTGTAGCTGATGGTGGCGTCGTGGGCCATGAGGAATTGGCCGAAGCAGGCGGCGAATCTGAGGAAGAATTTGCGTTTGTCGCTTTCGATTTGGTATTGGCGGGCGGGGAAGCGTTGCAGGTATTTGGAGAGGGTCGGGTGTTCCATGTCGTACATGATG
>Ga0031655_10002502_pt1 | contig 10573 bp, 9 predicted proteins | sample FrelakmetHBP12HB_FD_55187 | JGI IMG/M metagenome (GOLD analysis project Ga0031655, IMG submission 55187) | Freshwater lake sediment microbial communities from the University of Notre Dame, USA, for methane emissions studies -HBP12 HB | ecosystem: Environmental > Aquatic > Freshwater > Lake >... | reverse complement strand
AAAGTGTTCGCGACCTACCGGGCCTTGCCGGGCCGTGACCGACCCAAGCGCGACGACGAGAAGCGCGACCAGTGGCTGGTCCGCTTCTCGCGCCAAGTCAACCGCAACCTCGGCCCGTTCTTCGCGGCGTGGGGCGTGCCATCGTCACAGGCCGCTCGCGATTCCATCAAAGACCTGCCGGCCTGGATGCCGGCCGATTTCCCGCTGAAATAGCTCTTTACCTACCCGCGAGGTCTAAGCCCACATTTCCCGGATGTACTTCACACGCCACTGTCAGTGAGATATAATTGAGCCCGATAAACAAAGGCTTTCGACACTGTTGAAGTAACCCAAAAGGGAGAATTTAATGGGTGAAGGCAAAAAACAGGCTCTGCGTGTTAGTTTTGATGGACGTTTGCGATTGGAGTTTCATGGCGCTCGCATTACCTCCGATGCGGGCCTGCTGGCCTATCGCGGCCATTCAACGAAGGCGCAATGAGAAAAAACGTGCCAGCGATCGGAGCACGCGGTTTCACCCTGCTGGAGATGCTCGTGGTCATCGCGATCATCCTGGTCCTGCTGATGATCATGGTGCCCTCCTTCGCGAGCTGGCGCGACCGGGCCTTCTACGTGAAATGCATGAGCAACGTCCGGCAATTGGCGCTGGGCTGCATCCTGTTTGCGGGCGATCACGACGGGCAACTGCCGTATCCCAATTGGAACGGGCCAGGCGAATACACCTGGGCCCCCGGCTGGGCGTATGACCGGAACAAGGCCTTCAGCGGCGACCTGAACGACCTCACGTATGGCGCCGTCTGGCCGTTTATCAAGGATTTCACCGTCTACCGGTGTCCCACTGATCCGCGGGAGAAGCTCCCGCCCGACGCCTGCGCCGCCCTCAAGCTCTCGGACTACGTCATGAACGGGGCGGTGATCGGCTACAACGGTGGCCTCTCCTTCCGCTCCTATCCGCTCTCCATGTTCAAGGGGGGCGATGTGCTGTTCTGGGAGGGCGCGGCTGATCAGTTTACTGCCGGCAACGACTGCTCGCAATTTCCCAATGAGGGCATGGAATTCCGGCACCGCGGCGGCGGCATGGTGGCCTGCTTTGACGCGCACGGCGAATGGATGTCCAGCAGCGACTACTACCGCCTGGCGTTCAGCAGCTCCGGCCGCAACCGCTTCTGGTGCGAGCCATAGCCTCGGTCGTACTGGGCGGAAGCCCTCAGCGGCACAGCGGACCGCGCACTGGACGCTGACGACGTTGCGGGAGAAATTGATCAAGATCGGGGCGAAGGTCGTGCGCCATGCTCGACAGGTGATCTTCCAGATGGCGGAGGTGGCGATCCCGCGGGGACTGTTCCAAGCCATCTTGGCAGGGATTCAGCGGTTGAGGTTGCTCACCCCGCTGCCGGGTTGACGCCCGCAGGGTGGAAATCGCGAGCAGCAGATGTTTGGAGCGGAGCTCCGTCTGCGTTTGGCCGGAAATCGGCGCTGCACGGCATTGAGGCAGAAACAGAGCCAGGATTTCGGTCTTGGAGCGGCAAGAAGGGCTTGACGGCACCGTTCGCGGGAATAGGATGCCGGTCGGTAGGCGGTATGGCCCGCGACGGTCGCGGGCCGAGGGTCATATGGGAAATGTCGGAATACGTATTTTTCTTTTTGTTTCTGAGGAATTATTATGTGCAATCGAAATCCAGTAAGATGCCTGTTAATATTTACGCCGTGTGCCATTTCTGTATTCCTGTTACAGGCCAATGTGTTTGCAGAAATAACGATTGAGCAGACATGGAGTAACGAGTGGAAGGAAGTCGTTAGCCAGATAGACAGGCTTAAGACCTCGGATAAAGCTTTTCGTGCCCGCCTGGCTATCGAGGCCCTGGATGCTCAGGCGCTGATTCAGCAGCAAGATGCGGATCCCCTTGATGTTGTATTAAGACGGACTGATGCACTGATACAATATTTTAAAGAGAAGAACATGTGCTCATCTTCCGTGTCTGCGGGATTCCGGGCACACCTGGATATATTGAAAGATGCCGCGAAATCCAACCCTGCTTCAGATGCGAGAAAGAATATCTTCATGGAAGCATGTGCGTTGCGCCGCAGTGTTGCATTCTCAAATCCGCTCATCAACTTTGATGATATTGTCTGTATGCTTGAGCAGCCGGGTAATCGTCGAATCATGGAACAGGCCCGCGCAGAGTGCCCCGGGCATAGCAAAGGCGGCGGACCGTTTGTCATCAGGAATTTCAAGACGCAGGTGAATATCGAATCTCTTCTGCAGGGAGTCCAAGTTTCTTCAGGTAAATGGAAGGGGAAAGAGCTGACTGATAAATTCTCCGGATTGGAGTTGAATTGTGATGGAAACAATATTCTCTTCGCAGCCAGTACGGGTGATGATATCTGGCATGTTTTCAGGTTTAACATCGGTTCGAAGCAGTTGGTTCAGCTCACGGACGGTGCTGAAGATGATTTCGATCCGTGCGAACTTCCGTCCGGCCGCATAGTTTTTACATCTACCAGGCGCGGTGGAGCTGGAAGGTGCGTACTGACACCCCAATCCCTCACATACACGCTGTATTCCATGGAGCCTGATGGTTCGGATATTGTCTGTCTCAGTTTCCACGAAACCGATGAATGGGCCCCCAGTATCAATCATGACGGGAAGATTGTTTACACACGATGGGACTATGTTGACCGGCATTGGGGTACGGCCCATCATTTCTGGGAATGTTTCCCCGACGGGCGGGATCCGCGGAACTTACACGGCAACTACCCGCTACCGCTTTCAGCCATGTACGAGGGCATCCAGCCGGGGGATTATGGCAGGAAGAATTTTGTCTATGGTCGGCAATTACGTCCCGACGTTGAAATGTCCTTCCGGGCGATTCCGGGTTCGCCGAAATACACGGCGGCGGCGGTTGGGCATCATGAAGGTTTTTCGGGAAGTCTTGTGCTTCTCGACAAGCGGATACCTGATGACGGCATGATGTCGCAATTAAAGCGCATAACACCTGAATATTTCTTCCCCGAAGTGGAGTATGGCGCCGCTCATGCCTATGGGACAGCCTGGCCTCTCAGCGAAGATTTCTATTTCTGTAATTTCTGGACAGGGCTGTACCTGCTTGACAGGTTCGGAAACCGTGAACTGATTTATGATCCTGGCGCCGGTAATTACCTTGTGCGGGATCCGTTTCCAATGCGTTCGCGGCAGGTTCCGCCGGTCATTCCAGTTCAGACCTGGCAGGGTGTTCGTGCGTCATTGCAGAACCACAACAGGGCAACCATAAGTATTATGAATGTCTACACCGCTGATGCGGTTGCGACTCTTCCGAAAGATATCAAGGTCAAATGGATGCGTATTGTCCAGGTTATACCGCAGATGCTTGACAACTGGTTTAGTCTCGAGTCCGTCGCCCAGATTTCATTCGCCACAGATTCGATCGGCCGCATGCCGCTTGGAATCGTTCCCGTGGAAGAAGACGGCAGTGTTTACTGCGAGGCGCCTGTTGAGAAGACCATTTACTTTCAGCTTCTTGACGAGAAGGGGCTGGCTGTTCATTCCATGAGATCCGCGACCTATGTGCATCCGGGTGAACAAATGTCATGCATGGGCTGTCATGAAGATAAATGGAAAGCAGTTCAGAAACCGTCCTATCCCTTGGCGTTCAGGCGGGCGCCGTCGAAACTTCAACCGGAGGTGTCGAGCGGTGCCGTGCCATTCAATTATTATCAGCTTGTAAAGATTCCGGTCTTTGACCGCAAATGCGTGGAATGCCACAAGAAGAGTCCCAAGGCTCCGGACATGAGTTATGCCTCCCTTGCCACGAACCGGCTGGTGTTCAGTTATCCAGGGGAGTACGCGTCACTGGAATTTGCAGGCGTCGGCGGGTCGCGTACCACGCCGGGTCATTTCGGGGCGCATGTTTCCGGCCTCATGAAAGCTCTTGAAACGTTGCCGCAACACAAGGACGTGAAGCTGTCTCCGGATGAATTACGCAGGATAACTTTATGGCTGGATCTTAATTCAAATGAGATCGGGTGGATCGGTAACGATCGCAGCCAGATAGCCACACAGAAGCGGGGCGAGGCTCTGTGGCCGCCGGTTGATGTTAAGCAGGGTAACCCGACAGGTGTCGAGATGGATTTCCCTGTTCGAAGTCCGAAATGAGTAAACTACTTCGTTGTTTTGAATAAAGGAGAAGGTATGAATCGCATAATCGAATCTCATTTGTTTGGATAACTCAGATTGACGGCACCGTTCGAGGGAATAGGATGCCGATCGGTAGGCAGGATGGCCCGCTTTGGTCGCGGGCTGAGGGTCATATGGGGAATGTCGGGTAATATGAAATAGTTGCATGAAAAACACTTTGCCCTTGCTTCGGAATGAGCGTAAATTGAATCGGTAATTTAAGAAAAGTTGTCGTTCTTACGACAGAAAAAAGGAAGCAATGCGGGCGGTTAAAAGGGTTGGAAGTTCCGGTGGTGTGTTGTGGAAAAGGTTCGAGCAACATAAAGGATACAGCATGAAAACGATGATCGGTCGGTTGTCTTTGATGTCGGTTGTCGCAAAAAGAATCAGTCGAACGTGCGCCGTGCTGGCGGCGGTGGGGTTGGGGCTCTGGGCGGGAAGCTCAAGGGCCGACACCACCATCAACAACGGCGACACGTTTACGATCGATGACGGCAACACAACCAAAGTCGGTGGCACGACGACTTGGAATGACACCGGCACGTTGACAATCTACAACGACGCCACGCTTCAGACCTGGCCAAGTCAGAACGATGTGGTCCCCAACAACGATGCCATCGTCTTCACGGGCGCCGGCGGCACGATCACGCTCCGTTTCAACGACAACGACACGAAATTTACGATGAGCGGCCCGGTTACTTCCTCGGCCAGCGGCGCGCAGACGCTCGCGATCACGCTGGGCAATAACGGGAATGGCGACCGTGAGTCGGTCGTCTTCAATACCGGAATCCCCGATGCCAACGGTCACCCGCTGTCGCTTACCGCACGTTTCACGACTCAGTCGGGTTCTGAGAGTTACCTGAGTCTCCCCGGCGTCAATACCTTCACCGGGCCGATCACCCTGACGAAGGGCGACAACGTCCAGAATGCCTATCTGACGATCGGTGGCGTAAAGACTAAGAACGGCAACACTCCCGGATCAGGAAAATTGGGTAACGGAAATTACCCGGGCGACATCTCTCTCGATACCACAACACACCTTTACTACGATAGCTCGGCGGACCAAATCCTGTCGGGCACGATATCCGGCAACGGCGACCTGATCAAGGACGGCTCCGGCACCCTGACCATCTCCGGTACCAACTCCTGCCACGGCAATACCACCGTCAGTAGCGGCACGCTGGTCCTCGACCCCGCCGGCAGTTATACGTTCTACGTCACGGATACCGGGAACAACAAAATCACCGGTACGGGAACCGCCACCTTGAATGGCACTTTCATCATCGATACCTCGGCTTTTACCGGTGCGATTGGTTCGTGGACGCTGGTCGATACCACCACCAAGTCATTCGGCGACACCTTTGGCGTGACCGATGGCGTGACCTCCTGGGGCGCTCCCGTCGGCACCGTCTTCACGAAAGTGGATGGGCTCAGGACCTGGACCTTCGACACCTCAACCGGCGTGCTCCACCTCAGCGCCCCCGCCCTGATCACGTCCTTCAGTTATTTGACCTATAACGGCATCATTGACCAAAACGCCTTGACCATTCACCTGGCCGTGCCCCAAGGGACGGACGTGACGACGCTTGCGCCGATTTACGCGGTGTCTTCCGGAAATGGCTCTCCGGTTTCCGGCACCGTTCGTGACTTCAGCAGTACGAAGACCTACACCATCACCGACGGCGCCATTCACAATACCTATACNGTCACCGTCAGCATCTTCACCGGCTTGAACGAGAAGACCTATCTCAACAGAGCCAATTTTTCCGACCTGGANCCCATCTCCAACTTGCTGGCTGCTACTCCGGACGCGACAGGCCATCAAGTTGACAACATTGACTACCACNTCGACTATGGCGTTAATTTTAACGTCCTTCCCGGGAACCCGGGTCCCGAAAACTTCTCGATTCTCTGGGAGGGCTGGTTCGATGTGTTGGCGGCCGGTGGATACGGAACCTACACGTTCGGCACCTCCAGCGATGACGGCAGCGTGATCTACATGGACTTGAATGGCAACGGCAGTTTCGCCGACGCCGGCGAATACATCGTGAACAATAACTATTATCGGGCTGATACCGCCGTGACCGGCGAGGTGACGCTGAACATGGATTCGGTTCACATGGTCATCGGCTATTACCAAAGTGGCGGCGGCGCGGACATGCGGGCCGCATGGAAGAAAGGGACCGGATATGGCTTTAGTGATCTGGCCCTCATCAACGGCACCGCGGGCTACTTCTTCCCAACGGACCCCCATCCGCCCATAGCTCAGATCTTGTCCTTTACTATCTCGGGACATGCCGGCGTCATTAATCAGGGCGCGAAGACCATTCACGTGTCCCTGCCACATGGGTCGAGTGTGACCAGCCTCGCGCCCACCTACACGGTGTCCTCCGGAGTAGGCACCCCGGCTACCGGCACCACCCATGACTTCACCAGTCCGGTGATTTACACCGTCACCGATGTGGCCAACGCCACCACGAATCACTATACCGCGACGGTCATCGTTTTACCGCCCGGCCCCCCGGTGACCGATTATGCGCGCTGGTTCGACGCCTCAACGCTCGGCTTGGCTGACAATGCCCCCGTTACGCAGTGGAATGACAACAGCGTCAATGCCGCCAACGCCACGGTGCCGGGCGGTATGGTCGCTCCGGTCTACGTGGCCAATTCAGGTATGGAAAGCGGTCTCGGCGCTGTTCATTTCGATGTCAGTAGCGGCGACTCCGTGCTGCAGTTCGCCGAAGACAGCAACATCCGGACGATCTTCGCCGTCTTCAAAGGCCGCAGTTTCCTGATTACAGATGCGACGACAGGTGCTTACGACTTCCACCGCTGGTATGGAGTTGACGATGATCCGACTGTCCCGCTCCTTGATGGACCCGATGCGAATAGCTGGTCGAGCGGAAATCTTTGGACTGCCAATGGCGCGCAGAATTACGTGAATGGAGTCTCGGTGGACTGCACTACCTTCCAAATGCCGAATGTTCTCCACAATGGGTTCAACCTCGTGGAACTGCTGAGCACGGACAAGGTCACAGCCGATAGCTGGAATTACGACCGCGGTAATTGCTGTGGCCACTATGGCGATCAGTTCCAGGCCGAAGTGATCATCTACGACCGGCTGCTGTTCGAGGAGGAGCGCCTGCAGGTCGAGACCTACTTGTCGAACAAGTGGTTCACCGTCTCCGCACCGCCCCCGACGCCGCCGACGGCGAGCTTTACCGCCACGCCGGCGAGTGGCTTCGCGCCCTTGCAGGTGGTTTTCACCAACACCTCGAGCGCAGGCGGCTCTGCTACGATCGCGGGTTGTCATTGGGATTTCGGCGACAGCCAGACCGCGAATACGGTGGGGCTCTCCAACGTGACCAACACTTACACAAGCGTTAGCGATTACGCCGTAACCTTGACTGTCACCAACTCCGACAGTCTTACTGACAGCATCGCCCATACGATCCACGTCGCGGACGTGCCCACGCCGGAATTCAAGCAGACCGGCACGGTCGGCGTGGATCCGGCCACAGGGCATGCCACGATCTCGTTTACGGGCACCAACGGCGTCAAATACCGCATCGTTTACAAAGACGATCTGCTGGACACGGGCGCATGGAAGGAACTGAACGCTGGCGTCTGGTCGAACGGTGTTAACGGCGCTAATAGCCTGCGCGATGATTCCACCTCGGGCGTTACGACGCAGCGGTTCTACAAACTCGAAGCCGTCTCGGTGGATGGGCCGTGATAGCTAAAAAGAAGAATTTGCAAACGAAACGAATCGGTGAATTATGGAAAGGATCACGCCGCACGCTGGACCCTTGCCAGTGCCGCATACCACGCTCCACTCCGTGGTTCGCACTTGATGCCCGTGACTACTCGAAGGAAGAACACATCACGGTGCATCTTAGCCGGAATTTCGACGAGTTTATCGTGGAGTCACCCGACGGGGTTGGTGCCGTCCTTCTCGGCAGACCGGGTTCTATTTCTACAGCAGTGCCCATGGACTGGTCCAAGCCTGCAGCGAACTTGGTGACCGTTAATGCAAAAGATTTCGTCAAGGATCTCAAAGGCGAAAAACCCTAATAAACGTCCCAACCAACTGAATAATATTCCCAATCCAACTAAGAGTCTCAAAAGAAATCGCGCCGTTATAAATATGGAAAAGCCATGCTGCGGAAGTAAGCAGATCAACGAACAATAAAAGTGCGAGCACGATAAATGCAAAATTCCGCTTTTTTCTTTCGCATTCAATCATTTTCAAACCTCCTTTTGTCAAACCGAACGTCAGCCCTGACCGGACGGTGTAGCGCCCGCCGCTAGTTGGAACTGAAGTCACAGAAAACAGGGTAACACAGGTTTCGGTTCCACGACGACGACCGGCCGTGGGGCCTGAATGCCACGGGATTGCCCGATCTGCCGCCGGACGCCGTGGCCAGCGTGGCGCATGAACTGGCCGGCGCCCTGCAGGCGGCGATGCTGGCCACGGGCCAGCCGCCCACGCTGGAGGCCATCGTATATCCAGCATCTACGGCCTTGGATCAGCGGCCTGGTTAGCGTAACATGCGGGCATGGGTATGACGCTGAGAGAAATGGCCAAGGCGCTTAACAGGCGCGCCAAGGCGCGGGGTCCCCGCCGGAAAGTGGGGGTGTCCCGCGTCCGTGCCGCGGCGATTGCGCGGGCCAAGCGCGCGCGGGAGTTGATTTGCTGCGAGGTGTACGATGAGTTGCCGGCAGGCTATTCCGTGTATTGGCGCCGGCCGCGGCCGAAGAATTGCTGGTATGTGGTCTGCGGGCCACGGCACACCAACACCACGGGCGGGTCCCGGACGCTGCTGTGCATTGCCAAGCGTTCCGGGCGCGTTTTGCTGGCCACGGAAGTTCGCGGGGAGTGAGGAAGGCGATCAATAATGGCCTGCAGGGGGTGCTGAAGAAATAGCTTGTATTTGTTACAAATACATATATATATTTGTGGCATTAAGAGGCGGTACTTAGTGATGCAATCTATTGATAATAAGGTTATTAGCAGGATATACGGCACAGGGAGGGGTGCCGTCTTCTCTCCGTCAGACTTCAGCGACCTTGGCAGCCGGACCGCTGTGGCGACCGCCCTGCAACGTCATAAGCAGGCCGGGATAATTCGGCAAGTAGCACGAGGTCTGTACGACTTGCCACGGAAGGATCCGGTACTGGGGCTTCTCTCGCCCCGTCTTGACTCTATCGCAAAGGCACTCGCGAAGCGCGACGCTGCGCGGTTGCAGGCAGCCGGGGGCGCGGCAGCACACGCTCTTGGTCTCACGGACCAAGTTCCGATGCGGGTCGTTTACCTCACCGATGGCCGTGCCCGCCACGTTCAGGTCGGCAAGAGTCTGATCGTGTTTCGGAAAGTTTCATTGCGTCAGATGGCCGCCGCCGGGCGCGTCAGCGGTGACGTGATTCAAGCCCTGCGATGGCTCGGGCGTGACCATATTGATGACCAGATCATCGTCCAGTTGCGCAAGGTCTTGACGCCGTCGCAGAAGGCGAAGCTTCTCAAGGACCTTCGACTGGCGCCAATCTGGGTGGCTGATATCATGCGCCGGATTGCGCAGAAGGAGCGCGCCTGACGCATGAATGCCTTTCTCCAACATCGCATCGAGGAACGCGGCAGCGGTTTCCGCCGGATGCGCGATCAGATGCTCAATCACGGTTTGGACCAGCCGTTGCTGGGCACGGACACCGGTTATTTCCAGGTCACCTTTCCCGGACCGGGTGACAAGCTGGATCGTATCCGCGTCCCGGAAACACGACTGCTCATCACCCCGGCGCTCGAAGCCAGTCTCTCTGAGCGTCAGCGCGAAATGGTGAAACTACTTGCTGCTGGCGAGGAACTGGCAGGCGGGGTTTGCGAAGCGCGTTTCCGCGTCACCCGTCCGGTCATTACCAAGGACTTCAATCGCCTGGTCGAGTTGGGCATCGCCGTGCAAACTGGTCGTGGTCCCGCCACCCGTTACCGTCTGAAGCCCTCACCGGAATCCTAAAGTAATCCTAAAGTCCCAGCGCATAATCCTAAAGTCCCCATGCAACGAACCACCATGACCCAAACCCGGTGAAACCATGAGTAATCCATCAAGAATCCATCGATGTTCCTCCGAACCCCACCGACCGACCGAGCCGGGGATGACCATGATAATCCACCGGGGTGATAATTTGCATCCGGTCAGCGTTTGTGATAATTTCGTCGCCGTCATCTGAAGCCTGGTCCATGAACGCTGCGGTATATGCAAGGGAAGCAGGCGCGATTTCATTATCCGATTTCTAGCGCGGCATTCATCCTGAACTCAACCAAGGAGACGGCACGATGAAAAAATTCAGCATGGGATTGGCGGCGGCGGTCCTCGCGGCGGGCACAGGCCTCGCCGGAACATTTACGGC
>Ga0031655_10002499_pt1 | contig 10576 bp, 10 predicted proteins | sample FrelakmetHBP12HB_FD_55187 | JGI IMG/M metagenome (GOLD analysis project Ga0031655, IMG submission 55187) | Freshwater lake sediment microbial communities from the University of Notre Dame, USA, for methane emissions studies -HBP12 HB | ecosystem: Environmental > Aquatic > Freshwater > Lake >... | reverse complement strand
ATTGAGTTTACCAAATTGTACCAGGATCTCGGGATCGTTGCACCGGTCTGGCAGAACGTGGATGACACGTTCTTTAAAGCCTGTACCCATGTCGACATAAAAAAAATACGCTTCCAGTCAGAAGCCGGGGGACTGGAGGTATTTGCTGACCCTCTGTTGGAACGGGTATTTTATAACATTGTCGCAAATGCTGTAGAACATGGCAACCAGGTATCTGTCGTCAGGCTCTCTACGACTGAACTTCCCGATTGTCTCGTAATCCAGATTGAAGATGACGGTATAGGAATTCCGCCGCANGACAAGGAAACGATCTTCCGGAAAGGATNTGGGAAAAATACCGGTCTCGGGCTATTCCTCTCCCGGGAGATCCTATCCATTACGAATATTACCATAAAAGAATCCGGGGAATTCCAGCACGGTGCCCGATTTGAGATGTGTGTACCAAAAGGCATATACCGTTTTTCCAAAAAAACCGTCACAAATGAGCGCAATCGCGGGGAGAAATGATTCGTATACGGATTCAATTTCCGGAAAGGGGTTATAACAGCATGACAGGGCACGATTACAGGACATTTTATTAGCCAATCAGTATTACGCAGTATAACCAGGACACGGGAAGAATCCATCAATCCTGATACAGTAAACCAAAGAAAATCTAAAAACAGCTTCAGCACTTTATTTTTTTACTTTTTTTACGTCGTTGATAAATTTTATTAAAATTTCAGATATAATTGTGTCAGTCAAGAGGAATTGTCTCCAGTTGTGACACGAGCTCCCAGATCCTGGTCCGGGCATGAATCGGCATATTGGGATCATTAGAGATTTCGTCAATCTTTGAAATGGCTTCTGCGGCGCGCAGTCCCATCGCCTTTGAATTGTTGGTAAGCAGCGTCCGGGTTTCGTCAGCTACGCGCCGGATGTTTCNGGGTATAGAGCTGTCTTCCTGAATACGCTGCAGCATCAGGATACAGTTTTCCATTGTTTTTTCAGGGTTGGGCATGGTATCACCTACCTGTGTACCTGTAGTTAATACGTAGAACCGACATATATAGGTTAAATATAGAGTCGACGGTGATTGTATGCCGGTACGTAAGGAAGACGAGATCATGGCAGAATACCTCCTTAAAGGAGGAAAAATGCTTGAAAAGTCCTGTAAAACCTGCGGATGCCCGCTCTTTGAAGTCAAGGGTAAAACGCTTTGCGTCGTCTGCAAGGAGAACGAACCTCCCGCAGGTAAGAAGAATAAAACAGATACAGAGAACGATTCCACAACCCCCACCGGGTATGAAAGCACGCGCTCGCCGAAAGAGCCCTCGGCAGAATGTCTGATGCTCGCGGATGAACTTGCAAGCACTATCCTCTCGCTCTGTGAACGTATCCGGAATGAAAAGGATCCAGACCACGTCCTGACGCTGATGAATGCAGTGAAGACGGGAGCCGAATCACTCCATATTCTTTGTCAGTTATAAGAACGACGGCAGAGATCAAAGATCTTTTGTCCGGTCTTTTCCCCAATTCCTTTTATTGCGAGTAAATCTGCCAGTTCAGCGTTTGCGATTGCCTGCACGGATCCGAAATGAGAAAGCAGGAGTCGTGCGTTCTTCAACCCGATTTCAGGGAACGCAGAAATAATATACTCCTGCTCTTCACGAAGAGAATGATGGGATTTGTGCGGGTGAATCTTACGCTCACCCCGTGCACTCTCCTCACGTTTTGCGAGGACATAGAGCATCTGCGCGGTATCCTGTTCATCCTTTGTGAACAGAAGTGCGACTCCCATATCCACGGTAAGCGCAGCGAGCACTCCCCTGATAGCATTCGGGTGGATGTCGCGCTGTGTATAAGGATCGCTTCCTTCGATGATAATCACCGGGCGCGGTACTGCCTCTGCCATTGTTTTGATCTGACCGAGCAAATCCCGGTTTATCAGCGTATCCACAAAATCCCGAACGGTTTTGCGCTCAATGAGGATCCGGTCACCAATCGCATAATCCCCATGCGCAAGCCGTTCAAGCCGGATGGCAGCACCCATTTCGGAAAGCACTTCGACCACTTTTGACGAAGTCTCGCGGTCATCAATAATAATTTTCGGTCCCTGCACGGTGAACTCATCGATACTTGCCTGTTCAGCCAAAACCGGTTTTTGCACAAGAGAATTCATACTGCCCATTGCCTTCATGCTCTTATGCATCATCGTCTCTTTGGCCTGGCTGACATGACGGAATATTTCGTCGGACGTTCCTTTCGTTACGAGGACAACAACTCTGCCAGCCCCTGACCTTCCTGTTCTTCCTTTACGCTGGATGGAGCGGATTTCAGATGGTACTGCTTCGTAAAAGATCACAAGGTCAGTCGAGGGAACATCAAGACCTTCCTCGCCAACAGAAGTTGCGATCAATACTTTGAACTCACCTTTTCGGAATCTGGTGAGTGCTGCAATCTGGTTTTTTTGCGAGAGTCCCTTCTCCGCATCTTTTGCTGCCTGACCTACGAACCGTTCGCATGCAATCCCGTTTTTCACAAGATAATCCACCAGGAGTTGCACCGTATCCCGGTACGTTGCAAAAATAATAATCCGGCTGTCCGGGTGTTTGTCCAGCTGTTCGCGGACCAGGTTCAGGGTGATCTCAGGTTTTGGGTGGAGTTCCCTTGTCCATTCAAGGGATCGTTCGAACAGTTCGCGGAAAGATTGATCTTTTACAAGACCCTGACTGGCTTTACTGCCACCGGAACCTGTTCCCTCGGCAACCATTTTTGCAAGATATCCTTTCAGTACTTCGCTTCCCTGGGATTCCGCAAGCGTGATCGCATGCCTGAGCTTCATGCACGCTGCATACACAGAAGCTGCTGAATATCCGACAGGGTCACGATTTGCGATACGCTGCTGGATCTGGGCATTAATTTCATTCAGTGTTTTCATTGTCAGTTTTTCACGCTTCGGCACGGTNAAGTGGAGCGAAGATAAGAGTGCGAGACGCTCATCGATAAGTGCGTTGATGATTGTTACAGCTCCTTTGAGATCAGGGGGAAGTTCAATGTCGAGGAATTCAATATCCCGTTCGAATACATAAGGGCGGACATCAGGATCATTTTCCGTCCGGTTTTCAATATGGGAGATCCCCAGATTCATACAGACTTCCTGCACTTTCTCCTGCATGCCACCCGGAGACGCCGTCATCGCAAGAAGCAATGGTTTGTCTGCAGTAGCCAGATATCGTTGTGCAAGAAATACATAGGCATAATTTCCCGTCGCACGATGGCATTCATCTACAATAAGGAGTGTTACGTCTTTGAGTGAGTAGCGTCCGGCAATAAGGTCGTTTTTTATTACCTGGGGTGTTGCAAGGATTACTGTTGCACAGTCCCACTCTTCAGTGCGCTCATCCGGCGGGGCCTCACCCGTGAACATGGCAAAAGGGGATAATCCCGAACCTGACTGGTTCTTTGCGAGAAGGTATCGTTCAAAAAAACGGAGATGTTGTTCCACCAGCGGTTTTGTCGGTGCAAGCATCAGCACCCTGCCTCTTTCATTATAGAGACGGGATGCTGCAACGAGAAGCGCGACGGCAGTTTTGCCGAGACCGGTTGGCAGGATCACCATCGTGTTTGCATCCAGAGCACGCATTGCTATTGAAAGCTGGTACTCACGTGATTCGATGGTATCAGGTTTAATGAGGGGGTGGCTGATGAATTTCATAGGGTGTTATGGCATAAGGGATGTGAATGTGATACGTCCCTCAACAAGAGCCCGAAGCGTTTCAGTCAACCCGTCTATCGGGACGCGTACCTGTTTCATTGTATCCCGGTCCCGGAGTGTGACGGTATTGGTCTCCTTGGTATCGTAATCGACCGTGATCGCAAATGGCGTGCCGATCTCATCCTGCCGGCGATACCGCCGCCCTATAGCACCGTTGTCATCATATTCGGCGAGTAAACCTTTTTTATGGAAGGTATGGGTAATGTCGTCAGCAATGATATCAAGACCGTCGCGGGCCATAAGGGGGAAAACGGCAACCTGAACAGGAGCGACATTAGGTGAAAGCCGCATAACTGTTCGTTTTTCTCCGTCGGCTATATCCTCATCATATGCCTGTTCAAGAACAGCATAGCACATCCGGTCAATCCCATACGAAGGTTCGATCACATGGGGGACAATCTCTTCTCCACGTATATCGATCACTTCATCGCGGACTTCAAATAAACTGGCAGGAACATGAATTTTTTCATCCCCAATTTCAATATCGACGCCTTCTGTTGTGGGAGTCGCGTCTCCCAATGCCGCAAAGATTGCTTTTGCTTTCGTGCGGTACTGTTTACCAAGGACACTCATATTCGGGATGATCCGGCGGCGCACCGTTTTCTTTGGCTTATCAAACTGGATAAAGACGGTCATTGGAATACCGCTCTGTCTCGCATGAGCGTGTAAGTCATAGTCAGTTCTGTCGGCTATTCCAACAGTTTCCACCCAGCCAAAGCGTGGGGAAAATATTTCTGCATCCCAGCAATCAGTGGCATAATGTGCCCGTTCATCCGGAAGATGCTGACGGAACCGAAGTCGTTCCGGGTTAATCCCGATGGTGACCAGAAGTTCATGGGTCAGGGCAACATAATAGGCGACGTACTCATTGGCTATTATACCTTTGTCAACGGCTTCCCGCATCGACATTTCAACCGGCTCTTCACATTTCTGTTGCTGGATATACGTAAGCAAAGGCATCCGATAATCCCCATACCGTCTGAACGATGGATGATGGTTCTTCTCATCCGGGTGGACAAAAATTTCTGCCTCTGCCTGCGTGAACTCACGGAGACGGATCATGCCCTGCCGCGGCGAAATCTCATTCCGGTAGGATTTACCTATCTGCACGGCCCCAAAGGGAAGCTTGTCGCGGTAAAACCGGAGCAGGCGCGAAAAATCAACAAACATTCCCTGTGCTGTTTCGGGACGCAGGTAACCAATCCGCTGGGAGCCCGGGCCAATGGTAGTGGAAAACATGAGGTTGAAATTGAATACCTCAACGTTGCCCAGAATCTCTCCACAGGCCAGGCATCTGCAGGAAGATATTGCAGCAGAAAGTTCCTCATTCTTCATAATCGAGGCATTACACACATTTCCCCCCTCAGCAACATGATCGGCACGCAGGTATTCCTTGCAGTGCGGACACTGACACATCTTGTCAGAAAAACCCTTTACATGACCGGAGGCGATAAAAACAGCCTCCTGGGCTATTGTCGGGCATTCAATCTCATAGTATCCTTCCTGGATGATATAAAAATCCCGCCAGATATTTTCCACTCGTCGTTTCATCATCGCGCCCAGCGGACCATAATCGATGAAACCTGCAACTGCTCCGTAACATTCAGATGCAGGCCAGATAAATCCACGACGTTTGGCTAATTCCATCACGTTTTCAAAAACATCATGAGAACACTGAATATCCATCACTTCTCTCATTTCACGTTATCTCATTCAATTATTNCCTGATGGTATTATAATTCTCGTCACAGGGAACTTAAAAAGGATATTTGGCAGCATCATCGGGATCACCCTTATATCCTGTAATCATTTGCTTTACTGTCAGAACCAAACGGCTGGCTGTCAGCAAAGTATGCAGAAATGCACAAAAATGCAAATAAGTAGTACTTTTTTTAAATCATAGAGAGAGAAAATTCGGATGCCGTACTACAAACCCGTAATACTGCCTGCGATTCTGAAATATTTACCTAATAGTGCATTATTATTAACAAATGAGTCACCCTGTAACCAGATAGACGGATCGAATCACAATAAACAAAAATGTGAACGTAAAATGGATAGTTGTTAAAACCAACAATTACATGGGGAATACATGAGTTATTTAGTGCTCCGGGTGAAAAATGACAAAGCATTGAAATCTCGTTTACTATACTCACTATTGAGTGTGAACCCATCATATTCTGTTAAAGAATACCGAGAAGAACCTGATCTAACAGATGAAAATTATTATATCATCAGTTTCACTTCTTATGAAAAAGGTCCGTATTGCCCTATCAGGAAAATATTAAGCGAATTTATAAAAAATAAAGAGATCGAGTATCTCAATGAATCGTCTGCAGATCGATTNATGTAATTTCTGAACCCGAAAAAATCTTTCTGATTGAAAAATATCCAATTTGTGGGAAACCTTTTNGTTTCAGATTTTCAATATTTTTTTAGAATTATCTTCGGACCTGCAACTCGCCACNGGAACGGANTTCAATGAATAATTTCCGGTTTTTTCCTGATAAAAATTAAGTGTGGGTGAATTCTCAACCAATTAATAGATCTTTTGGTCAAACAATGTATAAAGATAGCATTAAATAGAAGGCGAAGTATTGTATATCCTAATCCCATAACGGGGTATGCAATGACTGAAGACAAACGCAAGGTACAGCTTCTAAACCTTTTCAGTGCCATATCAGGCAAGACTAAAATTGTCGAGCCGATGAAGAACATTCATGGTACTTTAAGAGACAGCGACGCGATTGAGCGTGAGGTTGCTCTCGTCATGAGAGAGATCACGGAACAGGGGATCTTCAAAACATCCTTAAAACCGATCCAGCTTGCAAAACTTGTCACCTTGTTTTACGCTGGTAAGAATGACACTGAAATTGCGCGCCAGCTCGGGGATGAAAAANTGAGCAAGACCGTCGCACGCGCACGGGTAAGACTTAAGCTCTTCCGGGAACTTGACTTCAAGATGCCCTTTGACAAGATGAAGATGGAAAAACTAATCGAGTCCGGCAAGACAATGAAAGAGGTTTCTGAAGAACTCGGTGTGAGTCCTTCGACACTCCGTGAATACCGGCACGTGATTGAGGAGCAGGAAGATCCTACTATTGACCCTTACATCGACAGGGTCCGGGATGTTATGGAAGACCGGGACCTTTCTGAACAGATGACCCGAAGCGCAACTGCAGATAATCTTGGGGATTCCATCGATATTACCGAAGCTGAACTGATAGATGTGGTGTAAGGGAATGCTCCTGCCATCAACATCCTCTCTTTTATAGTGACTCTGATCTACATATTGAACNGTTTTCGCACTCAGATGAAAAATTTCATTCATCCGCAACCAGATCTGTATGTATGCAACTCACTTGGCTCGGGCATGCCTGCGTACTTCTTGCCGGATCAAAAAAAATCCTGATCGATCCTTTTATAGAAGGCGGCAGTGTTCTCTGGACTCAACCCGATCTTGTAGTTGTCACTCATGGACACGAAGATCATATTGGCGAAACGGTNGCGCTTGCGAAAAAGACCATTGCTGTTACAGAAATTGCCAGATACCTNAAAGCGCAGGGACTTCCCGCCGAAGGCATGAATATTGGCGGGACAATGGTGGTTGACGGCGTCTCGTTCACCATGACTCCCGCAATCCATTCCAGCTGGATTGAGGAAGCGGGAGTCAGTTGCTCCGGGGGTGTCGCTGCAGGTTTTATAATTGGCATGGATGGTGTAAAAGTGTATCATGCCGGTGATACCGCACTTTTTTCAGATATGAAACTCATCAGCGAACTCTATCACCCCGATGTCGCTCTTCTCCCTATCGGGGGACGATATACTATGGGCACGGCTGAAGCGATGATGGCAGCAAATTTCATTGGTGCAAAAACAGTGATACCTATTCACTACAATACCTGGAGTAAAATCAGGACAGATCCTATGCTCTTCAAAAAGGCGATTGAACAGACAACAGATCTTCATGTTGAGGTGCTGCAACCGGGAGAAAGTATAGAGATAAAAAATGAAACAAAAAATTGCCCGAACGGATGATTTAACCAGGGGAATATCTTTTTTTAAACGTATTGTATGAAAAAATTGGGTATGGGGCAGCGATTCTCCGGGGATATTTCATCGTGGTCAGTATAGTTATCCTATTGGGGTTCTTCCGGCATGTACGTTTTCGGGGATGACGGGATGGCGAAAATATAAACGTAGGGGAGATCCAAGTGATTTTATTCAGGAAAACCCGGTAATGTATGATAACCTGAAATGAAATTAAAATCAGAGCTTGGATACCCTGACAACGGGAAATAACATCAGTATGAATGCTTTTGATATCTTCATGGTAATTGCAGTTGGTTCCATGACCGGAGCCGGTATTGGTCTGGTTATCGGTTTTGTAGCAAAAAAACAGGGAAATGCCACATCGATGATGACACGGGATGAAAAAATCCTGAACTTTGCATTGGTTATGATATGCTCAGGTATCTGTAGTGCCGGACTGGCTTTGACCTTTCTGGTATGATTGACAACCGTTTGATGAAAGGGGATGTCACATCCTTAAAGCTGTAATTGGCCCAACCTGTAATACAAAAAGATTAGAGTTAAATTATTATGGAGTGATAAATAACGTAACGTAGAGCGGTTAATCCGTAGATCAGAAAGACCAAGAATATTGCCTGACGGAGAAAGGCAGTAAACGTCTTCGACAACAAAGTAGTTTTTTATCCCGATCTGAAAAGGAGAAGTGAGGCAAGCAATGTTAAAAGCAACGATTGATGCAGATATATTCAGAGAGTTTATCGATGCGATCTCGGCTCTCGTCCCTGAGTGCCGCTTGCATACCGATGAAAATGGCATCTCTACGAGAGCTGTTGACACAGCAAACGTAGCGATGATTGGAGTCGATCTTAAAAAAGAGGCGTTTGATTCATATAAGGCAACAAAAAGCCAGCTGGGTATTGATATCTCCAAAATGAAAAATATTTTCGGGATGGCTGGTAAGGGTGATCTCATAAGTCTTGAGCTTGCTGATAATGCCCAGAAGATGTCAGTCTCAGCACACGGGTATCATTATTCCATTACTCTTCTGGATACGAACACAATAAGGAAGGATCCCAACCCTCCTACCATCAATCTCCCGGGCAAGATTGTAATTACCGGGGATGATTTCAATAATGCGATGAAAGCAGCTGCGGTGATATCAGATAAAATTGCTCTTGGAATTAACCCAAAGGAACAGACGTTTTATCTCATCGCTGAAGGTGATACTGATAATATACGGCGTGAGTTTAGCAAAGACGAACTCAAATCAATCATCCCTGTTGAAGCACGGTCGCTCTTTTCATTGGATTATTTAAAAGATATGGGTAAGGTCATGAGCAAGGCAGCAGAGGTTGAAATTTATCTGGGTATCGATCACCCTGTCAGGTTTTCCTTTGTCATTGCCGGAGGCAACGGGCATGTCGAGTATCTGCTCGCACCCAGGATAGAGGCTGACTGATGGATTTTGTGCCATCAGCAAAGGAACTCTCCCATTTTCCCTTTTTAAAAAAAGCCCANGACCATATCAAAGATATTTTTCCTCCCCTTGATGTTCTGCTCAGGCAGGAGCGGGGAAAAATTATTACGGATCTCGCATTAAAACGTATCAATCAGGCATTATCCTCGAAAAGAACTTTTATCGCTCATTTTCAGCAGCGCGATGAAGATGAAATCGCAGGTTTTGTTTTATCCCGGATTATTGCATCCTGCATCCAGGATAAACAGCTTTTAGACCGCCTGGCGCGGTATGAGGCGGAACGTGCTTATTATTTTCTTGTGTCTGAACTCGGGACTGAAGAGGGCGAAAGAGGATGGAATGAAAATACCCTGCTTGACGATGACGGATACAGTCCGATAGCGAAATATCTTGCTGCTGAATTTCGGATAAATATCACGGAAGCACACATACCACTGGTCGATTATGTGGAGATCGCGGCGCCACTGCATGATGAACGGTTTAAACTGGTAAACCGGAGAGTGCACCGTGGATTTGTTGAGATTAAAAAAGAAGAACGGTATGAATTGCTCCGCGAACGAATCCGTGTAATCCTTCGCCGTGATTTACCCTATAAAATCCCAAAATCCCTTTGTGAACAGCTGGCACCGGTGTCGGAGCCGATAAAAAAAGTATACCAGGCAAAGATGCTCCAGCAGTTCGGTACTATAGAGGAAAGTGCATTCCCCCCCTGTATGCAGGCACTGGTTCTGGCGCTTACCGCCGGGACCAACCTNACCCATGCAGGACGCTTCGCNCTCACTACATTTATTCATACTATCGGTATGGACGTTATGGGAATTGCCCAGCTCTACGCGAGGTCACCTGATTATGATCCGGAGAAAACGATGTACCAGGTCGAGCATATTACNGGGCGTGGAGGTGCCGGCACTGAATATACCGCTCCGGCATGCGCAGCAATGAAAACGACCGGACTNTGCACNCACAAGGATGCGTTGTGTGAAAAAATCGGCCATCCTCTCAGTTATTATAAGCTGAAGAAGAAGGACCAGTTAATGAAAAAATAGAGAGAAACTCAAAGTGAAATCGCAGCAGTTATTAGTATTTCTAAGTAATTTTTTCATTTACGAGGTACCCGGCACCAGAAAGGAACGTGATAAAGATAACAATTGCTGCAAGGTAGGCCATTCCGGCTACCATTATCATGGGTAGTACAGCAAGCATAACGATCAGGATAAAAAACCCTGACAAGCCGATGATTACATCAAGGAGTCGCGCATCCATTACAGAAATCTTCGCCGCAGGAGAATATATGTATATCCGAATGATCT
>Ga0031655_10002496_pt1 | contig 10586 bp, 5 predicted proteins | sample FrelakmetHBP12HB_FD_55187 | JGI IMG/M metagenome (GOLD analysis project Ga0031655, IMG submission 55187) | Freshwater lake sediment microbial communities from the University of Notre Dame, USA, for methane emissions studies -HBP12 HB | ecosystem: Environmental > Aquatic > Freshwater > Lake >... | reverse complement strand
TACCACTTTCTCGTATAGAAACCGCTGCCGGTCGGGTCAGTCGCATTGACCCAAACTTTGTACGTTGTTGAATTTGTAAGACCAGAGAGCTCGAGTGATTTTGTCCCATTGAATGCACCACTTCCACTGATAGTTTGTCTGTTGCTACATTGAATAGCCCACGAAAATGCATCACCCTCAGAATCGTTGATTGGGATACTCCAGTGAAAGCTCATAGGGGTGTTTGTTGAACAGTTTGCCGTAGAGGGTGTTCCAAAAACCGGTGGAAGATTTGCTTTTGTAGTGAAGGTGTACCATTTCCGGGTGTACAGATCACTCCCTGTTGGATCCGTCGCATTGACCCAGACCGTGTATGTGACTAAATATGCGAGTCCAGAGAGCGCAAGTGATTTGGTCCCATTCAATGCACCAGTTCCACTGATAGTTTGTCTGTTGCTACATTGAATAGTCCACGAAAATGCATCACCCTCAGGATCATTGATCGGGATACTCCAACTAAGCTTTAGAGTGTTATTAGTTGAATTATTGCTAGGATTGGGAGTCCCAAAGACCGGTGGTTGATTTGTAAAATCTTTTGATTCTACCGCTGGAACAGCAGTAGCTAAGAACAGTATGCATATAAATAAACCAATTATCTTTTGTTTCATTTTTGTTCTACCTCCCGATTTTCTGCTATATTATAATCTTATATCATATTATAAATGTTACTGAAAAATTTTTTGCAGTAAAATACCCAAAAAACTATTTTTTTTACTTGTTTATAATTTTTATATTGATGATTTATAGATTTTACGCGCCTTTTGTTTCTTATGATTTTTTAAAATAAATTAAAAATAAAATACCAGTTGTTAGCACTGATTTCATCTCAACGTTACAATAACCATGAGGTTCTTTCTTTAAAACATATCCCTAAATTAACGATGGATCCAGGGATTGTACGCATTATCTCACCCGGGGCAATGGTCAAGTACCTCATCCGAGATGAAGATAACGTGCCTATGTTTTTTATTATCATTCCATATAAAAATAATAGAGATTAGTCTCCAGCGGATCTCCCGCATGTCTCCAATGGCTGGAGCTGATGATCGTTGTTATCGGTTAATTTCTATCGTCATAATTCTGACACACAGACGATATTTTACTCAGTGTGTTTATTAACATATCGGTATAAACGATAGGGCATCATCATTTATCTGAACAATGAAACCCCATATTTTAACATTTAAATATCATATTCTTTCTTTCTAAATTGAAATATGATTTCTTCTAACTTTGAGATGCTACAAAGAATCATTTTAGCCTGAGGGGGATGGGGAAAGGAGAATGACAGCAAACTACTCCATATGATGATAACATACGATTGTTTTCAATAAGTTAAGTCTGTCTGTGGTTATCATTTAGTTGCCAGGTATCTAAATATAATGCTTATGAAATGTTTGTAAAGCAAGAATTTTTATTGATAGGAGATATTCCAAAAACTATTCATGGAGGCGTAGTGTCATGAATGTGTTGGTACTTGGTTGTGGAATGATGGGGCGTGCGATTGCGTACGATCTCAGTTTGTTTTCAGGTTTTGAGACGATCGTCATTGGTGATAAAGATACACAAATACGGAACTCAGCCAAAGAATTTCTCAAGGGAACAAACGTTGATGTGGTACCTATAAACGCTGATAAATCCAACGAGATTAAGAAGCATTTTCAAAAAGTTGATGTTGTTATTTCTGCGGTCCCGTATCGATTCAACTATATGCTTGCAAAGATGGCAATAGAAACGAAAGCACATTTTGTGGACCTTGGTGGAAATAACACGATTGTTGAAAACGAACGAAGTCTCTTTTCAAAAGCAAAAAAGAGCGAGGTGACGATAATCCCGGATTCAGGGTTAGCGCCAGGTCTTGTATCGATTATTACTCGAGATATCGTTGATCATATGGACACCGTTGACTCTGTTAAATTGCGTGTTGGAGGATTACCACGACATCCACAGCCTCCATTGAATTATCAGATTGTGTTTTCCCCTTATGGGCTCATTAATGAATACGTAGAAGACGCAATCATCCTTGATCATGGGACAATCCTTGAGAAGAAATCAATGACCGATGTGGAATCTCTTAAATTTCCGAAGCCTTTTGGAACGATGGAAGCGTTTCTTACCTCCGGTGGATGCTCGACGCTCCCGTTTACATACAAAGCTAGGATTAAATATCTTGATTATAAAACGATTCGATACCCGGGTCATTGTGAGAAAATCAAAACGTTTCTTGATCTCGGTTTTGCTGATGAAACAAAGATGAACTTTGAGGGTCATGCGATTGCTCCTCGAGATGTTTTTGTGTCACTGCTTACAAAAAATGTTCCTACAACAGGAGAAGATGTGGTGTTGTTGAAAGTTATGAGTCAGGGGATAGAGAATGGACAGAAGCGATCTCGGGATTACTTGATGATTGATTATTATGATACTCAACATGATATTACGGCAATGATGCGAACTACTGGATATCCTGTTGCTATTACCGCGCAGATGATTGAGAACGGGACGATCCAGGAGCGAGGCGTGTTTTGTCCAGAGGAAATCATTCCCCCAACACCGTTTTTTGCGGAACTGAAGAAGCGAAATATCACTCTTTCAATTCGCGACAGAAGCGTTTAACCATGGAGAAAAAAGAGTTTTTCGATGCAAAAGAGCGTGCATTGAAATCCCTGGAGAACGCGTGTGCAGAGCAGACGGTGGATGAAGGAGTTCTTCAGATTCTTGATTTGATCAACGGGATCGAAGGCTTCTACACTTCAAGTAGTTGTGCAGGACGGATTGTTCTCTTGGAGATCCCTCAGATGGGGGATAAACGCGGTGCAACGTTCCTCGGGGTCTGGCATCGAACCATAGAACCTGAAGAACTCAAGGCTGCCGCGACAAAGGCGACCAAAGGTCTTCTCTGGTTGCTTGCCCAAGCACCTATTCTGCATATCGGAGCACAGACGCTTGAGCTTGCAGACACGATGGTGAAAACTGCAATATCCTGCGGATTCAAAAACTCAGCAGTGAAATCAACAGGGAAAAAAATCAGGATAGAAATTTGTAGTACTGAGCGTCTTGATGCGCCCATCGGCAGGGACGGCTGTTTGTTTTGTGAGGAAGAACATTTGTCTTTGTTGGTTGAAATCTCGAACGAAGTCATCGAACGGTCAGCTAAAAAAATGGCTCGATTTGCGAAAACATTAGGAAAATTCGGCGATTTTCCATGAAACCTAATTGATAAAAAATTAAAACTGCGGCTGGGAATACTACGTAGTCTGAAACATCAACCTAAGACCAGCAGATAAAAAGCCACAGTTTAAAAAATAATTTATTTTTCGAGATAAATAAATTAATGCCTCCAAATATTTCGAGGCGAAACACGAGAATATGACTTGAAGAACGGCTCAACAAATATCTTCCCTAAAAACGGGGTAAGGTATTGATGCCGATTGATAAGTTTCATGAGACCTAACGTACCATCAAAAACACGCGGATGCACGGTATAGTTACCACCAAGCTCATCAGAAAGTTGCTGGCTGTATCTAATTGTTAATGGACAGGCAAGAAGAAATGTTGCCTCCGTTGTTTTCGTAAATTTTTCTAATGTCAGATTAAGGAAGTATCCAAAGAACCCGCTGTGTAATTCATCATATTGGTAGGTTGACTCATTTTTACTACAGGCAGTCATAATTATCCTTTTTTTCCCCTGAAGTTCCTCGATAAAACCACCACTGTAACAGCTATCAATGATGATTACAAGATAACCCTCAAAATGATCAACTGCCGTCGCAAGTTCTTCATCACAAATGCCTTTATCATAAGCAATAAAACATTCATTAGTAGCATTATGCCCACCATGACCAACAAGGTAGATAATGGAAAGGTCATTTCTATCTTCTTTCGAAGCTAACCCCGCTATGGCACTCAAGATGCCAGATGCTGTCGCATTCTGATTGGTGAGTGATTGGATATTGGACTCGCGCCAGTTCCCACCTTTTAGCAACGTATTTTTAAAGGCGTTGATCTGATTCACGCTATATGGTAAATCATGACCAATCCCAGGATAATCGTTAATCCCAACAAGAACAGCATAGTACTTTCTTATGATGCTGAGAGATCCATTAGAAGATACCACCGATGGTAAGAAACCAGTGGTGGTATCAGGTACCGAAAGGCTGGATAATTTCTCCTGCGCCAATCTTTCGCTTGCGAGAGCGATAGAAGTCACCTGAAAAGGAAAAACAAGAAAAAAGCAGATTATGATGAGAGGAATCCATGCTTGTTTGTGGTGCATCCGTATTATCACCCCTTTTTTCTTTTTTTATCTCCATTATTGGGGAATTGTAGATTACGGTATTGTTTCTTATAAACCTCTCAATAAATGCAGCATTTGTTTAACGTATGATGCAAAGTATTGAGAGATGGATCCTTGTAACTATACGGAATCCATCAGTGTACTAGTCAGTTTACGGTTGAGGTTGATGTCCAATAATGTCGAAGTTAATGATGAAGAAATCACGCAGAATATCATTATTCATATGCCCAACCTTATCGTAGGTTTTTACTTCAAGCGTAAAGAACCCAAAGGCCGCTTCATCCCAGAGATATTCATACGGTGCTTCGGAAACATTACCCTTGAGGATATCATTGATGTAAAACTCTACTTTGCTAATCCCTGAACCATTATCCTTTGCTTCTACTCTTATCGTAATTTGTCCAAAAATCAAGGGGTAAGAGAATGGAAGAAGTCGCATACTATCCATAAAATAAATACCCGGACCGGGTCGAGTAATAACTATGACAGGAAGGGTGTTATCTGAAATAATCTTCCCTACATTACCACTTGTATCACCAGTAGGATCTTGCGCGGTAACAGTCACGGTGACAGTTCCATCTGGCGGGGAACAAAGAATCGAAGTTACTTCCCATTTTGCGGTTGTTCCTGTGAAACTTGTTGGTGGGACATCTGTTCCTTTTCCAAGACTGGAGAGATCTGCAGATATAATGATTGGATTTCCTGCAATCGTTGCTGTTATTTCGACATCATCTCCATTTTTCGTGTAATCTGTACGACCAAGTGTGAGATCTTTAATAACAATATTTGAGACAAATGGACCAGTATTATCGATCATGAAGTTCTTGTCAGATATGTCAGCACCCATATTTTCAATGGCATCTGTGGCAATTATTCGTATTCGATAATTATTACCCTCCGGGTAGGCAGTTGTATGCCAAGTATATGTTCCGTCGTTTTGTTCATCATCAGCAATCGTACTCCAAGGTTCTATACCAGTGGGACTGTATTGGATAGTAATACGTAGGTTTTTTTCCCAGTACAGGGTTTTAAAGCTCCAATCCCATTCAGGATGAGAAATAGGCCCACTTGTTCCTTTCAGCCATGCTTGACCGTAGGGATATGCATCAGTTAAACCTGTTGAATCAAAGTAATACCATACAAATCCAGCATTCCCTAGGATTTCTTGAGTGACACCAATATAATATATTTGAGAAGTATTTAAATCCAAATTGACGCTCAATGGGAAATCAATCCAGACCGGATAATTAGGGCTACCGATATTCTTTAGACGTTGTGAGGATTGTGCGATTTGAATAGGAACCGGGCTAATGTTACTGAAAACTCTTACGGTTATATTCGCATCATCACCATATAGTAAAAGCTGTACAGAGTTGAGGTCATGTTCAGTTGGCTGGAAACTTTGAAGATGACCAGGGAAATCTGATGTTAATGCAAAGTTGTGATTCCATTTATTTTGCTGTTGATCCGGTATTTTATCAGCAGCATCCCATAAAATTTTCACATCTCCTCGGACATATTCACCCCCATTAGGATAGTGTACATTAACAACAGGAGGTGTCGTATCTACCGTATGAACCTCAGTATCTATAGTTGTTGTACCTGCCTTATCAGTGGCATTATATTGAACCATTTTTAGTCCATCACCAGGCAAGGTAAATTTATTTGTGTACATCATCCATTGTGACCACCGAGTAGTAGCATTCCAAATGCGGTATGTTAATGATTTTAAACCACTTTCGTTATCATGGGCAATAATCTCAATTTGAGTGGTATCTTTAATAATCAAACCACCATTTGCCTGTGGCGTGCCAACATTATAATCAACGGTTGGGGAAATGCTATGCCCATCAAACTCATACCAGGGCCAAAATGTCACATGATCAGAGACATGTACTCCGGTTCCTGAGGGATTCGTTGTGGGATTTTGTGGACCGCTAATATGACCCCACCAATTATTAGTCGCATTAAAACTAATATTGGTAATCGTATTATTTACTCCAAATGCTATATTTCCCGAGAGATTATTTCCGTGAATCTCAGGTGAATTTGTAAAATACCCTGCTAGCGAAACAATTCCCATTGTGTTCTTATAAATATGATTAGTAAGGATAGAGATTTTTTGAAATCCCTGCCACAGACGACTCGGATCTGACCAGTCAGCAACACCAGCAAAGGTGATTCCACCTCCAGCAACAGTTGTTTGACCATCACCAGTGTTATTTGTAGCAATGATGTTATTCTTAATAGTAACATTACGAATAGGGCCTACTTGTCCACCGAGATGAATACCTGAGCAGAAATAGGAAGGCCAACTCGGATCAGGGAGATCATTATGATGACTCCCGATTAAATTAGTGATAGAATTTCCTTCAATTGTTACATTTGAGGTTTTATCGTTGATAGCAATCCCATATTCTTCAACATCATGAATATAATTATTTTTTATACTAATGTCAGATTGCCCTCCTACCGGGTCACGACCATACACCATAATCCCATAAGTTTCATCTGCTAAAGTATCAACACCTGATCCATCAGTTATATTTCGGATAATATTATTGATAATCGTAATTTTTTTAGTATTCATACTAATAAGGACACCGGCACCTTGAGCTGTACTTTGTTTATTTGAGATAGTGAGTGTGAATCCGTCTATCTTAACATTTGTTACCCCAGTAGCAATGGTCAACGCATGACCGGTGTTTCCATCAACAATAGTTTCTTCTCCCGTTCGACCATTAACTGGATTCACACCTGATTTTAATCCATTTAATGTTAGAGATTTACTTATAATAACATTTTCAGTAAATGTCCCTCCGAGCACTCTTATGGTTTGACCTGAGGTTGCTTTGTCGAGGGCACTTTGAATAGAACCAAAATAATTGGTTGTACCGTTAATAAAGGCTGCATGATAAACATAGAAGGTAACAGTAGTAAAAGAATTACCTGCTACGATTGCCTGACTATTCGATTCTAATTCAACTCCTTTTTTATATGTTGACACTATATTGTTGGTAAAATTTCCGTTTTTGACACCTGCTGTCATTAATAACGCGATTTGTCCAAGTTCACCAGTAAATACTTTAAATTTATTTTTATTCACAGTTAACCCATCTGCGCCAGCTGAAGCTCTAATCGTAGGATATGGTCCACCAACAAGGGCACCATTCCCATAAATTTCAAATCCTTCCAGAAGAATATCTGGGGCAGTAACATCAATGCCAACATTATACGAACTTACATATATCGTTGGTACTTCTCCACTGGCAGCACTAATAGTCAAACCAGGTACATTAATAGTCAATTGATCGCCATANGTTCCAGCTTTTACGATTATATAGTCACCAGCNCTTGCATTATCAATAGCAGCTTGAATTGTTTTATAATCACCGGTTCCATCATCATCAACAATAATTGTATCTGCTAACCTATAAATCGGTGAAGTTCTAAGATTTTTTAAAAAATAGGTATTCAAGTTTATAGATACTGCGCCTGCGGGTATAGCTAGAATCAGAGCTATTAGCACACATAGAATACTTCTATTGAAAATTTTACTGCTTTTTTTACATAATAATTTTTTCATAGATATCATGACTCCCCAATTCTAATTCAATGCATATCATATTCTTTTACTACTATAAAAAGTTATTGAGTAAAATTTTTGAAGTCCAATAAAAATTTGTTTTTCATTTATGGTATGAGATCTACTGAGGACGAAATACCTTCCAGAGGTATGGAATCCAGATGAACAAACTCTTCGATTCAGAGATCTCGCACGGCATAAAATCCAATCGTATACGCCTCCGAACACAGATTCAATGTAAGAGAGAAAGCTATCTTCTACGAAAGGGTGTGATGTATAGTAAACTTTGGAATGAAAAAACAGAAATAGCACTTGCAGAAGCTCCAGATGGAGACAATCTTGTTACTATTTACCATAGTTTGAAAGAAGAGGAAAAAGCGGTGAGGAAGAGGAGTAGACAGGTTGCACTATATATGAAAGAATCAACCCGTTTCATGAATATGTCAGGTATTGCAGAATTCTCCTATTTGATGATACTCGCTGAGATCGACGATATACGGCGTTTCAAATCTCCGAGAGAACTCGTGAGCTATTCAGGTCTTTGCTGTGGTATTTACCAGGTTGGTTTGACTGAGTGAGCTGTCCGTGGACGGAAGTTGAATGGTGGGGAGCAGAAACGAAATAAAAGCTATCGGTAGGGTACGAGCACCAGGTGAACGGCCGTTTAGTGTTATCAAACGTGGTGTTCAAAGGAGATCAAACAGTAGTGAACACACTTGGATGTGTGCGGGTTAAAGAGATGTTCAAGTGTTTCGCTTACGATTTATATCAGCTAGTTACGTTGAATCGTAAGCGGTTAGTGGTAGCTACGTAGACAATCAGAAAATCTTAGGGAAAAACAACATTAAATAGGGAAAAATATTAGTGAAAACGGTAATTCCCGGCTGTTTTCATGACGGAAAACCGCAAAAGCAAAATATTAGAGGGGTTGTTCAAAGACCTCCTTATATTAAATTAATTTTGATAATTAAATTAATTTTAATAATAACATAATAATAAAGTTATAGAAAATAATAAAGTCAATAAGTAAATAATAGAATAATATGAGAAGATTTTTAAAAAAAACAGTGAATTAATCTAACCGAAAAGTATTTTAAAAGGATAACGATATAATATTAGCTAATTACATTATGGGGGTATAAAAATGAAAGCTAGAAACAGTTTAATCATAAGTATAGGAATAATAATAATTTTAATTTTAGGTACAATTAGTGGTTCAACTGCATTCTTAAACAAAGGAACACCTACTGCACCTGTTTTGACAACACCATTTTCAGATAAAAGAACATCTCCGACTACAGCTCCACAGTCAGATCCATATCCGCAATTAGATGCTGTGAAAAAAGTTAAGTATGGGTCTAGTGGTTGGGTACATGACCTACAGGTGCCTACAGGAACTACTGTTCGATTTAATATTTCTGTGATATATCATGATATCGATCCTAATGATTATTGTAGGCTAATGACTAGAGTTCTTATAGTGGATCACTTAGGAAATTTGGAGTATAAAAATAACGTATCCTGCTCCGAACCGACTATAAATCCTGCGAATTATTTTACCTTTAATGCAGGCACAAATACATTAACTTGGAAATTTAATGGTGATCTAGTTCTTATGGAGAATAATCCAGCTTTTAAATCCGTTTTTTATCTTGAATTTGATGCAAAAGTGAATAGTGCTGGTAGTTATAGGAATTATGTCCAAGTGAATGGAACTGAATCATGTTGTGGTCGCTTAGCTTATAGTGATGCAGACGCATTTGTTAATGTAAGCTTACCTACAAATCCTGCTATTAATTTAACCAAATATGTTAAAGTAAACAACAATTGGGTGAAAAGCACAACAGTGAACATAGGAGATAATGTTCAATTCAAAATCCTAATAAAAGACATAGGAAATGTCGCATTAACATCCGTATATGTCACCGATGATTTACCAAGTTTCCTAACCTTTAACAATGATGCAAATATTACTCCTGCAACCTATAGCAGCCATCATATTGAATGGAACCTTGGAACATTAGCTGTTGGGCAAACCAAAGAAATCGTCTTCTCAGCACATGCAACTGCATCTGGAGAAGGTAATAATTGTGCTAGTGTCACAACCCATGAAGGAGCAACAGATGATGATTGTGCACATATCATCGTTAACCCTCAAGGTTATTTAACTTGTGATAAAACGGTATGGAACTCACAAACACAACAATGGGTCGATGAAATCAACGCACACATAGGAGACACCGTACGATTCAAAATTATCCTCACCTACCACGGAACAGGAACCCTGATGAACATCAAAGTCAGAGATACACTACCACCCTGCCTGCAATACGCAGACAATGCAAACCTTGTACAAACAGCCGTCAGCGGAAATAGAGTATTTTGGAATCTCACCTTAACACTCATCAACGGACAAAACACAAGCATACAATTCGATACTCTGGTGATATTATCCAATCCAGCAACAAACATAAACACCGCCAACGTCACAGCATCAGAAAACGGCCACATATCCTTATACTGCCAAGACACTGCAACAGTCATAGTTATACCTGGTCAATTAACCTGTGAAAAGAAAGTCCGAGACCCACAAACACAACAATGGGTCGATGTAATTAACGCACACGTAGGAGACACCGTACGATTCAAAATAACCCTCACCTACCA
>Ga0031655_10002493_pt1 | contig 10590 bp, 8 predicted proteins | sample FrelakmetHBP12HB_FD_55187 | JGI IMG/M metagenome (GOLD analysis project Ga0031655, IMG submission 55187) | Freshwater lake sediment microbial communities from the University of Notre Dame, USA, for methane emissions studies -HBP12 HB | ecosystem: Environmental > Aquatic > Freshwater > Lake >... | reverse complement strand
TGGAGCAGCTGCCGTTAAAGTGGGGGTTGGTGCCGGGTCCATTTGCACAACCCGCGTAGTCGCCGGTGCTGGGATGCCGCAGTTATCTGCCATTTATATTTGTTCGCAAGCAGCCCGCCCGTTCAACGTTCCGATCATCGCCGACGGTGGGATCAAGTTTAGCGGTGAGATAGTCAAGGCGATCGTTGCCGGGGCGGATACAGTCATGCTGGGCAGTTTGCTGGCTGGTCTCGATGAGTCCCCGGGGGATGTGGTTTTACTCGAAGGACGGCGTTTCAAGGAATACCGTGGTATGGGCAGTATTGGCGCTTTGCAGGGGTATGGCAAGGACCGTTATGCTAGTGGGCAGGGCGCTGGAAAGCTCGTTCCGGAGGGGATTGAGGGACGTGTCCCGTTCAAAGGCTCTTTACACGATTTTGTTTACCAGCTGGTCGGTGGGTTGCGTTCCGGGATGGGGTACGCAGGCGCCCAGTCTCTGGATGATTTAAGGACCAAAGCTAAGCTAGTCCGCATCACAAATGCCGGCCTAATTGAGAGCCATCCGCACGATGTCATTATCACAAAAGAAGCACCGAATTATCAGTTAACACAGGATTGAAAATGTAAGATCGGGTGAACAAGCTGTGGATGTCCGAAAAGGAGACCGCTGCCAGCCAGGCTGACCGGGCACCCGAGCATACCTTTACCGGGCACGTTGTCAGCGCCTTGACGTTCATTATGATTGTTTTCTTCCTCGGACTTTGGATCGCCTTTTTTCTCCCTCTGGAAGACCAATTGTTTGGGCGAATACTGCCCGGGAATGTTTTCAATAATTTAACTTGCATTGTTTTTTCGACGGATATGTAGCGGCACTTTTTATGGGACTCACTAGTAATTTTCTCCGTTGGCTTTTCGGAAGTTGTTTGCTAAACGTTGTTGGTGCAAATGCAATTGGAATAACCCGCACAATTCCTAAGTTTCCCGTATAATGAGGGCATCTTCTGAAAATTGTCCTTTGGAGTTACCAGAATGGGTCAAACTCGCAGCGAACAGATGGTCACCCGCCTGCGCTCCATGCAAGCCGCCGCACCCGATATTGAAGCCTCGGCTATCGTTTCTGTGGACGGGTTGATTATGGCCTCGGCCTTGCCGGCTGAAGTGGAAGAAGATCGCGTCTCGGCCATGTCGGCAGCCATGCTCAGCTTGGGCGAACGTATCGCTGAGGAACTGGGCCGCGGCGGATTGAACCAGGTTTATATCAAAGGCAGTAAGGGTTTTATTGTCCTGACTTCGGTTGGCTCGGAAGCTGTGTTGACCGCTCTGGTTCGCCAGGATGGCAAGCTGGGTCTCATTTTTTTGGAGATGCGCCGGGCCGCAGAAGACCTGGTCAAACTGGTTGGATGAAATCATCATACTCCAGCACCTTTAATTACACACGTCAACCCGCGTGGGGAGGACGCCACTCACTGGCCCTTCCCACGCCCTTTGTTTTTACTAACCCTGTGCCCTTTCCTATTGGGACTTGTGCCCTTAAGCTCACAGGGCCTCAGCGAGGATGAAAGGATCTTATGCCCACTAAATATATCTTTTTTACGGGTGGCGTAGTCAGTTCGGTTGGAAAAGGTGTGACCGCTGCAGCCACTGGCTTGTTGCTAAAATCCCGCGGTTTTAAGGTTACGGTTCAGAAACTCGACCCCTACATTAACGTAGACCCGGGGACGATGTCTCCCTACCAGCACGGTGAAGTCTATGTACTGGATGACGGAGCCGAAACAGACCTGGATCTGGGTCACTACGAACGCTTTGTGGATATCCGCCTGGGCCGTTTCAGTAACTTCACCACCGGACAGGTTTATGCTGAGGTGATCAGCAAGGAGCGCCATGGTGACTACCTGGGTGGCACCATCCAGGTCATCCCGCACATCACTAACGAGATCAAGCGTCGCATCGGATTGGTGGCTAAAGAAACCGGGGCGGAAATAATCATCCTTGAGATTGGCGGCACGGTAGGCGATATCGAGTCTCAGCCATTTCTGGAAGCACTGCGCCAATTGCGTAATGAGGTGGGACGGGAGAATACCTTTTTTGTCCATGTGACCTGGCTGCCCTACATTGGTGCCACCCAGGAGCTCAAAACCAAACCGACCCAGCATTCGGTGGCAGCATTACGTTCTATCGGTATATCACCTAACATGATTATCGCCCGTTCGGACCACCCGGTCGAAGATGGCTTATGTGACAAGATTGCACTATTTTGCGACGTCGACAAGCGCGCTGTCGTCCCGATGGTTACAGCGCAGGTGTTATATGAAGTTCCGCTCCTGCTCGAAGAAGCCGGGGTGGGGGACTACCTCGTGGAACGGCTAGGACTTAAAGCCACCATAAAACCGGATTGGGAACCGTGGAAGAAACTGGTCGAGCAGGTCAAAAAAGAGAAACCGAAAGTCAAGATCGCCCTCGTCGGGAAATATGTCGAGTTGAAGGATGCCTACATGTCGGTTAGGGAAGCCGTCACGCACGCAGCCCTGTCATTGGGACTTGAGGCCGAGATAGAGTGGGTGCTCTCCAGCGACCTGGAGAAAGGCAAGGGCTGGGATCTTGTTAAATCTTCTGATGGTATTATTGTCCCTGGAGGCTTCGGGTCCCGCGGAATTGAAGGCAAGATCCAGGCCGCGAAATATGCCCGTGAGAACAAGATCCCTTATCTGGGTCTCTGCCTGGGGATGCAGGTAATGTGCGTGGAATTTGCCCGGGACGTGCTCGGCTACGAAGATGCCAACTCGACCGAATTTGACCGCAGCACCACCCATCCGGTCATCGACCTGATGCTGGAACAGCGCGCCATTACCGATATGGGTGGTACCATGCGCCTGGGACTTTACCCCTGCGTGCTCCAGCCGGGCACGAAGGCCGCGGCAGCTTATGGGGAGAAAAAGGTGGAGGAGCGCCACCGCCACCGCTGGGAGTTCAATAACGCCTATAAGGAAGAATACGAAAAATCCGGGATGGCCTTCTCTGGCATTTCACCGGATGGCCTGTTGGTGGAAATTGCTGAACTTAAAGACCATCCCTACATGGTGGGCAGCCAGTTCCACCCCGAGTTCCTCTCCCGCCCGATGCGACCGCACCCGTTGTTCGTGGGACTACTAAAAGCGGCGAAGGAGAAAAGTAAGGTAGAGATTGACCAAGCGTAAAGATTGGTTTAGAATTTTCAGTAGAGCGATCAGGCTCGCTCGCATCCGCAGAAACCGCTAACACCTTGGCTGATAATCTATGCCCAGCTATAGCAGGGGCATTTTGTTTGCACATTTGTGATATATCTTTTTATAAGGAGAATAATTATGTCCAGTATAGAATCTATTCACGCTCGCGAGATCCTCGATTCACGCGGCAATCCCACTGTCGAAGTCGAAGTCGTCCTGGATGACGGTGCCTTTGGACGGGCCGCTGTTCCCTCCGGTGCATCCACCGGTGTCCACGAAGCGCTGGAACTTCGCGACGATGACAAAACCCGCTTTGGGGGTAAGGGTGTACTCAAGGCTGTTGAGCACGTCAACAATGAGATTGAAGAGGCTTTATTTGCCATGGAAGCTCTCGATCAAGCGGCCGTAGATCAAACCATGCTTGCCCTGGATGGCACGCCCAATAAAAGTAAATTAGGTGCCAATGCCATCTTGGGTGTGAGCTTGGCAGTGGCGCGGGCAGCGGCTGAATCCGCTGGCCTGCCGCTATACCGTTACCTCGGTGGCGTGCCCGCCAAGATTCTACCCGTGCCGATGTTCAACATCTTGAATGGAGGTGTGCATGCCAACTGGCAGGGTACCGACCTGCAGGAGTTCATGATTGCTCCTGTCGGTGCGCCGAACTTCCGCGAAGCCCTGCGCTGGGGCAGTGAGGTTTATCAGGCTCTTAAAGGAGTACTCAAGGGCGAAGGGTATACCACTGGCGTCGGCGACGAGGGAGGTTTTGCCCCGGCGCTTAAGAAGAACTCGGACGCAGTCGAATTGATCTTGAAGGCCATTGAAAAGGCCGGCTACAGGCCTGGCGATGACATCGCCATCGCCCTCGACCCGGCTTCAAGCGGCTTCTACGAAGATGGTCTCTACAACCTGCGGACTGAAAAGCGTAAGGTCACCTCAGCGGAGATGGTCCAGATGTATGCAGATTGGGTGGCAAAGTATCCCATCGTTGTGCTCGAAGATGGTTTAGCCGAAGACGACTGGGATGGCTGGAAGCTCCTGAACCAGACCCTGGGCAGCAAGATCGAATTGGTCGGCGACGACCTGTTCGTGACCAACGTCGAACGCATTGCGCGCGGCATCAAGGAAAATGCGGCCAATGCTGTCCTGATCAAACTCAACCAAATCGGCACCCTCAGTGAGACGATTGCTGCAATTGAAATGGCGTATAAAGCGAACTGGGGCGCGATGGTTTCACATCGCTCCGGCGAGACAGTGGACAGTTTCATCGCCGACCTGACAGTAGCCATGCGCACCGGGCATCTCAAGACTGGCGCCCCCTGCCGCGGCGAACGTGTGGAAAAATACAACCAGCTCATGCGCATCGAAGAGGAACTGGGCGATGCGGCGGTTTACGCCGGGCGTAAAGCGTTTGTGCGCTGATTCCACTGAGGGTCGGAAAACTGGAAATTATCAGGTTTGAATGGCAACGATAATCATCCTGATCTGGCATGGACAAACCGAAGGGAACCAAGGAACGGTTCCGAGATCGGGCTGAAATTTCACTGAACGAGGCCGGGCTGGCTGACACTGCTATATATGCCGGTTGGCCCCTCTTAGCCACTAATATCCTGAAAAAATAATCCAATTCCGCGTACCATTTGGTGCGCGGAATTTCTTTAAGGCAACTAATTAGTTAAATTACTTGACAAAGTCTTGAGTTATGCTATTATTAATACAAGATTAAAATGGTTTTTTAGCAAGAAAAAGCGTTTACAGTCCCGAAAGTAAGACGTGAATAGTTATTTATGGCCTACGCCTGTTCAGAATGTAAAGAACATTAACAAACATGCGATATTGGATTTAATTCGCTTCACACCGGGAGGAATTCCGCGAGTTGAGATTGCCCGCCGAATGGACTTGAGCCGGGCAGCCGTGACGACGATTGTCAATGATTTACTGGTTACCGGGATTATTCGGGAAGCTGAAAGTCGTAGCGTTCGAAGTGGACGCCCGCCCATCGTACTCGAAGTAAATCCTGCTCGCGGATACGTTATTGGGATTGATTTTGGGGCGTCACATCTCAACTTGTTGGCTGCTGATATTTCAGCTCGCATTCTGGAGGAGATCGAGGTCGCGATCGATATTCAGGATGGGCCAAAAGCCTGTTTGGCAGAAGCGAACTCCCGCGTTCAGGAATTATTGACGAAAACCCATCTTGACTTGAAGGATATTCTGACAATCGGTGTTGGAGTCCCGGGGCCGATCGTCACCGAAGAGGGCATGGTTGTTGCCCCGCCCATCATGCCTGGCTGGGACCGCTATCCCATTCGGGATACACTAAAAGAGTTATGGGGATGTCCTGTGTCTGTGAATAATGATGCAGAACTTGGAGTATTGGGAGAATGGGCCTCCGGCGCTGGACGCGGAGAACGGAATCTGGTATATATTAAGGTTGGTACAGGAATTGGCGCCGGATTACTGATGGATGGACAAATCTACCGCGGCGTTACTGGCTCCGCAGGAGAGATTGGGCACCTTACCATTGATGAAAATGGACCAATGTGTGCGTGTGGAAATCAGGGTTGCCTGGAAGCCATTGCGGGTGGTCGTGCGATCGCACAACAAGCCCAACAGGCTGTTCAACAAGGGCAGCGGACCCAATTGGCAGGTTTCCAACCGGTTGAAAGGATCACTGCAAAAGATGTTGCTGCAGCTGCCCGCCGCGGCGACCTTCTGGCACAGCAAATCCTGGCTCGCGCCGGTTTGCAAATTGGAATAGCCATTGCAGGGTTGGTCAATATGTTTAATCCCGGAATGGTGATTATTGGCGGCGGTATAGCTCAGACTGGTGACATTCTTCTGGAGCCGATGCGCCAGGCTGTCCAACGGCGAAGTTTACCTGCCTCTGCACGTGTAGTCCGGATTACAACTGCCATGCTGGGACGACGTTCCTCCAGCATGGGCGCAGTTATTCAAGCATTAACTATTGCGCTCCACCAAGTTGCAGACCGAAAGGAGGTGATGGTTGCCCAGATGACTCGCGAATCGAGTCTGATGACAACAAAATGAGTGAATTCCCTACCATCGGAAAAGCCTTGCAGATTGCAAGAGCTCCATATTTCACCCTATTTCATAAGGAGAGAAGATAATGAAACGCACGTTATTTGTTCTGATCAGCGTCATGATGGTTGCGAGCATGCTGTTGACCGCTTGCGGTACTCCAGCACCCACCAAACCGACGGTCACCTTCTGGCACGCCTATGGTACCGGTTCGGCTGAAGAGGTTGCTCTGACTGCTGTCCTCGCCCAGGCAGCTATCGATCTGCCCGACATTACGATCAACGTCCTGCAAGTCCCGTTCAACGATATCTATAATAAATATACAACCGACGTCGCTGCCGGTGGCGGCCCAGACATGTTTGTCGCCCCCAATGATAACTTGGGCGACGAAGCCCGCGCTGGCCTGATCGCTGACATCACCGACCTGGTGAACGGTAAACTGAATGACTATGCTCCCTTGTCCATCGAGGGTATGTCGACCGGTGGCAAGATCTACGGTATTCCGGAATCCCTGAAGGCTGTAGTGTTCTGGTACAACAAGTCCCTGCTGGCCACGCCTCCAGCCACCACTGCCGACCTGCAGGCTTTGATGGAAAGTGGCACGCCTGTAGATGTTTCCGACAGCTGCTACCACGTCTGGGGCTTCTATGGCTCCTTTGGCGGCCAGATCTTCGACAGCAACTGGAAAGTCATTGCTGACCAGGGAACTGGCATCGTCGATGCCATGACCTACCTGAACGCTCTCTATCAGATCGAAAAGACCGCTGGCTGGCCGAAGACCGATTCCGATGGCCTGGCTCCCTTCCAGGAAGGTTCCATTGCTGCGATCACCAACGGCAACTGGGCCATGGGCGATTATCAGTCCGCTCTGGGTGACAAGCTTGGTGTCGCTCCGCTGCCCGCTGGCCCTGGTGGCAAGGCCTCCCCGATGTTGGGCGTTGATGGCTACTACATCAACCCGAACAGCCAGAACAAGGATGCTGCGATCCAGGTGGCTCTCTACTTGACCGGCGCTTCTGCCGAGACCAAGATGATGGAAGCTGGCCACGTGCCCGCCATCACCACCGCAACCATTACCAATCCTCTCCTCCAGAGCCTCCAGGCTGCCTTTGCTGACGGCTATGTCCGCCCGCAGGTCCCACAGCTGGGGAACTACTGGTCGAACTTCTGCGGTATGGACCAGGTCTACGAGAAGGGTGTTGCTCCCGCACTTTGGGTTTCAGAAGGTACTGCGAACGCGAACAAGTAAGATCAAGTTATACAACAGGAGCGAACAGGGTTAACCCTGTTCGCTCCTCTCGCTTTTGAAATAAAGGTCTAGAAGCAGGAATTATAGGAGCAAATGGTTATGGCAACCTTGGCTGCACCCATAAAACCATCCAGAGAAGTAAAACGCTTGAGATTCCAACGGGCCAGTCTTCCTTACTTATATTTGATCCCGGCATTTGTGATCATGGCGGTCATCACCTTTTATCCCCTGGTTTTCCAGATGATCATTTCTTTCAGTGATTTTCAAACCAAAGACATTCTACTCCAGCTTAGATCTCCCAACCTGCATTGGGTCGGTTTCCAAAATTTCATTGATATTTTTACTGGCGGTTTGCCAGTTCAAAATTTCGACTTTTTCCGCGTCCTGACCTATAATTTCTGGTGGGCTATAACCAATGTGGCCGTCCATTTACCGGCGGGTGTTTTGATCGCGGTGGCGCTCAATACGAACGGCCTGTGGTTCAAGCGCTTCTATCGTGCCATTTACATACTGCCTGTCGTTATCCCGCCCTTGGTGGTGGCAACGATTTGGCGGAATATTTTCGACGAGCAATACGGGGCTATGAACCAGCTACTCACTACGGTTGTCCATTGGTTTGGTTCTATGGACCCTGTCAGGATCCGCTGGTTGACAGAGTATAAGCCTCCCATCCCCTGGCTGCTTCCCAATGGCCCCCTGCCGCTGGCATATTATGCCATGATGATCGCCAACTTCTGGCTTGGCTGGCCCTTCATGGCTTTGATCGCCACCGGCGCCTTGCAGAGCATTCCCAAGGACTTATATGAGGCTGCTTCGATCGACGGCGCCTCCGCCCAGCAGCAGTTCTGGAACGTGACCGTGCCGCTGCTTCGGCCGGCGATGATCCCCGCAATGATCTATGGCTTCACCACCTCATTCAACTTGTTCAGTTTTGTGTATTTTATGACCGGTGGAGGTCCGGCGCGGACCACGGAGATCCTAGTCACTTTTGTTTATACCCTGGTCCGCGATCTGCATTTGTTCGGGGCGGCAGCGGCATTTTCAGTGATCATCTTTGTGGTCGCCCTGCTGGTGTTCCTGGTTACCAACCGCATCACGCGGGCCACTGAAACGTACTCGGAGTGAGACTATGACTGCAAATCCTCAATCCATCAAAAAGCAGAATTTTCTCGTCCGTTTTTTTACCATGAACACATCCAGAGAGGTGGGCGGACGCAAACTGCCACTCTGGAGGCAAATCGTGCTCCAATTGCTGGCCTTGGCGATTGCCTTCGAAGTGATGTTTCCCATCCTATATATCCTGACCCTCTCGGTCAGCCCAAAAGCAGCCCGGCCATCCACCCTGCAATTGCTCCCGACCCAAATCTCTTTGATCGCATATAAACAGGTACTCGACCGCCCCACCGCCAACCCGGTCACTTTCGCGGTGCTTTTACGAAACAGCTTCCTGCTTTCGTTTACCGTTGGGTTCGTGGCGATCCTTATCGCCGTCTTGGCTGCCTACTCATTCTCGCGCTTTAAATTCAAACTGCGCCAGATCTTTATGGTGCTCATATTCATTCCCCTGCTGATGCCCGGGGTTGGTCTGGTCACGCCCCTGTTCCTCCTTCTGAACAGTTTTCGAGTCTACACCTGCGGAGGCGGGTTGGCAATTGCCCCCTTCACCACCTGTGGCTCGGGAGGCACTTTGCTATTCAACCTGCGTGATTCTTTGGTTGGGGTTGGTGTCGCCATGACCGCTGGGGCATTGCCGTTCGCGGTCTGGATCCTCAAAGGCTACATCGATACCATCCCGCTCGAACTCGAAGAGGCTGCCAAGATCGACGGTGCAGACGCAAACCAGGTTTTCTTCAAGATCGTGCTTCCCCTGGCTGTCCCGCAGCTGGCAGTCACGTTCTTCCTCAGCTTTATGGGCTACTGGCAGGAATTTGCAATCCCCTGGCTATTCCTGAGCAAACCTCAAGACTACACCCTGTCCATGTCCCTGTATAACATGGTCGGGCAGTATGCAACCAGCATCCCCTGGAACCGATTCGCGGCCTTTTCGGTTATTGTTGCCTTCCCGATCGCGGTCATATATATCATTCTTCAAAAGCAGATCGTAAGCGGTCTGACCGCCGGCGGCATAAAAGGCTAAGCAGACCAAAAGGGCGGCCCAACAAGCCGCCCTTTTTTTCACTAAACTTTCAGGCGACATTATGAAACGAACTGTCCTGCTTGTTCTTCTCATCGGGTTTCTATCTTCCTGCGTACTGGCTCCAAAGAGTACTGCCAGCCAGCAAAGCTGGTGGCGGAAAACGGTTTTTTATGAAATATTCGTCCGCTCCTATTGTGATTCAAATGGCGACGGGATCGGGGATTTCAATGGGATCACCTCAAAACTTGACTATCTCCAGAGCCTGGGCATCACGGGGCTATGGCTGATGCCGATCAACCCCTCTCCTTCCTATCACGGCTATGATGTGAATGATTACTACGCGGTGAATCCCCAGTATGGGACCCTGGCTGATTTTAAGAGCTTGGTTGCCGAGGCGCATACGCGCGGCATACGGGTTATCATTGACCTGGTCCTGAACCATACATCCAGCCAGCATCCTTTCTTTATTGATGCCAATAACAACCCCCAATCTCCTTATCGTGACTGGTACATCTGGTCAGACTCCAATCCCGGGAATCACTGGTTCTCCGGGAATACCGGTTTCTATTATGCCTTTTTCGGGAGCGAAATGCCTGACCTGAACTACAAGAACCCGGTTGTCACGACCGAGATGGATAACGTGGTCCGTTACTGGTTGAAGGATATCGGGATAGACGGCTTCCGTGTGGATGCGGTCAAGGATCTCATCGAAGAAGGCCAGAAATTGGAAGATACCCAATCCACTCACGCTTGGTTGAAAGACTTCTATACCATGTATAAAGGGGTAAACCCGCAAGCATACACCGTGGGTGAAGTCTTTGGGGCAGGCGCTTTTGTGGCCAAGGTCTATTCTGGCGACCAATTGGACCAGATTTTTAATTTTGAAATGTCGGACGGGATTACTGGCAGCGCATACGGCGGGGCTAATACTAGTATTAACAGCGCCATATCCTTTGCACTTCAAGATATGCCTGCAGGCGAGT
>Ga0031655_10002492_pt1 | contig 10596 bp, 5 predicted proteins | sample FrelakmetHBP12HB_FD_55187 | JGI IMG/M metagenome (GOLD analysis project Ga0031655, IMG submission 55187) | Freshwater lake sediment microbial communities from the University of Notre Dame, USA, for methane emissions studies -HBP12 HB | ecosystem: Environmental > Aquatic > Freshwater > Lake >... | reverse complement strand
AATGATGCGCGGGTTGAGCTGGAGGTTTATCAAATGCAGTTGCCGTCTCCCAGTGCCAGTGGCCAGTGAGGCCCTTCACTGACAACTGGCTACTGGCTACTGGCAACTGCCTGCGAGGGTGGCCGGAGGGTCTCGAGGAGGGCCTCAACCACTTTGGGGTCGTACCTTCCCTTTTCGGCGGCTTTGCGGATTTCGCTGAGCGCCACGCGAGCATCCCAGGGATCGTGATAGGGCCGCCAAGAGGTCAGCCCGCCGTACGCCTCGGCCACCGCCGTGATGCGCGCCCCGAGGGGGATGGCCTCGCCGCTCAAGCCATCCGGATAGCCCAAACCGTTCCAGGCCTCATGATGATGGGCGATGATCTCGATGAGTCGCGGATCGACGTACCCCATCCGCTTGCAGGCGGCCATGCTCTCCGGAACGTATCTTTCCAGCAGCTTGGTTTCCTGCTCGCTCAAACTCCCTACGCGGTTGAGGATATGATGGGGCACGGCCTCTTTCCCAATGTCCTGGAGGTACCCCGCCTGAAGTATCGTCTTCTTCAACTCTTCGTTTAATCCCAAGCGATCAGCGATGGCATAGGAGAGCAGGGCCACCATGCGCGAATGGCCCACCGACCCGTCCAACGCTTCCACCGCCAGGACCATATCCTCCGGGATCTCGATGTGGGCTTGCGCTTCGTTATATTTCTGTGAGACGGCAACCGGGATGACCGCCGGCTCCTCCCAGCGGTCTTTGATACCGATGACCTCATAGACCGTAATCCGCCGCAGTTTGCCCTTGAGTTGAATCTTCTCGAACTCGTCTCGCTTGATGTTAGCGTCGGCGTAGGCGAGCTTGAGTTGAGTGGAATTCGGATCCAGGACCAGGGCACGCTCAAAATGCTGGATGGCGGTGCTGGCATCGCGTAGCTCGAAGTTGACTTTGCCCAACTCATACAGGAGTTGCGCACTTTCCCCTTCGCCGGCCAGCTTCTCCTCCAGATGACCCAGGCGCTCCAGGAGCTCCTGGTCCCCCGTGCGCCCGTACCCCATGTTGCGCAGCTTGGTGACGCTAACAAAAGGCTCGACTCCACGAAATGTGTTTTCGTCGATGTAGATCTTACCCGCCTCGCAGATTTCTTCCAGGCGCTTGGCGACGTTGACGCGGTCACCCAGGGCGCTGTATGCCTGGCGCTTGACCCCCAGCATGCCGACAATGGTGTGCCCGGTGGCGATGCCCACGCGCATCCGCCAGGGCACGTCCAGCTTGCGCATCTTCTGCTGCATTTTCAGCCCGGCCAGCACCGACATCAGGGCGTGGCGTTCGTAGTCCCGGGGCGCCCCAAATTCCACCATGATGCCGTCGCCCATGTATTTATCGATGTGGCCGCGGAAAAGCTCCACGATGGGTTCGATCTGGCCCAGAAAGCGATTCAACTCATCCAGTACCACGTCCGGCCGGTTCTTGTCCGAGTAGGTGGTAAAGTTCGTCAGGTCGGTGAACATAATGCTGATTTCGCGTTTCTCGTAGCGCAGCTTCCCTTCCGTCGCCAGCTTGGCCACCACCGGGTCCATGGTCGCGTAGAGAGTCTTTTCCACTTTCTCTTTCATCTCTTCCATCACGCGGCTGCGCTTCAGCTCCTCGTAGAGCTGGCGGGTCTCCACGAAGCCCTTCGCCACGCGTTCCTGGAGGGAGCCGATGGCTGCGCTGGCCAGGATGAGGAAGCCTCCCCAGGCGGCCAACAACAGGAGGGCATTCACGCGCGTCCCCTCCACGCCGAACCATTCCGGCTTGTACCAGGCAAACAGAACGCCGGACAAGACGCAGAGCGCGGCCAATAACACCGCCTTGCGCTTTCCCATGAAGTATGCGGCAGCCAGGACCGGCAGGTAGAAGAAATTGAGGAACGCTATCCGATAGGGGAACAAATAGAAAACAACAAACACGCTGCCGGTGACGATCAGAACAAAGATGAACTCGATGTGACGGGTGAGGAAATCCCGTATTTGGAGTGGCCAAGCTTCGGCCAGCCCCAGTACGTCAGGTGACGCGGCGGTTCCGGAAGCTTCTGGTGGAGAAGGGCTCATGGGTAATGTGACCGGTCCTCGGGAGATTATAATTAGGTTAGCGAGGGCTACTATATCTGCTGAGGGGTTAAAGGGCAAGGGGCATTTTGGGGCAGGGAACATCAATGTGAAGAGTAGTCTGTGGCGCGGACCCGCGTTCATTCAGCTCCGCGGCTTTTCTGCAGAAGGGGTGACGGGCTTGGGGACCGCAGCGGGCGTTTGTGGCTGGCGGCCTCCGGGATGCGTCCCAACGGGGGCGTCGTCTGCTGGGCTTGGTACACGCCCAGGCCGGGGCCAGGCCGCCTGGGGGGGTTCTCTAGCATCTGCTTCAATGGGGACGGCTGGGCGGAGCTGGCCGGCTCGCGCCTTGGAGATAGTGCAGCCGCAGGTGCGCCAGCCATGCTCTGGAGAGCGGCGGCGTGGAACTGCGACGGCAGGCTCGACCCAAGGTGGTGTTTACTCCTATGCAGAGCAGACCGGATGATTGATGCCGCCTTCACCGCTGGAACAAAGATGGGCGCACCCTCGCCCTTGCGCCTTCTAAAAAAGGCTTGACGTTGCCTCTAGTACTCTCGTACTATTGCGCCAGCGCCAGACGGGGGATATAAGCTCTTCGGAGTACGCTAAAAGGACCGACAAACAAAACGTCGCGCTTCCGACTTGCGGCTGATGTGGAACAACGCCTCAGTCCGAGAAAACAGAAGCGCCAGCGAACGGTGGGTGGGTGAGCGTGAACACACTCCGTGAGGTGTCGGCCGCCTCCGCTTGGCCTTGGCCCCGAGTCTGGCATGGGACGCTGATCCGCAGGACTCCCCGGCCTTCCCTCAGCCATGGTTTCTCCATGGTCGAACTCCTGGTAACGATTGCCATCATCGGGATTGTTACCGGCATCGCGGTTTTCACCTTCACCAACGCGTTGCCCACCATGCGCGCCGACTCCGCCATGCAACTCCTTCAAAATCAGCTCCGTCAGGCCCGCGAGACTGCGATAGACCAGAGGCGAAACATTCTGGTGACCTTCAAAGGCATCGGTGAAGTGTTGACCGTAAGGCAGGATCTGGATATCACCACCACTCCCCCCACGGTTACCTCGACGACTACCTTGTCCGACTTTATCCTCAATCCCAACCAGATGGTGTACAAGGTTATCAGCGGCGTTTCGGACACACCCGACGCCTTTGGCAACTCAACCGCGGTCAGTTTCAATTGCGGCAGCCCCCCGTTGCCCTGCACGATCACTTTCCAGAGCGACGGTTCGGTGGTGGACCACACTGGGGCCTATATTAACGGGACGGTGTTTATAGGCTACATGACCACCGCCTCGACTGCGCGTGCCGTCACTATCTTTGGCACGACGGGGCGCATCAAGGGTTACCGGTACAACGGAAAGGTTTGGTTCTAGAGGGTGGTTTATGGACCGAGTCTTGGCACGCCAGGGGCATGACAAAAACGGCTTCACCTTGATCGAGGTGATGATCGCCTCAGCCATTTTGGTGACGGGCCTCCTCTCTCTGGCTTTTGCCTTTATGATGGGATTGGGGGTCATTCAGACCTCCCAGCAAGATAGCATCGCCCGCCAGATGGCCCGCCAAGCCATGGAAGATGTATTTACCGCTCGCGACACGGGAGGCATCACCTTCTCCCAGATTTGCAACGTCGGCTCTGGTACAAACTGCATCTTTATAACCGGCTACGAACCCTTGTACACAGCGGGGCCCGACGGACTCGTGAATACCGCCGACGATGGAACTGCCGCCCCCCTCCCCGGAATTGTGTACACCGCTATCGCCGGCGCTGGCGCCTCCCTCCCCACGGGGTGTAGTACGGCGCCTTGCATCCAGACGCTTGATACACCCGGGCCGGACGGCATCCTGGGAACGGCGGACGACGTTTTTGTTCCTCTTAAGGGGTTTCAGCGGCAAATTCAAATCACGACGCTCAGCGCGCTCCTGAATCAGATCACTGTCACCGTCAAGTACACGACGCCCAAGGGGTTCACCCGTACGGTCGTGCTGGTGGCGGTCATAGGGCCTTATGCCTAAGTCATTTCACAAATCGTCCGAGGTCCGTCTCCCCCAGGGATTCACCCTGATTGAGTTGCTGGTGTCCATGTCGCTTTCGCTGATCTTGTTGGGGACTGCTTTCACTCTCTTGGATCAACTCAATAACGTCGCTGACCTGGCGGGCACCATGGGCGACGTCAACGAAAACCTGCGCGCCGGTACGAACATGATTGCGCGCGATCTGAGCACGGCCGGGGCGGAAGTCCCCCTGGGAGGCTTTCCTCTCCCGAGCGGGGGTACTCCCTGTAAAGCCATTAAAATACCGCTGCCCTCCTGGCTCACGGTGCAGTATTTCAACCCCTCTTGCAGCGGCAACATGAACGTCATCACTCCGGGATCAGGATTTGGGCCGACGAGCGGGAGCGGCACCAGTGCCATCCCCACCGACACGACCACTCTGATCTCGACGAATCCCATTTCACAATTGGACCAATATCAACTGGTCAGCATCACTCCCGTTACAACTTCGGGTGCTTACTGCTGCTTCTCCTCCGGCACAACCAGTGTCACCATCACCGTAAACCCGGCCACCAACGGCGGTAACCTCACCGCCGCCGGGGCATCCCAGGTCGTTCCCGGTCAGTTGATCATGTTGAGTAACACCAATAGCTCTGTCTTGCTCGCCGTCAGCTCAGTTACGGCTACCACCATCACTTTTACGACGAGTGACGCGGCGAATGACCCACTGGGCCTTAATCAATTCCCCCTCACGGCCAGCAGCCCGACGAGCGGAACCATCGGCCAGCTTCAAACCAAGGGAATCTCGCCGGCCGCGAATTTCTACCCTCCGACCTACGCGTACCCGATCACCATGACCACTTATTATCTGGACAACGTGTCGAGGCCCCCCACCTGGATGCTGATGAAGCAGGTCGGCACCGGGGCTCCGCTGACGGGATCGCCTCCCACCGTCCCCTCGGTGACGCCCCAGGCGGTGGCCATGGGGATCAACGTCTTGCAGTTCTCTTATAGCCTTTCGCCTGCTGCGGTGCCGACGGACCCGACGCGGACGTTCGTAAGCCCTTATACTCCGAATACCATCCGCAAGGTGAACTTGTGGCTGATCGCCAAAGCGGATCACTCCAGTCGAAAAACCGGTCAGTATTATACGAATACGGCCGCCACCTCGGTGGTGGCTCAGAACTTGGCTTATTACAACAAATATGGCACCGGGGTGCCCCCGTGATGCAAGCCGCAGCGGCCTCCGAAGAAGGGCAGAACATGAAAAATCGCAAAGCCAACGAATCGGGTGTAGCTCTCATCGTGGTCTTGTTGCTATTGCTCCTCTTTACCATCATGATGATGGGATTCTATTACGTCACGACGGGGGAACAGAAGGTCGCGGCGAGCGACCGTGACAACACGGTGGCTTTTTATGCTGCCCAAGGCGCGCTTGAGAATATGAGTTCTAACATTGCGGCCTTATTCGCCACCATCACCTCTCCCACCGTCACCCAGATTAGCGCTCTGACGAGCACCGCCAACCAGCCCAGCATCCCGGGGGTCACTTTTCCCACCGGAGGCTACACCATCGCCAATCTAGCGACGCCCGCCACCACCAACCCAACGAGCGCGGCCTGCACCCCGACCTCTACCACCCTATGCTCGTTCCCCGACTTCATTAGCGGCAGTGGCCCCTTGGCGGGACTTATGGGCATCATTACTCCCTTTAACCTCACGGTGATTGCCGACGGCCCCAACAACACGGAAGTCAAGATGACGCGCAAAGTCCAGGAAGTGGCGGTGCCCGTCTTCCAATTTGGAATCTTCTCCCAGACCGACCTCTCATTCTTTGCCGGCCCGGACTTCGGCTTCGGCGGCCGTACGGCCACCAACGGAAACCTGTATCTCGGGGAAGACGGTAACACACTGACGCTTAATGATAAGGTAACCGCCTATCAGAGTATCATCCGATCTCAACTTTCGAACGGCCTCGCTATAAACTCCACCAACGGTTACAACACGTCGGTCGATATAACTATCGGCGCCGCAGGAGGCTGTCCTACGCCGACCTGCCCGTCTTGTCCTACCACCACCTGCCGGGCGCTGGCGTTGACGGAGGGCAGCTCCGCCTCGAACTGGCCGACCCTTTCCATGAACACCTATAAAGGGTACGTTCGGAGCGGAAGTACAGGAGTCAAGCTGTTGAATCTGGCCTTGGCGTTGGCGGGGGCTACGCCCATCGCTATGGTTCAACGCCCTCCCTCCGGGGAGAGTCCCACGTCCCAGGTCGGCCAGCAGCGCTTTTTCAACCAAGCCAGCGTGCGCATCCTGCTTTCGGACACCCAAGGCCAGATCACGGGCTTGCCCGGCGTCACGAGCAGCGTGCCTTATCCGCTCGCCGAGGGTGCGAGCACCGGGATGAGCAATGTCATCCAGCGCACCAGCTCGGGCAGTCCCTATTACCTTCCGGCGACCGATAAGTGCCATCCGCCGGTTGCTCAATCCCCCGGGTGGTCGGCGGACAACGACTCCATGCTGAAATCCGGGACCACGCTGCTCGGCGGCTACATCAAGATCGAAGTCCAAACCTCCCCAGGACCCCCAGCCACGTGGCAGGATGTGACCCAGGAAGTCCTGAGTACGGGAATCTCGCGTGACACCATGACCCCGGGGGTGATAACGCTGGTGAATCCCCCCACCACGTCATCGACCGCCAGCACATTAAGTGCCAGCACCTATTACTACTACGTGGGTACGGCCCTGGGCCCTTGGGGTGAAACCCTGCCCAGCCCGGAAGTGAAAATCAAAACCACGAGCACCAACAAGTCGATTAAGCTCAGTTGGAACGCCGTCACGGGTGCCACCGGCTACAGGATATATCGCGCAACGGCTTCCGGGGGAGAGATCAGCGGCTACAGTCTCACTGTGGGTACATCGCAGACGGGCTGGGCATCGCCGTGGACGTCCTATACTGACAGCGGGACGGCAGCCACGGGGACCGCACCTCCCGCTCCGTGCACGGAAATGGCCATCCTGCACCTGGAAGAAGCTAAACCGGGAGTGATACTCGGCACGACGAGTTACACTTCGGCCGCGAACTACGTTCCCATCAACATGTACGACCCGAGGGAAGGCGAAGTGCGGGACAGTAACAGCTATTCAACGGTGTCCTTGAACGGAGTCATGAATCTTACTGAAGTGGACGTGGACCTTCTCCAGGCCTGGCTTGCGAATACGCTCTGCACTGCCTCCACGGTCCCCACCTCCTGTCCCAACGGCGCCTTGGCGTTGACCAATTCGGGCTATATCCTGTATGTTTCCGACCGGCGGGGCAACTGCAACCAGACAGCGAGCGCAACCGCTGGCGGGCCCTGCACGGGCAATGACACCGGCGAATATGGGTACGAGGACATCGTCAACCCCTCGTCCGGCACCGGCGCCCCCAACAACACGCTCGATACGGGCGAGGACGTCGTCGGGGACGGCACGCTGGAGATTTACGGAGGGATTGCACACCCGATCAACGCCTCTAACGTAGATTCGAGCGGCAGCACCAAGTACCCTACGGGCTCGTCGACAACCTTGACGACGTTTATGTCCAGTCTCACCAGCCCCTCCGCTCCCGACACCGCGCCACTCACCCGCATCACGTCCTCCGAGGCACAGGAGAACCCCGTGCTCTTCTTCCGCCGCGCCGTGCGCCTGGTGGATGGCTCGCTGGGCAATTTACCCCCTCTCAACGCCGCAACCTTGTCACCTTGCCCCAACGCGGCGTCTCCCGCCGCCTTCCCATCGCTGGGTGGATTCAGCGTGGCGGCGGAGAATCCTGTCTATATCCTAGGTGATTACAATGCCAGCAATTCGGTCGGGGCGTTTAGTCCTGACCCGGCAGGCAAATGCCACGTGCCTGCGGCGGTGTATGCCGACGCCGTCACCCTGCTCTCGAATGACTGGGACGACACAGTGACCTTCCTCAACCCGACAAACCGAGGCAGTCGCCCCTCCACCTCTACTGACACTTGGTATAGGGTGGCGATCATCTCGGGTAAGAACATGTCCTTCCCGCTGCCCACCTTTTCGAGCCCCGCTGCTCCGCCGAAAGACTTCGGGACCGACGGAGGAACTCACAACTTCCTTCGCTATATCGAAAACTGGGGCTCCACACTGAATTATCTCGGTGCCATGGTAAGCTTCTACTACGCCCAACAGGGGACGGGTATTTACAAGTGCTGTAGCACGGTCTACAACCCCCCCACGCGAGCTTATGCTTACGATACGGACTTTACGAACATCACATCGCTGCCGCCGGGCACGCCCCGCTTTACGGACGTAAACGCGCTTTCGTACCAGCAGGCAATTCTGACCACTCAGTAGTTGCGCGGTGTCAGGCGGGCCTCGACCAATGGCCAACGCAGCACGCAACCACTGGGACGAAAGGCCAGGACTTATCTAACCTCCGGTTCCATTTGGGGCGGACAAACCTGACCACCAGATGACAATACTGTCAACCTTGATTGATTTTCTTTGCCACCCTTGGAAGCATGGGCCGCGCCGGTAGAAATAGGTTTGAAACCCGCACTTACGTTGCGGCCTCCCCTCCTTTTCGGTTACTATCCACGGGCGATTGGAAATCGGGGGCTGGAGGCTGAACCGATCGCCGGTTTTCGATTGTCGATTTTCGATTGACCTGCGAGCTGATCGGCTTTCGCAAATTCAATGGACGAGTACTCGGGGCTCGGTCCCTAGCTCCAGGCTCCATCTTCTTGCATGAGAAAAACAATCAAGCGTGTTGTTATCTCCCTGCTCGTTGTCCTCCTTGTGTGCCTGGCTGCCGGGACTGCGTGGGTCTACTGGCGAACCCACGCCAGCTTGCCGCAACTCGAAGGAGAGGTCACTGTGCCGGGGCTGGGCGGGCAAGTGGAAGTCCTGCGGGACGCTCATGGAGTACCGCACCTGCGGGCTCAGTCGCTGGAAGACCTGGCCTTCGCGCAAGGATACGTGACCGCTCAAGACCGCCTTTGGCAAATGGACCTGAGCCGACGCTTGGCGGCAGGCGAGCTTTCTGAACTTTTCGGGGAGCGGACGCTCCGTTTCGATGTTGAGAACCGCACACTGGGATTCCGGCAGGCTTGTGAACGGGCCGTGAAGGAGCTCGACCCGGAATCACGGAAACTCCTCGACCGCTACGCGCAAGGGGTCAACGCCTTCATCGATACCCACCCGAAAAACCTCCCGGTGGAATTCCTCCTGCTTCGCTATCGCCCTCGCCCCTGGCAGGCCGAAGACACTTTCGGAATTGCGCTGAACATGGCGAAAGGTCTCAATTGGATGTGGCCTGATGAGTTGATGCGCGAGCGCATCCGCGCCAAGGTGGGGAATGAACTTTACGCCGACCTTTTCCCTGACCACTCTCCCCTAGACCACCCGGTTGCGGAAGTGGGCGGAGGGGTGCCGAATGTGACGCTGGGGAGCCCCGTCGGTCGCCAGACCCTTCCACCGGCGGGCCGAAGGGAACAGATTGTCCCTCCCCAGGCCAACGTCACTCAGCTGACGGATCAGCCGACGGACGGCCCTGCGCTGGGACGGGAGCAAGCCAGGCCGACAGCCCCNTNTGGGANNTGGCCNGGCGNAGACNCCNTCCNCAGCGCCGATNGGCCGATCGCCNATCAGCCCTNCACCGCCGGCTTGGGAAGCAACAACTGGATCCTGANCGGTTCTCACACACAATCCGGAAAGCCCCTGCTTGCCAACGACCCTCATCTGGGACACAGCATCCCGAGCGTCTGGTACATGATTCACTTGAAAGCGCCCGAGATCGATGTAAGCGGCGTCAGCCTTCCCGGAGTTCCGGAGGTCATCATTGGGCACAACGAACGCATTGCCTGGGGCATGACCAACGTGAACCCGGATGTCCAGGACCTCTACGTCGAGAGTTTCAACTTCCGCGACCCGCACAAATATCTCCACAACGGGGAATGGGTGGAGGCGGAATTCCGCGACGAAGTCATCAAGGTCCGTCAGGAGCGCGATTACCGCTTCACGGTCAAGGTAACGCGGCACGGCCCGATCATTTCCCACGAGGGCGACCGCGACCTGGCGCTGCGTTGGACGGCGCTCGAACCGCATGCCCAGCGCTTCCCTTTTCTCAAAATCAACCAGGCCCGGAACTGGGAGGAATTCACGACCGGGTTACGCGACTACGCCGGTCCCATGCAGAACTTCGTTTACGCGGATGTGGACGGAAACATCGGGCACTACGCTGCCGGTTGGGTGCCCATTCGCAGGCACGGCGACGGTACGGTGCCCTCGCCGGGCAGCACCGATGATTACGACTGGAGCGGCTCTATTCCCTTCGAGGAACTGCCTCACGCCTACAATCCCCCCAGCGGGATGCTCGCTACCGCCAATGGCCGCATCGTGCCGGATGGCTATCCCTATCTCATCTCCAAGAAGTGGGAGGCGCCGTTTCGCACGGCACGCATTTACCAGCTTTTAGAGGCAGGTGCCGGGCTGAAGCCCGGCGCTACGGAGGCAGGGGCCGG
>Ga0031655_10002486_pt1 | contig 10616 bp, 9 predicted proteins | sample FrelakmetHBP12HB_FD_55187 | JGI IMG/M metagenome (GOLD analysis project Ga0031655, IMG submission 55187) | Freshwater lake sediment microbial communities from the University of Notre Dame, USA, for methane emissions studies -HBP12 HB | ecosystem: Environmental > Aquatic > Freshwater > Lake >... | reverse complement strand
GAGAATTCTTTTCCGGATATTCCCGATGAATCTTATGACGAATTTATCGATCAGATCACGTTTGAAGTGCTGGATGCAAGTAAGAACAGCGGCGATTTTGAATATGTCAGAAAGGTCATCCATAACGCCCTTCGTTTTAAAAAGAAAAAAGACGCAGAAACCGGGGTCAATATTGTTGTTGGCCTGAAATTATTCAAAGTCGGGGACTATCCGCATGCAATCGAATATCTGAAAACCTATCGCAATCTGGATGCCAAGGTTGGCACTGCGGTAGCATACTGCTATTATGCCCTTTCCCTGCGCGAGTTCAGGAGCGACGATGGGTCTGCAAAAAGCCAGCGTCCCGGTGAGATGGAACTTCTCGCCCGGGAAACCATGCTTAATCTCGCACACACATCGACACCGATAAACAGGCTAAAACAGCTGGAACTGGAAGACCCGTCATTTCTAGAGAAATTTTTCTGGCAGATGATTTTTTTAGGAATCGAATGGTTCCCCAGTGAAAGATGGTTCATAGAAGTCGGGTTAGAGCACGCTGCTTTTGTACATGACACCGAAATGAGGAAGCGGTTACTGGATATAAGTTCAGAACGGTTTTATAATGATATTCACTTTCTGCGTGTGATGTTTTATTATTACCTTGACAACCGGGATGCTGGTGGTGCTGCCGGTGTACTCAACCACCTTATCAAGCAGTATCCCGAAGATCTTGAACCAATCTATCTCGGGCTCAAGTTCTCTCTCCTGACGAAAAAAAAGATCACCTACCACAGCTTCAGGAAGCTGGCGAACCAAAAGGGTATGCCGGTCCATACGATCTACCTTTTTGATGTTGCCTTTGATCTTCTTAACGGCGATAAAACGGATGCGCTTGATCGAATTGCGGAATTTGAAAAAGAATTTCCGCGTTTACAATACTATGCAACTACCCTCAGGTATATAGCCAACGATTTCTTCTCGAATGATGAGTTGCAGGTTAAAAAGGCAAAAAAAGCGCTTCTGGACTCTATTGACCAGTATTGCTTCGAAGAACTCAAGAAGAAAGGTTCTTTGTCATCCTGAGTTCGCAACTCATGTCCGGATTGTATCACGTTCATGGCTGTCATTTTCCCCAATGCTCCACTATCGATAGTACCACACGCAATTGAAGGTTTTTAAAAAAATAGGTGATTCGTCATTTCGCGCCACCACCTTATTCATACGTAACATATTCCGCATGAAATTACGGATTGATCAAGAAAATTCAGATTATTTTATGAGATTGGGCAGTACAGCGTTATCGCAATATAGGGGGATGCCATAGTGACGGGGGCGAAACCCCCAAGAACGTCTTCAAATTGAAAAATAAAAGAAATTCTTTGAATTATTACTCTATGGGTACTAGTTTTAGTAATCTTTATTGAGTAATCACCAAAAAATAAATACAGGAAAAATGTTCAATAAAAACCTGAACACTCAATACGGACTTCAACTTGGCACTCATGAGGCTCCAAAACAGGTAACACGTTCCAATCGCAATAAGTGCAGGGACATGAAAAAGAGGGGGATTGGAACCGTTTCCTCCTTAATACTTTTGTGATAGTACTCTAATTCCCTTAAAAAAACAAGGAATTTTCCGGGAGCCTAAAAACCTTCTCCATCAGGAATTTGTTCGTACAGGCAGTACAAATACAATTGGGCACGAGAAGAAAAATGAAAGATGCGCCGATATCAGAGATTGCTTGATGTCCCATCCGCCCTACGGATGGAAACCTTGCCGTCATTGGCCGGTAGGAACGTGACTGATCGGCCAACCTTGCCCCCTACATCCTCTGCTGCGAGCTGAATATGGTGCTCTTTTAAAAGAATCCTGACTTTTTCGGTATTTCTTTCACCAATATTAAGATTTGTGCCAAAGTACTCAAACATACATGCCCCGCCTGCTATCTTTGCAACGATAGACCGGTTCTTACAACCAAGAGCAGCAAGCTCATTTACAAGGAGTGGAACAGCTGTATCCACGTATTTTCCTGGCCGATCCATTCTGCCGGCACTTTCGGGCAGCATAATATGCACCATCGCACCCAGCTTGAGATTTGGATCATACATGGTAAGTCCGATACAGGAACCCAGGCCAATGGTCATCATCGGAAAAGAACCGACACGGTATTCTCCAATACCGATCATCGCCGTTTGTTCGTTCTGGGGTTGGTGGTCAGGCATAACAGGTACTGCTTTAATCAACTGGTATTCACCATGTTTTCGAGAAGTGCAATTATTTTTACAAGAGTGCTTCTCTCAGGCATCATAATGATATCACTGTCTATCTTGTACTCTTCGCATGTAAGTTCAGTAGAGAACAGCAATACCTCATTTGTCTCTTCCTGCATCTGGGCAATGAGAGATTGCATGGCCGCGTGTGCCATATCGATAGTGAGTGCAGGAGGGGAGGGGAGCATCACAAAGCCGAGCAGTTCCGCCGTGGCATCAAGAAAGGCGGAGACCATGATATTTCCTACTTCGAGCAGTGCACTCTGGTCCATCTCACTGAGCGGGCGGTTAATTTCCGTCATGCCAAGCATCGTATTTGTCATGCGGACTGCTGACTCCCGCGTAATATAAAACAGGATATATCCTCCATGGGGAATATCCCCCTGGAGCTCAAAAGCCACCATTGCTGCCGATTCTTCACCCATGTATTTTCCCAGTTGTGATAGGTCTATCACTTTGATGGCGGGAACGCTCATCTCAATAGTGCTTCCCAGCATCTGGGAAAGGGTAGTCGCTGCGTGTGCAGCCCCGATATTTCCAAGTTCCTGAATTGCGTCTGCTTGAACTGTCGATAATTTCATGATCTTCTCCTAGATGATAGTGTTCACATCAAGCACCGGTACAACATAACCGTCACCAAGGATGGTAACACCACTCACTCCCCGGGTATTTCCGATAAAACTGCTCAATGGCTTCACAACTACTTCCTGCTTGCCTTCAACGACATCCACCGGAATACAACATTTCCGCTTCTGGTATTGAACAACAATGAGTATTTCACAGGAGTTGGATACTCCAACCATTTCATTTAGCCAGAGGATCTGAAGTACCTCATCTCTCAGCAGGATTGCTTCGCCTTTTCCTATCTGGTGCGTTTCATCCCTTCGGAAATTAGCAACTTCAACAATGCTGCTGATAGGGATGCCGAACCGTTTTTCGTTTATCCTGACAATCATCACATCGACAATAGCCATAGTTGGGGGAAGTAACAGTTCAAACCGGCTTCCTTTACCCGGTGTTGTTTCCACCCGTATAGTGCCTTTCAGCGCTTCTATAGACCTCTTGACTACATCAAGACCGACTCCCCTGCCGCTGATGTCGGATATTTTATCGGCGGTGGAGAAGCCGGGCTGGAATAACAGGTCAATTGCCTGTTCCTCCGTGAATGTATCGGCAGCTTCCGTGGTAATCAATCCCTTTTCTATCGCCTTTGCCTTGACCTTGTCGACGTTGATGCCCGCGCCGTCATCGATAAGTTCTATAATTACATTATCACGGTCACGGTGCGCAGAGAGCTTGACATACCCCTTCCGTGGCTTTCCGGCCTTTTCCCGTGCATCGGGGGATTCAACTCCATGATTTACTGCATTCCTGATAAGGTGAAGAAGCGGATCATTGAGCCCGTCCATCACACTTCGGTCAAGTTCGGTTTCTCCCCCTTCAATGACGAAATCGACTTCTTTACCATCATATTGGGCAACATCGCGGACAACCCGTGGCAGGCGGTTGAAGATATGGTTTAAAGGGATCATCCTGATTATCATCATCAGGTTCTGGAGTTCGGAGACTGACCGGTCAACCATGGCGATAGCTTCATCCATCTCCTTTATTTTGTGCTGTTCGGCAATCTGTTTAAGTCTGCCACGGTTGATAACGAGATCCTCGACAAGGTTCATAATGTGGTCGAGCTGCTGGATATTGACGCGGAGGTTTTTGATCTCCCGGATTTTATCAGGTAACGGGGATTGTTTTTTTTCAGCATCGGCTGTTTTTATGCCATCGGGGACATCATCAGGAGTTGGGATCTCCCGGATTTTATCAGGTGAGGGGGATTGTTTTTTATCAGCCTCTGCCTTTTTTGAATCCACAGGGATCTCACCCGGCGTCACGACTGCCGGTTTCTTTGCAGGACGTATCACAACTTCAGTGATTTCAGTTCCTGAAGCAGCAGTTTTTAATGCCTCCTCCCCGGCATCACTTGCGATGACAAGCTCAAGCCTGCCATCAAACTTCCCCTCATCAATCGCCTCCATGGTCGGGTTAACGGAAAGGATAGTTCCCAGGGATTTTAAATTTCCCAGAGCAAGCATGGCACGCACATCCTTCATCGTGCATTCGCCTGAGACAATGATGTGCATCTCGTATTTAGAGAGATTCTCTACCCCCACACACTGTGGTGGTTCTTCAGCATGTTCTGCTTCGAGGGGGATTTTAGAAATTTCTTTCTTTTCTTCAGGTTTGCTGCCGTGTTGTCCAATCCATTGCCTTAGGGCATTGACTTCGCTATCCGGGTTAATGGTCGAAGAATCTCCCCCAGTTTCTATATCATCAAGCATCTGTTCAATGAGATCGGAACATGCAAGAAGCTGGTTGACAAGTTCCGGTGAAATTTCTGCAGTCCCGCTGCGGATAAGTGAGAAGACGTCCTCCATCGTATGACAGAGATGCTCCATAGTGGAAAAACCCATGGATGCAGATGCCCCTTTAAGTGTATGGATAGAACGGAAGATTTCATCTATGGCGTCCTGGTATGAGCCCAGTTCAAGGAGTAAAAGATTTTTGACCAGGTTCTCATGGTTTTCCCGGGATTCTGCAACAAATAGCCCGCGATATGCCTCAAATTCAGACACAGGTTCCCTCCATCATGAGCACTACACGCTCTATCTCTTTTGCCAGTTTATGCAGCGGAAGGATCTGATCGACCGCGTTATTCCTGATTGCAGATCGTGCCATACCGTATACAAGACAATCCTTCTCATCACAGATCAGACTCACTCCGCCAGCTTTTTTTATTGCATATGCTCCCTCACCTGCATCATTTCCCATGCCGCTTAAAATGACCGAGAGTGCGTTTTTTCCATATACTTGAGCAGCTGATTCAAAAGTCTTATCCACCGCTGGTCTGACACCGTGAACTGGGGGAGAAGTGGTATGAACGATGCGCCCGGTCGTTTTGCCATTTTCTCCCATCACTCCCGAAACGACCGTGTGGACACCTGCTTTCGAGAGCAGAATTTTCCCTGTTTCAAGCATGTCCCCGTTCTGGGTCTCTTTGACTGGCATGGTGGCAATTCTGTTGAAACGCTCTGCAAGAGGTGCAGTGAAACCGACAGGCATATGCTGGGTAATGATAAAACTCGCAGGAAGATCAGGTGACAACATGGAAAGCAGCGTATCGACCTGCTGGGGGCCCCCGGCAGATGAGCCTATGAGTACAACCCGGTCAGCAGAGCGGGTATCCCTTGTGGGGGACATTCGGGTGACGTGTGATGGAGAAAGTGTAACAAGGTGTTTGATCTTTGCAATTAATTCTTTGCTAATCTCACGCACGTGAGGTAGATCTTTTGGTTTTAGCATGAAATCATCTGCGCCGAGACGAATTGCATCATGGGTCATCTCTGCATCTTTGGAGGTAAGGGAACTCAGCATCAGGATTTTCGGATGCTTTTTAATCTTTTGGAGTTCTTTTAAGACCTCAAGGCCGTTCATTTTTGGCATCTCGATATCAAGTGTGACGAGGTCCGGACTGAGCACCTGGATCTTTTCGAGTGCCTCAAGACCGTTCGATGCGGTTCCCACTATTTCAATGGAGGCATCTTTGGCCAGCATATCCCGGATGACCGTGCGCATGAACACGGAATCATCAACAATGAGGACTTTCACCATAACTGTCAGGAAACCAGGACGTTTTTGACTTCTTCCAGAACTTTAGGGGCCTGGAACGGTTTGATAATGTAGCCTTTTGCACCGCTCTTGATGGCGAGTTTCACCATCTGTTCCTGACCAACCGCTGTGCACATGACAATTTTTGCTGCCGGATCAAACTCTTTAATCGCCTTTAACGCTTCGATCCCGTTCAGCTTGGGCATCACGATGTCCATAGTAACGAGATCGGGCTTCATCTCCTTGTATCTTGCAACACCTTCCTCGCCATCCGCCGCTTCACCTGCAATTGTATGTCCTCCGGAAAACAGGATATTTTTTAACAGCGTTCTCATGAAGAGAGTATCATCTACAATCAGAATCTTTCCCATTGGTGATCATTAAATTATTTGGTAGATTATCCCTTAAAGAAGTATTGGAATTAAAATGGGTATAATTCTAGTTTGTTTGGGATTTTGTGGCATCCGAGATATATCTTACTCCCTTTGTGGTGAGCTGGATCTCTCTTCGTATCGTGACCACCTCGCCAAGGCCGAGCTTCAGGATCTTGTCGTAAATCGCATCAAGTTGTTTATGGGGGATATTCAGCATATTTTCTATTGCATGAGTGTCCATGCCGGAATAGACGAGCATGGCAACCTGCTGGTCGATACCGTCCAGCTCGGTTCCTTTCATATCCATACCCTTTGTCGTGTCTTTGAGAAAATTGTAGAGTACCTGGAGAGTAGACAGCGGGCAGAGCACGAGGCTCGAGGATACCTCTCCCGATTCAAGGTGATCGATTTTTATGACATCGGTGGGTTTGCCCTGAACGTCCCGTTTGGTGAGTTCTATGGCTGCAACGTCATTGACCGGGACACAGATTTGTTTGATTGCAGAGACGAACCAGATCCCTGATCGAACAACAACAACACTCCCTTTGTCCCACTGGGCATCCTTGATCATTACACCCCCACGGATAGCCGGAGACATGAAGTATGCCATGAGACGATAAGCATTGCAGGAACCGAGGATGAGTTTTTTTAATACCTGCAGGACCTTTTCAACGGACAGGATCTTGTAGACTGTCTCNGTATCGGTTTTTACCGTAATTATGAGGACATTTTTCTTTTCTGCAATATCGGCAACTGTCTTGAAGAGAATTTCTTTATTGATAGGAGCAGGAATTGCGATCAGGTCATCAGCGATGCCCAGTTTGACGACAATCCACTCGTTGTTGTGTTGGATTTTTACCGGAACTTCTTTCATGTATCCTCACGGAGCGATCTTTTTATGTGATGATCTCTTTTTGGAACATTAACGTATTCATCTGGTTATTTCGTTCTCTTGGGTGGCGGGTTCACTTTTTTCTTTAGATTCGGGGCTGCCTTAATCGTTTCGTACATAATTTTCAATTCATTCTCAATGTCAGTTGCCGGGGCTTTAAAATCTTTTAAATCTCTTAGCAGACTGGTATTTTTTTCTTTTGTTACGTGTTTGACATCCGATGCGAGTGAACTTAACAGGTCTTCATCGCTTCCAGATGCACCTCCTGCAAATGAAGCCATATCAGCCTGGGTGGAGATTTCATCTCCTGGCAAATCCGCGCCTTTTGGAGCATCAGAAGCGATCCAGTCTGTCTTAACCACTGTCGATGCATCGGTGGATAGTGAAGGTCCAGGAGCTTCGGCCGATGACGAAGAAGTGCCAGTGGCTGACGATGTCTTTTCCTCCATATCGACATCAAGATCAATGTCATCAAGATTCACATTGTCCAGATCTCCAAAGTCCTGATCAATGGATTCTCCTCCTTCAAGACTCCTGAAGTCTTCAAGACCCCCCCCATTATCTTTGAGGATACCGTCCGCTTCTGAGCCGATATCCAGCGAGGGCAACGGGATCTCAGGCTCATTGATTGTCAGGGAGGGACCTATTACCGTGGCACTCGGGATGGTGATCTGACCAGAAGACGGTGACTTGGGGGTTTCTTGGTCGTCCAACCCGTCAAGAAGGCTTACGTCAAATTCATCCCCGGAAAGCGACAGGAAAGGATCCTGGTCTTTTTCCTGCTCCTTCAGCCCGGGTCCCCCGCCTCTGGCGGAAAGGGGAATTTTTGTGTCGACACCATTGCCGGCACTTGCGAGTGCAGAGATTTTAACCTTCTCACTGACCGCTTTATCGAGCAGCTCGTCAATGTGCTCCACTTTTTTTGCATGTTTGCTGCGCTCTCTGAGAACTGTTCGCAGCGAACCGAGGGATTTGAAAAATAAACGCAGGTGCGAACCNGCGCCGGTTTTATTTGCGGCACTTTTTATTACTTCCTGCTTTTTATTGGGAGATGCTGGCTTTTTATCCGGTTGTACTGGTTTTTTTTCAAAAAATTTCATTCCATTCAACCGCTGGATAAGGGAAATTTTTTTGGGGTTTTTTAATTTTTTCTTCGTGAAAACCTTTCTGATATCAGCAACTGTTATCGCACCAAGAAGCAGGAGAATAATAAATCCAACTGCCAGGATCAGGGGGATCAAAATGATTAGGGGTACATCAAACAGTATCATGATCGAACCGGTGATCACAATAACGGTAAAAAGGATAACCCTGCGCAGACTTTCTTTCATATAAGATACATTCCTACTGCTCCGGCACCTGTTTTTCCCATATTTGAGAGCCCCTCGGGACTGAAGAACAGGTTAACTCCTATGGGCGCAATCAATAGTATGAGTCCTGTCAGTGTACAGAATAACGCTGCGTAGAAATAAAACATATACCGATCCCCACCCCCGACAACCCGTGCCGCGATAATATTGGAAACAGTGATGATAGTAAGAGTTATTACTACAAAGTTGCCCATCTCCTTTTCGGGGAAATTCGTGAACATCGACATCCCTCCAAGAGCACTGCCCGCAGACACCCCCCCGGCATTTAACCCTCCCGAAGCAGCCGTTGTCGCGGCAAATTTTCCCATCATTGCAGAAACAGAACCGGTCAGGGTTAACATAATACGGAACAGCACAACAAAGATCCCAACCATTGCCATGTGCATTGGTGCAAGGAGCACAATGAAACTGCGGGCATGCATATCTTTTTTCTCCCGCAAAAGGGTCTGTTCGAGCACTGAAGATCCTACAACCGTACCGATCGGTTCCGGCGGACCCCCCATAATCACCGTGTCAAGGTAGATATTAAGATATTTGTAAATGAGGTTACTTCCCGAATCACCGATGAATTTATCCCAGATCTGTTTATTGTCAAGACCAAGGTTCATCTGGGAATAGACTGAATTCACCAGAGGTTCTAGAGCAGTGAGTGACTTTTTGTCAATAGTAGCAAGAGCATGTACGGCTGTTGTACCCTGGCCCCCCATTATTGCTCCCAGACTCCTGATGAAAGTTGAAAAATCGTTGTCACGGAGGGTGATATTACTATCGTCAATAAACCCGATGATGCCAAGGGGTGCCATGAGGATTCCCACGAGCAGGAATATTAAACCTGCATTGATACCTATTAGCGTCATTACGATGACCGCACCCAGGGTAAGGGGGATAATAATCCTCTCCATGGCATGAATTGACTGCTGTTCCTTAGAAGTTCTCACCGTGAGCCCATGGGATTTCGGGTCATCCGGTACTGAGGTATACATGAGCAGATTGCCAAAGACACAGATCACGAGGATAATACCATAGGCCATGTTAAGAGTGGACTCCAGTCCTTGCGGGGAATAGATGGCAATGGAGATCATGATGGTAACTGCGATAACCGTCCCTGAAAGGAGCATAGCGATATACGCATCTCCCCATTTTTTAAGCATCTCGAGTCCCTGCTCGACCTGGCTGCGGTATACGCTTCTGACCGTGGAAAGTTCATTTTTTAAGAAATCCTCATCAGGGACACCGGAGTCTATTGCATTTGCGTACCGGTTCAGCATGCTCTTAAGAATAGTATTGTTTGTTCTATCAGCTACAATCCCCAGAGCTTCGGAATAACTATAACTCCATTTTTTGACAAACATATCCACTTTGGTAATATATTTCGCTGAGATGTACTCCTTCCGGTTTGACGCATACGCAAAGATCTCCGGCCTGGACGCATTGGCAATGGCAAGCGATGCCATATATGTGTTCAGAAAGAGGAGATCGGCCCCCATTTTCCTGTCTTCGGTGACCTGCGAGATTCTCTCTTTTAATCCCTTTATCTGAGAGGTAAACGGGATTACACGGGTTTCTGGTTTTTTATCCTGATCCGAGGGGGTATCAACCATATCAGGAACCAATCTTTAAGAGCCCCTGCTTCTTGATCTTCGTCATCATGCTGAATAAGTCCCAGAACTTGGTGTATCCTGCTTTGTGGAGTCGCTCGAGAATTTTTGCCCGTTTTTCTACTTCAAGATAGATCTCAGATTTTTTGCTATCGGGCATGCCGAGCATCGTAGCGATTTTATTTTCAAGTAAATAGGAACTGCCCTTTCCCGACCATATAAACGTATCAGTGATCGGTTCCCAGCTGAACATCTCGACAAACGTGAACCCCTGGGTTTCCGGGTTGTAACCTACCAGTTCGTTACAACTGATCATCCGTCTGACTACCTGACCATCGGGTCGTTTGACGGCACTCTGGATGACCACCAGGTTGAGGTTATCCACATAGGTCTTAGGAATATTGATCGGGTCTCCACAAAGACGCTGGATGAGTTTTTCCACCGATGCTGCATGGAATGTACTCATCAC
>Ga0031655_10002483_pt1 | contig 10621 bp, 6 predicted proteins | sample FrelakmetHBP12HB_FD_55187 | JGI IMG/M metagenome (GOLD analysis project Ga0031655, IMG submission 55187) | Freshwater lake sediment microbial communities from the University of Notre Dame, USA, for methane emissions studies -HBP12 HB | ecosystem: Environmental > Aquatic > Freshwater > Lake >... | reverse complement strand
CAGGACGCGGAACGCCTGGCGACGGCCATCCTGGACGTCAAGGACAAAATCCGGCTTTGCAGCGTCTGCAATAACCTCACCGAGCAGGATCCCTGCGGCTACTGCTCCGACTCCCGCCGTGAACAGGAAGTCCTCTGCCTGGTGGAGACCCCTTACAACGTCGTGGCTATCGAAAAGACGCGCGATTTTCACGGGCAATACCACGTCCTGCACGGCCTGCTTTCCCCCTTGCAGGGGATCGGCCCGGAGGAGTTGAAGCTGAAGAACCTGTTTGAGCGCTTGAAGGGCGGCAAGGTGAAGGAGATCATCGTCGCCACCAGTCCGACGGTGGAAGGCGAAGCGACCGCAGTCTATCTTTCCAAACTCATTAAGCCTCTGGGAATCAAGGTCACCCGCATCGCCACGGGCATCCCGGTGGGTTCGGAACTGGAGTTTGCCGACGAGGTGACCATGCTGAAAGCCATCGAAGGCCGGCGCGAAATGTAGCCTCAGCCTGCGGGTATCCCCTCCTAGTGTGCCCGCCCGCCGCCTTCTGCACCCGCTGACCGAGCACATGGTAAACGACGCTCGCCGTGCTGCCGTTGTCCAGCCAAATGAGCCGGTAGCGAAGAGTTTCGGTTTTTGAAACTCTGCGCTCCTTAGACGAGATTTCCGCCGATTGGTTAGCGGGTGTCCACGCAGTGGTGGGGTCGAGCTGAGCTCGGCGTGCTGGGGCGCTTCAGCATGCACCAAGAATCTTGCCCCGGCCCTATCCGCTCTATAATAGGTCCCCATGGAACCATCTGCTGGAATCGTCGCATCCCTCAGAAAGCTGACCTGCCCCGCGTACGACAGCGTTTGGATCGGCCCATTTGAACAACTGGTCGGCGCGGGGTACGCATTTGTTGCGGCAATACAACATGGAATCTATCGACGCAACCTGGATCGCTACAACCTTCGTGTTCAAGCCAAGATAGTTCCGCATATCGAAACTTTGATTTCCGCTGGTGCTCCGTCGGATCCCAATGGTTTCGACGACTGGTTGTCGGGTTTTTACTTCAACTCTGGGATCCAGCGCGTTGTGTGGGCGGCGGAGCGCCTTCTTCTCACATGCGCTGCGCTCAAGTGCCGATGCGGACTGCGCCCAGCGGAAAGCGAAGTTTCGGGGCCTAGACCGCCGTGGCCACAAGTCTTGAAAGGGGCTCTGCTCCGCCTCGATCACGTTCGAGACGACGACCATTTTCCCCTCGAGAAGGTGTCTGCCGTCCGCGACCAATTCATTGTCCAAGACGCTTTGCGCGGGGAGCGGGGACACGAACGAGGTGACCCCCTCGACCGCGGCAAGGTGCTAGCGATGCTGAGGTACGACGTTAACAATCGCAAGCACAGGGTTTATGAGCGCGCAGTTCTCCGCGACCACATGCCGGCGGGAAAAGGCGACAACAAGACGTGGTCTTCGTCAGGCGCCGACTTCCAAATGGACTTGGCGCGCGGCGCCTTCGACCTCGTTTGTGATGCTTACGAAGAGCTCACATGTTGGAATCCGTCGGCCACATTGTAAAAACTGATCATCGCGGGCGGCGGAGTGGGTGCGAAGGAGGAGGCCAAGAGTCAAGAGCCTGGCTTCCCTTTTTGACCGCGTGCTTTGGAAGAGAGTTCTCTAGCTATTGCCTCTTGCTGGGCCGCCTCGGATTCGTTGCCCTTCTTCCTCAGGGCCGACGCAAGTGCCGAGTGAGTCGATGGATAGTCGGGCTGCAGGTGGATTGCCTCTCGCAGTTCGGCGATGGCTTCGTCTAAGTCGCCCCTTGCGAGTAGGTCTACCCCGAGCATCGTGTGGGCTAAGTTGTCATCTGGCGTGAGGCGGATCGCTTCGCGCAGTTCCCCGATTGCCCCGTCTAGGTCGCCCTTTCGGTCCAGTATACTGGCCGCCCCCATGTGGTAATCACCATTGTCCGGTTTCAGGCGAATTGCTTCGCGTTCCTGGGCAAGCGCCTCGTCCAGGTCGCCCTTCTGACGCAGGTAATCCGCGAGGGCGTCATGCTCTTCCCCATCACCTGGCTTCAAGCGGACAGCTTTGGTCGATTCAGCGATAGCGCCGTCGATGTCCCCCACTTTACTTAGTAGCCTTGCAAGGCCGCTGCGCATGTCAGGGTCGGTCGGCTTCAACCTTACAGCGTTGCGCGATTCAGCGATAGCACCCTTAATGTCCCCCATTTCTTTGAGTAGGCTTGCGAGGTAACTATGTACATCCGGGTCGGTAGGGTCAGCACGCGCAGCCTCACGGGCCAGCGCGATCGCGCCGTTCCGGTCGCCTTTTATTGCTAGGTTAGCAAGGAACGCATGGGCGTAGGACCACGCGTGCTTCGGGTCAAGCTGCATCGCCATCCGCATGTCAGCGATTGCGCGTTTCATGTCGCCCTTCCTCAGCAAGAGCCCTCCGCGCGCCAGGTACGCGGTGGCAAAGTCCGGTTTGAGGCGAATTGCTTCATTGAACTCTGTTAGACGGTCGTTGTCGTCCTGCAAAAGCTCACCTAACCAAAAGTGCGCCACGGGATCCTCAGGCTTCAGCCGCAGACCTTCTCGGAATTCTTTAATGGCTTGGGGCTGTTGTTTTTGTGTGATCCATAGAAGGAACGCTAGGTAAAAATGCAGCTCGCCTTTCTGGGGCTGAAGTTGCAAGGCGTCGCGCAATTCACCTATCGGGTTTGGGTGAGGCTTCGTGGCCGCCCAGAATTGCAGTGTGCCTTCCACCATAAGCCCCTTACCAAACAAACCCCACACGCGAGCCATGCTCTCAATCAGCGTAGGTTGGGTGGTTGGCGCGGCAGGGGGCTTGTTTATGTTCGCCGAGCGCGAGGAAAAGTAGGCAATCCCGCCGACCAACGCGAGGAATGCCAGCAGGGCTATTACGATCCGGGCGTTCCAACGCAGCGGACTCGGCATTGAGGCTGGAGCTGCGGTAGTGGTAGGTCGTGGCAATGGCTGTTGCCTTGCGCCTTCAGAAGGTTCCTCTTCCCTTGGAACTACCCTTGTCCCAAGAAGCTCCGCCACCCCAGTGGGGGTCGCCTCCTTCTCCTCTGCCTGCTGAATCGCCGCGACTAGAGCCGCACCGCTCGCCGGCCGTCGCTCTCGGTCTTTTTCCAAGAGCTGCATCACGAGGCTCGCTAGGCTGGCAGGGATCTGCAAATGGCCACTTACGGTCGTGACGGGGGTCGGCGCCGTTTGGAGATGCGCGAGTATCCACGCGGCAGTCGTGTCTGCCTTAAAGGGCAGTGCGCCGGTCAACATCTCATACATGACTATACCCAGCGAGTACAGGTCCGAGCGCCCATCCAGTTGATCGCCCGGCATGCCCTTGGCCTGCTCGGGAGACATATACTGCGGTGTGCCCAGCACGGTGCCCGTTGCGGTTCGAAACGCTCCAGCACCCACTTCTGCCGCGTCCTGCTTCAGCTTCGCAATCCCGAAGTCGAGCACCTTGGCCTGCCCGCAACCCGGGCCTTCGACCAGCACAATGTTGTCAGGCTTGATGTCGCGATGCACCATGCCCAATTGATGGGCAGCATCGAGCGCTGCCGCCACCCCCGTGACGATCGAACAGACCTGCGACCACGGTAGAGGAGCCTCGGAACGAATCAAGTCACTCAGGCTACGTCCCTCGACGAACTCCATCACGATGAATGGGGAGCCGTCTTCCGCCTCGTCAATGTCATCAACGCGCACAGCATTGGGATGCTTTAGTCTGCGGGCTACGACCGCCTCGCGCTCGAACCGTTCAACAAACCCCGCCTTCCGAGCGAGGTCCGCGTTCATCACCTTAAGGGCGCGGATCTCGTTGAAGCGGAGATGGAGCGCCTTATAAACAGCGCCCATCCCACCCTCGCCGAGCTTGCCGAGGATGCGATATTTACCTTTGATAATGGTTCCTTCGCGCCACAGACTGACATCCAAAAGCTCCGTGCTGTCACGGGGACAGACAGCGTAGTCATTCGGGTAAGTTTGTTGGCAGCTAGGGCACTGCTTCATTGGCCTTGCTCTAATTGGACTGAAACGGACTATAACACAGTGTGGCGCGAGAGGAGGCCCAACCCGTCGATAACGACTTGATGTAGGGGGAGGGCTTGCCCTCCCCCTTGCACTGCTGACGTGGGCAGGGCTACCTACCCCGTCGGCTGGCGGGGAGCCATGCGAAGCGGGCTGCAGGCGCGGAAGGATAAAATTGATATAAAATAGATTATGTACATTGTCAATAGAGATCGCGAAAAATGGAAAAACGAACCCACTATGCTATAGAAAACAAAAGAGAGGATTTCCACAGATCCCAAAACCTGGCGAAAAAGGTCTTTCCACCTCCCAATCCGCTCTCTCAATTCAGAGACTGCGTGCCGCGGCCAGATTTCCGCGCCCGGAGTCGAATGGTTGCTGGCATCCATCAGTTGCCGGCCCGGTCTCTTTCGCCGGCGCAACCTTTTAACAGTGCTTGACGTCTAGGTTAGTAGGGACGTACCCTGAGGCTGAGGCGCTTTCCGTCAAGGAGGCGAGCCATGAAAGCCAACGCATACCGCGCCACTCTGGTCCTTCTCGCAGCGGGACTCCTGGTCTTGCCGTCTTCGCTTCTGGCCGAGCAGGGTCTCTCGCATGCGCGAGTAGTCCGGCTAAGCTACGTGCACGGGACGGTAGCCATTCAGCGGCCGGGTTCCACCGTTTGGACGAATGCGATCGTGAACACTCCCCTCCAGGAGGGCTTTTCACTCTCAACCTCCTCCGACAGCTTCGCCGAAGTGGAGTTTGAGAATGGGTCCACGGCGCGCCTGGGTGAGCTTTCCAAGATGGATTTCAGTCAACTGGCGCTGACCGCGGACGGGGATAAATTGAATCGTCTCGCGCTCGGCGATGGCTATGCCACCTTCCATTTCACGCCCGAACATGGTGACGTGTACTCGGTGAAAGTCTCTGAGACCACGCTCACCCCCCGAGGCAAGGCCGAATTCAGGACCAACGTTGACCAAGGCCGAATGCAAGTGGAGGTCTTCGACGGCTCCGTGGACGTTGAGGGGCCGGCGGGATCTGCGAAGGTCGGGAAAGATAAGATCCTCGACTACGACACTCAAACGACCCAGGCTTTCATCGTTCACGGGGGAATCCAGAAGGATGATTGGGACAAGTGGGTGGAGGCCCGCGACCAGCAAGCTGTTTTAGCGTTCAGGGATGGAGCCTTGGGCCAGAAGTCTCCCCTGTACGGCTGGTCGGATTTGGACGCCTACGGCGAATGGGCCTATTACCCCGGCTACGGTAATGGATGGACGCCCTACGCGCCCGCGGGCTGGTCCCCCTACTCTTTGGGAATGTGGAGCTGGTATTCCGGGTTTGGCTGGACGTGGATCTCCGCCGATCCGTGGGGTTGGCTTCCCTACCACTGCGGCTTCTGGAATCTCGATGCAGCTTTCGGCTGGTTCTGGATGCCTGGAGGCTGTGGTATGTGGTCACCGGCTATGGTCGCGTGGTATGGGGGCCCGGGATGGATTGGTTGGGGACCCGCGGGCGTTCAAGGCGGGGGCGTGACGGCGGTGCCTCCGGGAACCGTTCAGAATGGCCAACCCGTGAATCCCGGCACTAGGATCCCTGTGCCGCCACATCGGCCCAGGCCGATCACTGGGCCGCCCTTCCCCCCCAGCCAGATCGCCATGCAGGGCGGAGAGCCCATGCCGCCCCACGTAGTCCTCCCTGGGCAAGGGGCAAGCCCGCGCTTGCCGGGTGGCGGTCCGCCAGGCGTGGGTCGCCCGCATCCCACTCCAGCCCCTCCTTCGGTGCTGATGGGGGGTGATCCTAAGGCTGAGCGAGCACAGCTCGATGCCCATCAGGGTTTTTGGGGGCGTGCTGCGCATGCTCTGGGGGGGCCTGCGCCACATCCCATCTACGCCCATTTGGGTACAACTTTGGGAGGGCGCTTCCCGGTTACCCCAAGCTCCGGCGGGGCCGCCGCAGGAATCTCTCGCGGCCCGGACCGAATGGGGAGCAGCCTGGGACATCATTCCCCTTCAGGCAACGCCCCGCGCGGCTCCGGAGGCTCCGGTCCCGCTCTGCTGTCACATGGTTCGGCGGGCGGAAGCTCTGGAGGCAGCAGGTCTACGGGAGGTGGTTACTCCGGCTCAGCACATAGCAGCGGTGGTGGAGCAGTGTCCTCCGGCAGATCCTCTGTCTCTGCAACTTCTTCAAGTTCTTCAGGTTCGTCCGGCAGCTCCGGCGGGCACTCTGGAGGAGGAAGCCACCACTGATTTAGCGGACCTCACAGGTTGCCGGGACGGAGGGGCGACCCGGCGGGTCGCCCGAGCTTGGGAGTCGAGACACCTTTGATTCCCATCCATCGATCGGCGACGCTGTTTCCTTGACTCGCAACGTTTTTCTGAGGGTGGCTAGAAGTTCGATCCCGCCTGAGCGCTACGCTCCGCAACGAGCGGCAGTCTAATCCCCCACACGAGCGGCTACCAGTTCCGGCGCAGTTCCGACGTTCAGCATTTCCCGTTCAATTCCCTGCACCACTTCGCTGGCATAAGGAATGAAGTGGTGGCCGGAGACCATTATCGTAACCCCCATCCACCTCTTCGGGCGATTCATCGCGTACCGACACAAGATCTTCAGAAAGAACTTCCAATAGGGCTTTCGGTAGGAGGATTTGAAGCCTTGCTGCCAGATGGACCGAGCCAGAATCTTAAGAATCGCGCCGGCGGTTGGCTGCTGGGCAGGGTGCTGGCATTTCTTCGTCTCCCAATTTTTCAAAGACCGCCACGCGCGCTCGTAGAACTTCCTCGGTTCGTAAACCGCAGAGATCGTCTCTCCAAAACCTCGCAACAGGACCCCGGTGTTCATGGTGGTAAGAAAGTTGGGAGGGGTTCCATCGCTGCTGCTGACGCGAGACTCAATCAGGCGCCCTTCCTTCTGCAGGCGCGCGTAAAGGGCCGTGCGCGGCAGCGCGTGCAGGAAATTCAACAAAGCCCAAGGGATAGAAGTGCGCTCAATGAATTCGGTCTGCTGCCTGAAGATCTCTTCTGTATCCGAGTCGAAGCCCACGATGAAACCACCTGTTACCCAAAGGCCCCGCTTGTGCAGAAACTCAATACAACTGACCGGATCCATAGCGAGGTTCTGGAACTTCTTCACCTCTTTCAGGGATTCTTTCGAAGGGCTCTCAATGCCCAGGAACACGTAGAAGAAATTCGCCTTCACCATCGCATCGACGAGTGCGGGTTTTCGGGCCAGATCCATGGAGGCCTCGGTGTAGAACATCACCGGGAAACCGCGCGCTTGCTGCCATTTTTCCAGCTCCACGCACAGATCGAGAGCGCGGTTGTGATTCCCGATGAAATTGTCATCAACAATGAAGACCTGCTTCTTCCATCCCAGGCTCAGGAGTTTGTCCAGTTCTGCCAAGATTTGCTGGGGCAGCTTGGTTCGCGGCTTGCGCCCATANAGGATGATGATGTCGCAAAACTCNCACTGAAACGGACACCCGCGAGAGAACTGAATTGACATGGAAGCATAAGCCTCCAGTTTTAGCAGGTCGAACCTCGGCATGGGGGTCTTTGTAACATCCGGCTTATCGGCAATTTCGTAAAGCCTTTTTGCCGTGCCCTCCTCGAGATCCTTTGCAATTTCGGGAAACACCTCGTCCGGCTCCCCGGCCACTACGTGGTCCGCGACCTCGAGCATGCGGGCGGGCTCGCCGCTCGCGAAAGGTCCGCCAACCAGCGTGCGTCGGCCCAAGCGGCGCGCTCGGGCCAGGACCTCCTCGAGCCCCGCCATTTGAACGGTCATGGCGCCAACCATGACCAGATCCGCCCACAGGATGTCGTCGTCCGTGAGGTCCTCCACGTTTTGGTCGATCAGCCGAACGGTCCATTGGGCCGGACACAGGGCCGCCACCGTGATGAGACCCAGAGGTGGCATGATCGTCTCTTCGGGTAGGAGTTCCAGCATCCCGGAAAACGTCCAGAAGGACTTGGGGATCTCAGGCCAGACGAGGAGCGCTTTGATTTGCTTGCCAAGCGGAGGGGACGTACAACCGTTCGCGTCCTGGGGGCGGCAGGCGGGGACCATACGTGAACCTTTCACGTGAATCTCCAACCCTCGGCACACCCGGGGATCTGACTGAGGCAGGTTATCTTTCCAAACTAAAACGCCTGTGCCATCGGGACGGAAAGCCACTCTGGCCGGTCCGCAGTCGTCGCATTTTAGAGGCAGAAGGTCTCCGAGAGAGTCCGAAGATTCGCCAATGCCCGAGTGGTGCGCCAACCTGGGATTTCGATCTGACTGCCGACCTGCCGCGACTATATACCTGATCGCCTCGGCACACAATTCTAATTTCATCCGGTGGTTTGCTAATCTGCGCCGTAGCGATCCGGTCAATCAGGGTCCTAATCCCAAATCGCGGCCCGCACTTACCAGTCCCGCCGGCGCTTATTGAAGCCGCCGCGCCCGCCGCCTCCGCCCCCGCGCGGTCCCGAGAAGTCGGTGCGCTGTGGCCGAGCCTCGTTCACCGTGAGCGTGCGGCCCTCGAGCGCTGCCCCCTCTAGGCCCTTAATGGCATCCTGAAGGTTCTGGCCTTCGGCCAGCTCGACAAACCCAAAGCCTCTGGAATCGCCCGTCATCTTGTCGCGAATCACCACTGCCGAGGCTACTTGAAAACCCGCGTTGGTGACCAGGTCCGCTAAGGTAGCGTCAGTCACGCTGCGAGGGAGATTGCCTACAAACAACTTTGATGCCATACGTCCTCCTGAATGTGGCCCCCTAAACTAAGGCGCCGATTGTGTTGTTAATGAGCAAGTTTCGGAGTTAAGCAGTTTTGACGTGGCTGCCACCCGTCGAGAGTTGAGGGTTGAGAGCTGATTCCGGACGTGCGGGATCGACTCTTGACCCATGACTCTCGACATTCTCCTCCCGGCCCTCGATCCCTTGTGACGTCTTTCTTTCCTCCCGCCGTTGCTGCCGGCGTTCACGCTTCATTTGTGCTTTCTCGCGGAGCTTGTTCTCCCGCTGCCGCTTCTTGAAAGTCTGGCTCGGTTTTGCCATCTCTGTAACACCTCACACGACAACTTGAGATTTGCGGTTCCCCTCATGGCAACCCCTCAACAAAAAAAGCCACAGAACAAATCACTCTGTGGCTTTCAGGCCGGATAGTTGCCCCTCAGAGATTTGGTCAAGATTGGTTAGTCTACCACTCCGTGCGACCATGCGCCATCACAAATTCCACAATTCCCCTGATTTCTATAGCTCGGGTATAATTGTAGTTTGGCTGGGCGCGGCATCGGGGGCAAGCACGCATAGCAAGCGGATCTTCAGTTCTGCGGCAAAGGATGCTGGCAGGCTAACGCCGCAGATGCAGGGGGCGAGCCTGTGCCGCCCTTCCACGGAAGGAGTCAGAAGCCAGGAGCCAGAATCCAGAGGTCGGCGCGCAGGAAGAGTTCGCCCGTCGCGAGTTGTGCGTCGCCCGATGCGAATTTTTCATCTCAAATTTCAGGATGCTGACTCCTGATTTTTACATGCTCAAGCGTTTCCGCCCACTCCTGCCCTACATTCGTCGCTACCAGCGGCGCTATGTGCTGGGCTTCCTCACTCTGCTGATTGGGCAGATGGTGGGGGTTGTGGTGCCGCTGGTCATCAAGGCGGGCATTGACGACCTCACGCGCGGCGCGCCCGCCCGGCGATTACTCTTCGTCGTCGGCCTCCTGCTCGCATTAGCTTCCATCAAAGCGGTATTCCAGTTCTGGATGCGCTGGATCCTTATCGGCATCTCGCGGGATGCGGAGTACGACCTGCGGAACGATCTATTCCGCCACCTCACCCGGCTTTCGTCGAGGTATTACACGGAGCACCGCACCGGGGATCTGATGTCGAAGCTCACCAACGACCTGAACGCTGTGCGGAACATGCTCGGGCCGGGCATCATGTACTCGGCGAATACAGTCGTGGTCGGCGTAGCTACGGTCAGTCTGATGTTGCATCTGGACTGGCGGCTGACCCTGTTGTCTCTCCTGCCGCTACCCCTGGTGTCGGTCACTGTGAAATTTTTTGGCCAGCGGATTCACGAGCGGTTCGAAAAGATCCAGGCGCTGTACTCCGAACTCACGGAAAAGGTTCGCGAGAATCTTTCGGGCGTGCGGGTGATCCGCGCCTTCTGCCAGGAGGAGGCGGAAATGGCCGCCTTCGACGGGATGAATCGCGACTTTGTGGACAAAAACAGAGGACTCATCTGGATCAGCAGCCTGATGTGGCCTGGCATGGCGTTGCTCTTTGCCGCAGCCTTCCTGCTGGTGATGGTCGTCGGCGGGCATCACGTCCTGCGGGGCATGATCACTGTGGGGACCTTCGCAGCCTTCAACGTCTATTTGACTTACCTCATCTGGCCCATGATTGCCTTGGGCTGGGTCACGAACATCGTTCAACGGGGTTTGGCCTCGCTCGGGCGGCTCATGACCATCTTCGATGCCCAGTCCGAGATTGATGATTGCGTGGTTCCGGCCGACCCGATTACGACGTTGCGGGGCGAGATCGAATTCCGCAACCTCACGTTTGCCTACAACGGGCACGTCATCCTCAAGGGCCTCAACTTGCGAATTCCCGCCGGCAAGACGCTAGCGATTGTGGG
>Ga0031655_10002481_pt1 | contig 10623 bp, 19 predicted proteins | sample FrelakmetHBP12HB_FD_55187 | JGI IMG/M metagenome (GOLD analysis project Ga0031655, IMG submission 55187) | Freshwater lake sediment microbial communities from the University of Notre Dame, USA, for methane emissions studies -HBP12 HB | ecosystem: Environmental > Aquatic > Freshwater > Lake >... | reverse complement strand
CGAACGGGAAGCTGCTATCTTTCGTTGCGCGCGACTTCACTGGTAAGTCAGAAACCAAGGTAAAATATCCGCGAGGGTCCCGGGCATCCGAAGGATTGTTTGGTTACGACCAGATGCGAAAAGAGGGCAGACTATCCCGCAGAGTAGTGTTAACAGAGGGGTGGGGAGATGCGCTAGCAGTAGATAGAGTACTTCCAAATAAAACGGGCGTCTTGGCCCTGGGAAGTAACAGAATCTCCATGACCCAGTTAAATCTGCTTGAAAACACGCCTCATATCGTTGTAGTACTAGACTCTGACAACCAAGGGCGGTTGGGTTCAAGGGAGGTCGCATCATTAATATCTGTGTTTGCGACGTCTGTAAAGGTTGGCTTTGTTTCAGCGGGTAAGGACCCGGGAGATTGTCCACCGGAGGCATTAAAAAAATTATTGATAAGTCTCCGCTGTTTCTCGTAAAATATATTGTTGAATCGTGCAGTTTACTTATTCAAAGGAGAGATATACAATGAGAAAGCGATTGCTTACTGTGCTTGTTGCGGTAATGTTAATCATGGTATTCTCGGCACAGGCTCCGGCATTCCCGATCTTGTGGTGGGAACTACCGGTAGCCGAAGCGGTTGGTGGGCCGAGTGTGTGGATCGGAACGGGTCTGATGCTTTTGGGAACGGCCGCATACGAAGTTTTGGTTTATGGGTATGCGACTGGTGAGATTCAAGCTCCGAAGAAGTCAATCGACCGACCACATCCCTGGTAATAAGGCTATCTGCGAGCGGCGACCTTAGTACGGTGAGTACGGTAATGGTTGGCCGAACTAGTACATCCGGTCCAGGACAGGCGCCGTTAATTGGAACGGCCCGCTCGCAGATTCTTTCACTAAAAGGAGAATCATATGATGCAAGTAGAGGGCAGAATAATCGTAAAGGCAGATACAGATCTCCAGCCAGAACAGCTATTGCGATTGGAAATGTACCTGAATGGACAAGTGGCGGATGATACATTCCGACTCTTTAAGGCCGGCATCCGAGTACATCTGGATTCGGAGTTTCGGTCGAAGAAGGTTCCCCATGCCGGAACCTAAGAAGGAACCGAGGGATCTGTGGCGTGAGGAGGCCTGTGGATACCAGGTCTATGTAAGGCGATATCCTCGGGGTGCTTTGTTTTACGATAGTAAAAAACCATTCTCGGCCTGGATTGGTGGTGGAGGTATAGGGCACGATAAAACACTAAAGGAATCTATCCAAACGGCACACGCTTATCTGGTGTTTAGAATAAGGCAAAAACGGGCGAAGGCTATAAACGATGTTATTGAAGCCGATAAGTTCTTAGCTCAGTGCGGTGAACTATAGGAGGTGTCATGGCTGATGTAGATAGCATCGTACCTATTTGGCAGTTCGATAAAGTATATGTTAGGGCTCGACAGTGCAAGGACTTTCTGTATCGATTCGGATTTCTATCGGATCACGAAGAACAGGCCGTTGAGCAGCGGATTCATGATGCTGTTATGTTAAAGAGGAAAACAGGTAGGGCTATTCTCACTGAAAAAGATCCACCAAGACTTAAAACAGGACGTCATAGCCGTAATCCATAAGGAGCGGTGATGCAGAAGCGGAAAGGTTCCAACATATACAACAGATGGCGGCCACGTACTTTTGCTGAGTTTGTCGGCAATGAGCGCGTGGTTATTGGTGTTCGTAGATTACTCGAACGTGAGGATCCGCCTCGTTCCTGGATGTTTGTAGGGCCGTCTGGTACTGGGAAAACCACAATGGCACGGGTGATAGCGGCATTCCTGAATTGTGAGGTAGCTACTAAACCACGGAACAAGCCCTGTGGAAAGTGCAAGGGCTGCCGGTCAGTATATGATGAGTCCAATATGGACTATTACGAAATCAACGCGGCAGAGAAACGCGGGATAGACTCGATCCGGGATCTGATAACAAATATGCGGTATGCCCCTCACGGCAAAGTAAAGGTGTACTGCATAGATGAAGTCCACCAGTTGACTGCCGATGCGGCCAACGCCCTGTTAAAAGTATTCGAGGATGGTATCGGCGGAAACTACGTTATTTTATGTACTACGGAACCGAACAAGGTTCTGCCTACTCTGCGGACTCGTGCCGTCACGTTTGCGATGAAGGAATGGACTCTAGATGAGGCCACAACCGCCGCAGAGGAGGTGTTTGCTGGTGAGGGATTCACCAAGATTTCAGAGGGGCAAATCAGTAAGTTTGTTCAACGCATGATGGATATTGAGCAGTTGTCGCCTCGTGCGTTTTTGAATGCAATCGATGAGGTGATCTCATCGGGATCGCTGGCAGTTCTATCATCTGTCGGTGGATTTGATGCGGACACGTTAGCGATTTGTCGGGCTGTTGCTTCTGGTGACTGGGACACGATCCGGAGGATAGTCGAAGATCGGGAGGATCTGGATTCGGACCGTATGCGGGCGGCTGTTTGTGGATTCCTACGGAAGCGGTTGTTAGCGCAGGACCAGGGAACATTGGCCGCAGCGTATGCAGAGGCGTTAATCCTACTTGCTTGGCACAGTTCAGAAGTGACGGGTAAGTACAGCATACTGGGAAGGATTTATGAAGCTACGGAAGCAATTTCGAAGGCATCGAATGAGTCAGACTAATCGTTCCGTTCCGCTGAACGAACTCATGCTCGTATCAGATATTGTGACAGCCACGGGCCGTTCGCGAGTTGCGGTGTATAACATGATTGAGCGAGGCCGTTTGGTGCCGGCATGGGTATTCGATAACGGGATTATGTTGTTCCTGAAAACGGAACTGGAAAACTTTGAATGGCCGAAACCGGGGAGACCAAAAAAATCATGATAGCGATGGCGCATCCAGGATTAGAAAGGCAGTTAGGAGTTAATGGGGTAGTTTTGTTCTCTGGTGGCTTGGACTCGGCAGTAGTCCTGGCCTATGCACAAAGAACGGTAAATAAGGTGACTGCACTGTGCGTGAGTTATGGCCAGTCGTCACCGGAACTGAACTTCGCAATTCAGTTTTGCAACAGGCTAGGAATCGATTTTCGGATTGCTGAAATCGGTGGCATGTTTCAGGGTAGAGTAGCTCTGACTCAGGACGCTGAGCTTCCGACTTCGGATCCGAAATCAGAGGAGCAAAAAGTAACGGTTGTTCCGAATCGAAATGGCGTCCTGTTGATGCTGGGAGTTGCGGAAGCAATTATGACCGGAGCATCGAGGGTTTATTCGGGAATCCAATCGGGAGGTAGAATGCTGTATCCAGATAATCGACTAGATTATCTGGAGTGCTTGACTAAGGCGGCGTTTCTGGCAAACGACGAGTATCCAATCGAACTTAGGCATCCGTTCTGCGGTGCGTGCAAATCAGAAATCGTAAGAGTAGGATCAGTGCTGGGAGTTCCTTTTGAACTGACTTGTTCTTGCTACCGGCGCTCTGTTGACAATCCGTTTGCATCACAACATTGCGGAGTATGCAAAGCGTGCCAAACAAGGAGAGCGGCATTTATTGAGGCGGGCGTTGAGGATCCTACGGAGTACGAAAAGCCGTAATTTTAGTAGCTCGAAGTTGCGTGAAGGACGGGCGAGCCCTATATTTAGTGCGTCTAAAGGGCTCGCCATTTTTTATGCCCGTGATTATCAACGTAGGCAAATCGATCTAGTAGGCCAAAAGGCCCCGAAATTATTTTTAGTCCGGACGGTAAAGCACTGGATTTGTAGCCGAATCCGGTTCGAAATAATCGTTGACAAGTATCTATATTTATTCCATAATATAGGCGAGGTTAAGGATATGAGAACGAGAACAAGCAAAAGGGAAACAAACCAAAGGCCAGAGGGGACAAGAAACCCGTCCTCGACCGGCGCGGCTTTCCCGGAGGTGGGGTTCTCGTCGAGCTTGAGCAGCCATCGCACCCTAGTTTTCTAGGCGCAGGTGGCACGGCGATCGATGATCCTAATTCGGGCTTTTGAGACTCCAAGCCGGGGCGACACGGTGAACCCGGAAGGAACAAATCGGAGAAAGCGGCTAGGTCGGCCTTAAGACTTTCACCTAAAGAAATCAGGCGAGTAGGGGAAAAGAGAGACGGGGAGACCCGGAGCATCGCGAAATCCTTTTCCAGCAAAAAGCCGGGTGAATAAAGGATCCGAGCAAAGCGAATCTGAGAGACGGCCAAATGACCCAGTGAGGGGAGGTCGTAAACCAGATGAGTCGAGCGGAGTTCCTGGAAGGGGTAACGTCCCTAATTAGAGCGTGGGTACCTGAAAAATTCTTTCCCGTTTTGGTGGTCCGGTGGAAGGGATAAAATCTAAGGTTAGCTAATTAGCAAAAGCGATAGACTCCGACCGCAAGTGCAGAGTTCCCGGCTATGCGGACGCCAAGCGAAAGCTCGGTAGGTTTTCTCTCAAATCTCCTGTCGAGTTTTAGCAGAGGGCAATCAGGTTGTGAGACCTGGTTGTAATGCACGGTTAGGTCCCAAGTCCTAACATCAAAAGGAGAGAACAACATGAAAAACAAAACATGGCCAAACGAAAAAGACGTTTGCTATGATTGCGGAAGCAACATTCCAGGACATCATACTCCGTCATGCGATTTTGCGGAACCTGATGACAAGCGCGATTTACCTGAGCAGCCTGGTACTCAATGGTGGACACGTGAAGTACCTGCGGAGTTGAAATAGCAGAGGGCCGGCGTAAGCCGGTAATGCACTTGCCGGGGGCACCGGCAATCGGTCCCAAGTCCGAACAAGCACAGGGAACAAAACAACACAAAAAGAAAGAGAGAAATCAAATGACGACTTCGAAAAATACGACCACTGCAACCGCAACTGCAACCGCTCCTGAAACCACGGCCCCGGCAGCAGCTCCAAAGGCTCCGACCCAGGCCAAACCGGTCGCCACCAAGAAAGCGGCCGTCAAGAAGGTCTTTATCTTCGTCGCGGTGGAACCGGACCTGTACCGGCTCACAATCGGATCGAACGCGGACTCGTCCAAGATTCGTAAGCTGCGTAATCACAACGCCAAGGAGATCAAGCAGGCTGTTGAGAACGCTTCGAACTTCGCGGGCCGGCCGCCCAAGCCGATCACGTTGAAGAAAGCGGATCTGAGCAAGNTCGGTCCCNAGGCCGCGCCGTTCACGGGTTTGAAGGCTTTCCGGATTGCGTAGTTCCTGCAGAGGGGGTCGGCTTCGGCCGACCTAATGCACATGCTGGGTCCCAAGTCCCAGCACTTCAAAAAGGAGAGACAACATGAAGAAGTTCTTTATTTGGTTATTTCTGATGTGGGCCGTACTTCACTTCGGAGCCAAGTGGGGCAAGGAAAACCAGGCGAAGGTGGAACAGCAGATTCACGAGTCAGGAATATTCCAGGTTGCGAATATCAACAAATAGCAGAGGGCCAGGGTTCACGTCCCTGGTAATGCGGTAGGTCGGTCCCAAGCCCCGACCACAACGAATCATTCATTCCACAACACAACAAAACGGCCCAGGGCAAGGTAGGGCTGGAAAACCACAAAAGGAGAGACAACAATGACCGAGATCAAAACAAACAAAGGCACGTTTGAACTACCGGCCGGTGTTACCTTATCGGATTTAAAATATCCGTCTTGGAAAAGTTCCAAGCGGTTTGATTATTCCGAGGTTACCAAGCTGGGCCTGGATCATTCGGATTTGGAGTTAGATTTCTGGTACGTAAATTCAATTGGCTGGTGCCTTCCGACTTTACTTATTCACAGGGCCGGACGGAGATCAGCACCGGGAACAACGGACAGAACGTATGCGGTTGGTGTAAACGGAAATCATTACCGCATCGGCCATGGACCACACGTTCAGGCTGAGGTTAAGGTGTACGTCAACAAGGCAAATTTGGATCGCCTTCGAAAGTACATCGACCTTCGGAAGTCGGGTGCGGTACACGCCAACGAAACCCGGGATCGCATTTCAACACGGCGTATGAACACTATGAATCGTCGGAGCAGCTTATTTGGATTTTAGCAGAGGGGGGCCGAAAGGCCCTAATGCCCACCGGATATAGGATCCGGTCAGGTCCCAAGGCCTGAGGGTATTACCAAAAAAGAGAGATTAAGGAGACAATACAATGAGCAAAAAGCAGAATAACGGCACTGATGATGAATCATTGGTATTCGCTGGCAAGGAGCTCACGTTGGAAGATGAGATGAACATTCTCAAGGGCGGGACAGTAGGCCTGGAACAGTTCCTCGAAAACTTCCAGTTTCTGATTTTCGTCCTGGACGAGTCGGGTTCGATGCAAGACCGGCTGCCGAGTGGAGATACTCCGAAGCGTGAGGTTCAGAAGCGGATTATCAAACGGTATGTGGACGAGAAGATCGGACGCAAGGCCGGCACGATGAAGATCGGTGTTGTCAGCTTCGATGATGAAGCGTCCGTTTGGCTCCAGGGTTCGTCGGATCCGGTTGCAATCAAGGCCGCGGCGGACCAGTGCAGGGGCGGTGGCGGTACGCACCTCGGGCGCGGAATTCTCAAGGGTCTTTCATTACTCCACCGGATGAAAGATTATATTCCCCGTCTCGTTCTTACGTCGGATGGTGAGGCACATGATCCGGCTCAGGCAATCGCCGGAGCGGAAGCGGCCAAGGCCAAGGGCGTCGTAATCGACACGGTGTACATTGGCCCTGGTGGGGGCGGTGACGTATATGCGGATAATGCGGCTGATCTTATGCGGAGAATCGCTGAGATCACCGGCGGCGTGTTCGAGCGCGTAAACAATCAGTCGGAATTCGAAACCAAGTTTTTCGATGTGATCAAGCGCCCGTTGCTTGCAACCAGTTTGAAGTAGTCCTCGCAGAGGGGGGCCGGTAACGGCCCTAATGCACGGGCCGGTCCCAAGTCCGGTCGTCATTACAAACCACAAAAAGGAGAGAACGATCATGGTATATGCTGATGATTTTCCAGAGCAACAAAAACAACAGGAAGCGCGGAAAGCGGCTATTAGGGCTCACAGGGCCGAGATGGACGCTAAGATCGAACAGTGCACGTTGGCCTTAGTCGTCGCGTTGGAAAACTATGGCCACAAGGTAGAACGGCATGGGCACAAGCAGGACGACAAAGTGATCCTCGGCGACATCTATCATATTGACGGGGTGTACTTTTGGGATCTGCAGTTCTACGAACAAGGGCTTTACGCTCCTGGTGGATATCTCAGGGGTGCCGGAAATGGTAAACTGGCATTGCATTATCAGGATCCGAATTCAGTGCTTCAAAGGCGCGTTATCATTCGTGAGAAGAAAAGCGGTTTTGATTACAACACAATCGCCGCTACGTTGATAGCCTTGGCAGCCCCGTTAATACCGGCTGCTAAGGAACGGTTGGAGCGGGAAGCGAAGCAGGCCGAGGCCAACGCCAAAGCGGAACAGATCCGGGACATGGCGAGCGCTTTACAGCAACAGTTTCGGAGCAAAACGTTGACGAACTTGAGTATTCAATATCAGAACTGGTGCGGCAAATTTGAGGTTTCGTTCAATACGGAGACCTTGGAAGAGGCGCAAGCAATTCTGAGCCGGTTGGTTCCGAATAAAACGGAATCGCCCGACGACGCAATCGAAGAAGCGAGGCGTAGAATACACGGTTAGCAGAGGGGGGCGAGCTAACACAGTCGCCCTAATGCACTAGTACATTCTTTAAGTACTAATGGTCCCAAGTCCATAAACAAAAAAGAGAGAAGAGGAGATAACATGAACCCAAGGAAGCTGTTGGCACAGCTCAGGCGGGTGTATTCACAGTTTACCAAAATGGCTAAGCAGCCGATCGAGGACAGGAACAAGTTGCTCGTATCTGCGGTGGCCATAATGGATGCTGTAGTGCGCCTGGCAATTGTTCAATACAAATCGCAACTGCCTCAGAACGCGGCCAAGCTTTTCGATATCGCGGGAAAGTGCAGAGCTAGGGCGATGAGTACAACATTCAACGAAGAGAAGGATTTATCACTTCGGATAGCACTTCTGAAAATGGAACAAATGATTCCCATGTTAAGCCCGCCGGCGTTTCAGCTCTATATTGACAAGTTCAATCTTAGGGCGTCGGCACATAAAGAGGGCAAGTCGGCCAAAGGTCCCAAAGCACCACGGGCACCAAGAACACCGGCGAGCGCCCAGCCTCAAAATCAGTATGGTGTACGGCGGAAGTTTTCTCCGGTGCCTCAAATAGTACCGGTTGGTTCGCCGCTGATTATCAACATTCTATTTGCTAATCTAAAGACCCCGTTCAGGGCGTCTTCGGCAAAGGCAAAGGCATTTCGTTTCTGGTTCGAGGACTTCCGTACTAAGGAAGAGGTCGCTCAATACCTGAACCAGGTTACCAACGGGAAGGGCAAATCGCTAGTCTGGTTACTCTGGAACAAGAGGAACGGCGGCGACGAGTCGATGCACTGGTCGTTTATTCAAAAGGGCAACAAGAGCAAGCTGGTTGTATGCGATCCGACCAAGCTTCCGAAACCATAGCAGAGGGGCAGCAGGCCTGAGGAACCTGCTGCTAATGCACATTCCGGGTCCCAAGTCCCGGAACACAAAAAGGAGAGAGCAACATGGCAGAGATTTTGAAGTGCGAGAAATGCGGCCAAAAGAATAGGGTCGATATATCGCGTTTAGCTCAGTCTATGTGTGCTAAGTGCGGTTGTCCTTTATTTATTCGGCCAGCACCCGGAAGAGATCTTATTGGAGATCTGGCCAACAAGCTGGAAGCGGCAGCTAAGAATGAGAGGTTCCGTAGAACGCAGGAATACATTTATAGAAGTCGTAACTAAGCAGAGGGGGGCCGAAAGGCCCTAATGCACGGCTTCGGTCCCAAGTCCGAAGCGTCATTACAAAAAGGGAGACAACATGGAACCAAGACAGTTCGAGGCACAATGCTACAAAACACTGGAAGAGTACGATCGTACTTATTTCGGCAGCGTAGGCAGCGTGATCGGGATTCGCCTTACTCGGTTTGCTAGAGATTACGAAGCACTCCAGCAGTTCGAGGCAATAACGCGAAAACGATTCGGGTTGGTTATGGTGACGCTGGGTATGTACGATTCGGAGTCTCGCCTGGTGTATCTTAATTACCACGTCAGGCACCTGGTAAATAAAGGCTACTTTACCACGGAGTTGCGGGCGGTCTTATACCATGAGTTGATTCATGCGGTCTTGTGCAATGCGCATCAGCCTATCAGGTTAGGGCTGTACCGCTGTTATTCACAAGGCGGCCACGGACCTGCTTTTCAAAAGCTCTGGAACAGTAATAATGAGCTTCGAGAGGTAAACGTGCAGCCGTTATGTTCCGCGGTTTGGGACAGAATGGAGAAGCGGCTATGAACATCCAGGCGTTTTTCGATCAGCTTAAACTCGAACTCTCATTACTTAAACACACGGTGGATGATGAGTTCGAGATGTTTGATAATAGGCCGCTTCGGTTAACGGTCGCAGGTTCCTTGGGATCAGATTCCCAGGCAATCGCATTCGGTTTCTACGGAGATCGAAAAGTGCTTCGGGGTGCTATGAGCCCCGAGGCTATTGCTTCCGCGATCCATATGTATCTGCAAACCAGGAACGTAGGTACCGGGGCAAAACCACAACCGAACAGAGACATTCTCAATACCAAACGGCCGTACGATCAGTACAAACAGTCACAGCAACAAAGACCTCATACAAAACCGATCAAGCCTCAGGAACCTAAACGTCGAGTTTGGGCAATGGGGCCGTCACAGTTTCAGGGTACACCGCTAGACCAGTTAAGGTTGGCGGACTTCGATGGTAAGGTTCAAACAGTCACAGTCAAGGGTGAGATCAAGACGGCATCAGACCTGGTGTTGGCGGACTTGCCCGAAAAACAACAGCTTATGCTCAAGATACTTGAGCGGGCACTCAATAGGTTGAACAAACAGTTATCCTAAAAAGGAGAGAACAACATGGCTAAGCGAGTTTTGACTTGCGGTAATGAGGATTGCAAGCAAAAGAATAACGTCGATATGGACCGCCTGAAGGCGGCCTACTGCGGGAAGTGCTCGTTTCCGATGTACATGGCCGTCGAACTCCAAGTTCGTGAGGACGAGGAGGAGGAATCGGTCGATGATCTGATTGACGAAATGGCCGGTGCGGAAGAGGACGATGAACCGGAAGAGGACGAGGAAGATGATTCGGAAGAGGAAGCCGAGGAAATCTTTCTCTGCCCGCTTTGTGGACAGACTGAGGTACCTGAGGAAGGGCGGGCCTGCTCCAAGTGCCTAGCCGCTCAGAAAAAAGCGGCCAAGGGCAAGGCAGGGGCGAAAAAACCCGCATCCAAGGGCAAGACCAAACCGAAAGTAAACTAGCAGAGGGGACCGGGCCAGCACGGCCGGTCTAATGCGCAGTCCCGGTCCCAAGTCCGGGGCGCATTGTTAGTACTAACATTCATTCTCACAAAAGGGAGAAAACGAACATGGCAATCAGTGCTGAAATCAAGGGCAAGAATTTGGTAGTGACGATTCCGGTTAACGATCCGCCTGAGCCTTCCGGTTCCGGCAAGTCGTTGGTGGTTGCGTCTTCGCACGGCAATCAGGAGACGACCTGCAAGGTGAACGGGAAGAACCTGGTGATCGGCCTGAACGCTTACATCCGCAACAAGTAGGCAGAGGGGGGCGGGCTAG
>Ga0031655_10002475_pt1 | contig 10646 bp, 13 predicted proteins | sample FrelakmetHBP12HB_FD_55187 | JGI IMG/M metagenome (GOLD analysis project Ga0031655, IMG submission 55187) | Freshwater lake sediment microbial communities from the University of Notre Dame, USA, for methane emissions studies -HBP12 HB | ecosystem: Environmental > Aquatic > Freshwater > Lake >... | reverse complement strand
GGCGAGTGAAGAGTGACGAGGACGGAGTTCTGAGTTATGAGTTATGAGTTACAGAACCACACGCAATGAGGTTTTCCTGCCGTTAGTATTTCGGAACTCAGAACTCAGAACTCATAACTCATAACTCAGAACTCAGAACTCATAATTCAGACCTTCTGCGCCTGTGAGACAACGCGCTCATAGAGCTTCTCGTAGAGGGGGATAATGTTACCGCTGCAAAACTTGCTGAGCGCGCGCTGGCGTGCCGCCCTACCCATTCCTTCCTGGCGTTCGGGGTTGGTCAGGATTTCTAGGGCGCGCGCGGCCATGGTCTGAGTGTCGTGAGGCGGGGCTAGAAACCCTTCCACGCCATCGCGTACGACTTCAGGTACTCCTCCCACATTCGAGCAGACTGCGGGGACGCCGCAGGCCATACCTTCCAAAGCGGCCAGGCCAAACGATTCCAGATCGCTGGGCAGGAGCAGGACGTCCGCGCAATTCAGGAGGTTCTGCACCTGGTTTTGCTTGCCGAGGAAAATCACGTCCTGGCTCAAGCCTTTTTCGCGGGTCAGCCACTCCGCCACCGTCCGGTCCGGGCCATCGCCGATCATGAGCAGCTTGGCGGGGATTTCTTTCCGCACCAACGCAAAAATCTCCACCACATCGGGAATACGCTTGACCGGCCGAAAGTTGGATAGGTGTACGAGCACCTTCTCGCCGCTCGGGGCAAACTCCTGGCGGCGGCAGGAGCCATCGGCGGGACGAAACACGTCGCAGTTGACGAAATTAGGAATGTGATCGACTTCTCGCCGGATGTCGAACTCACGCAGGGTCACTTGGCGGAGATATTCGGAAATGGCCGTCACCCCATCACTCTCCTCGATGGAAAAGCGGGTGATGGGAAGGTAAGACCGGTCCATTCCCACCAGCGTAACGTCCGTCCCGTGAAGCGTAGTCACGAAGGGAAGATGTCGAGGCTTCAGCATGGCTCGCGCCAGATAGGCGCTCACGGAGTGAGGAATCGCATAGTGGACGTGCAGGAGGTCCAGGGACTCGTTCACAGCCACATTTGCCATTTGGGTTGCCAGCGCCAGCGCATAGGGGGGGTGGTCGAAAAGGGGGNAATTGAGCATCTCCACTTCATGGAAGTGGATGCGCTCGGAGGCTTCAGTCATGCGCACGGGCATGGCGTAGCTGATGAAGTGAATATCGTGGCCGCGTGCCGCCAACTCCAGGCCCAACTCCGTCGCGACGACGCCGCTTCCACCATACGTGGGATAACAGGTGATGCCGACTCGCATGCAATTCCGTGGGAGGCGCCCTGACTCCCGAGGTGCTACGAAGGAGGAGTCGCTTTGTTGGCCGCCTTGGGCGCGGCGGCAAGAATGACAATCTGTTTCACCGTTCGCCGGTCACCCTTTTGCTCGTAGAGAATGAATACGTTCGTCCCGGGTTTCAGCGCGGTCAACTCGCGCCGGCCGCCGCTTGCCGTGAACACGTCAATATTTTTAGGGATAGGGAAAATCTCGGTGGCTTGGCCTTGTAGGGTGTTGACGCTTAGGATCTTTCGCTTCAAGTCGAGTGACTGCACGACCCCGTTGAAGGCTTCCTGGTTGGAGCCAGAACCGAGCTTTGACAGCCCAGGGACCTTGTGTTTCTGTTCTTGCCCCGGCGCGTTGCCCGTGCCGGCCCCCCACACGAGCACGACAATGAGAATGTGGAGAAGAATTGTCGCCCGCCGCCCCAGGACACCGAGGTGCCGTGCACCTAAGGTCCGGTCGTGCCGGCGTGAGTTGCTTGCCCTAGACTCTCGAGAGACCATCATAGGAGAGGTGTTCGAACCAGAGAGAATGAAAAACGATCCTCAAGCTGGAGATCGGGGGCCATCCTAGGTGAACCCTACACCCCTGTCAAGTGTCGTGCCCGACCTGCGGGCACGGAACGAACGCGCGGTGTGCGCGTCGGAGCCTATTCCTCGCCTTCTACATCATTGTCGCGCAGAAGATTCCCATCGCCTCCTGACTTGGATTCGCCGTCCTTGTACATGTACCGAATACAGGATTTCATGATGAGAAGGTTAGGCTCTTTTGGCCGATGCACCTTGATGCAGGTCCTGTCGTACCATTCAATGACTCCGCGAATGACTTCCCCTTGGTCGAGCACGACGACCATCGGGGTTCGCCCCTGCATTTGTTTGATGTAGTAGAAATTTTCCGCGCTGGTTTGCTCGGGCGGAGCAGGCTTCCTTCGCTGTAGGCGCGCGCCCATTTGGTCCTGGACTTCGGACAGTGTTGGACGGATGAGTCTTCGGTTCATGTCATTACTCCTTACGCCCTGACAGGGCCCCACATTCGAAGCTAGTCCTCCCGCGTGCGCGCAGTGCCCATTGTGTAAATGATGCTTTGCGCCGCGCGGTTTCTTGCGGCCCAGAATCACAATCCAGTCAAGGAAGCCAGCCGCGAATGCAGCATACTATACCACCCCTCCCCCAACACCGCAACGCGATTCAAGAGGATGGTGAAAAATCTCGGTCTCCGGCATCGACTCCGTCGCCTGACGGACGGCCTTTTCTCGCAGACGGATTAAACCCGCCGCTATGTCCCCGCCCCCGTCCCCGTCGCGAGATCAATGCCAAGCGTTTCGAAGCCGAGTTGCTGGTTCACATTGCGGACCTGGAGGCGGTAGGCCTGGTCGAGTCCGACCTTCATCTGTTCGATGCCCGGGAGGCCCAATCCTGCCGCCCACCCTTGGAGGTTTGGAAGCAAGTCCAGGTTCACTATTTCTTCCTGTGAGCCGCCCGTGCGGACGTACAGCAGGTCCCGCAGCAGGGAGTAACCGATTGTGAGCGTGGCCTCGAGGTCGTCGCGATTCTCAGCCAGCGCCCGGGTGGAATCAAATAGCAACCGCCAATCCGGAGCTGATGCCTGGCGCGATACGGCCTCCAGGAACCCGAGCCAGGGCTTGCGCTTCTTCTCGTATTCTCCCCAATCAAAAGTTTTGGCCTTGGCGACGCTTCCGGCCGCCACACGGGCCGCCAGAGCCTGCTGCGCCTTGGTCAGATGCTTGTCCTTCGCGAGCACCGCCAGGAGCAGGGCCTGCTCGACGGGTTGAAAGGGCACGCGCACACAGCGTGATCGGATGGTGGGCCGCAACTCATAGGCGTTGGGGGTAACCAGGATGAAAATGCTGGTGTCCGGGGGCTCTTCCAGGACCTTCAGCAACAAGTCGACAGCCTGCCAGTGAACGCTCTGCGCCTCGTCGAGGATAAAGACACGATGGGCAAACTCAAACGGGCGTGTGTAGGCCACGCTGCGCATCTGGCGGACTTGCTCGGTGAGAATATAGCGGGTCAGGGGTTCGATGAGCTGGAGATCGAAATAAATGAGTCCCTCACCGCGCCGGGCGGCGTCCTTCATCCCCCGGCGGAGGGCGAGGTCTTCGCGCCCGGCGTTCAACATCTCCTCCGCACGGCGGCAGGTCGGGCACGCTCCACAGAAATCACTGGGACCGTTTTTGCAGACCAACGCCTTCGCCACCATCCAAGCGAGTGTTTTCTTCCCAACCCCTTCCGGCCCTGTGAACAGCAGCGATCCCCTGACCCGGCCGCCTGCCAGCATCGCCCTCACCGAAGCGACTGCGCTTGGATTGCCGAGAAATGAATCAAATCCCATGAGTCTCGCGTTCAGAATCCGATCCGGAATCCGGAATCCGAAATCCGAAATCCGGAATTAGCTCCTCAAGAGTCAGAGGCAAAAACCCACAACCCCCAGCCCCCAGCCCCCAACCCACACGCAAAGCTAGCAGACCCTCATTCTGACTTCTGACTCCTGACTTCTGGCTTCCGCCTGCGCATCAGGAGTGCTTCAACGATCTTGCGAATGTCCGCCTGCACCTGGCCGGGCGGGCGGTCCGCGCGTACCACCTTCACGCGGCGCGGGTCTTGCCGAGCAATGCCCAGATAAGCCGTGCGAACGCGCTCGTGAAACTTCAGCCCCTGGGCTTCGAAGCTGTCAACGGACGGGGAATTGCGGCCGCGTTCGCGCCCCCGGGCTCGCACCCGTGCACGCCGTGGAGAGAGATCAAGTACAATCGTCAGGTCCGGCTGCGTCTTGCCGCAAATGACCCTGTCGAGAGCTTTAACCACGTCAACGCCCAACCGCCGCCCGTATCCCTGGTAGGCCAGCGAGGCATCATTGTACCGGTCGCTGACTACCCACTCGCCGCGCGCCAGTGACGGGCGCACAACTTCTGCCAGGTGCTGCGCACGCGCGCTGTACATCAGGGAAAGCTCCGCGAGAGGGGCCAGTGCTTCGCTGGACGAAGCCAGCAGGATGCCGCGAATGCGCTCCCCCACGCGCGTGCCCCCGGGCTCCCGCGTCGCGCGCACCGGCAGGCCCCTCCTCCGCAAATAGCGCACCAGGAGGCGGGCCTGCGTGCTTTTGCCGGCGCCGTCGATTCCTTCCAGCGTTATGAAGAGGCCGCGGTGAGTCAATGATTTGCCCGTAGTCCGTTGTCAGTGGTCAGTAGTAATAAAGGACGGCAACTGATAACTGACGACTGCCAGCTATCGTAACACTCGCCTTCGCGCAATGACAAGATGAAGGCTCACTGTCGGTTTAAGGTCTGGGTAGTGGGAACGCCGATGACATCGAGAGGCTCTCGGGAGTTTGACGCCTGCCCATTTGCTTGCGAATGATAGAATGGGGCGCCTGATGGGTTGACCCGAGTGGACATCACAGATAACATCGCGCGCGTTCAGGAGCGAATCGCCGGGGCTTGCCGGGTAAGTGGCCGCCGACCAGAAGACGTTCGCCTGGTGGCGATCACGAAGACCGTTTCTGCGGAGCGGATTCGGGCGGCATATGAAGCCGGTTTGCGCGACTTCGGCGAAAACCGAGTGCAGGAAGCCCAGGCCAAACGGCCCGCGCTATCACAACTTAAGGCAACCTGGCACATGGTGGGGCACCTCCAGACCAACAAGGCCAGAACGGCGCGTGAACTCTTCCACTGGGTGCACTCCGTGGACTCCTTGCGGCTGGCCCAGAAAATCGACCAGGCAGCGGTGGGCAACGAAGATCGGCTCCGCGTGCTCCTCGAAGTAAACCTCGGGGAAGAAACTACTAAGTCCGGCGCCCGGGAAACCGAAGTCTTTCAACTGTCGGAAGAGGTCAGTAAGCTGGGGACGATTGAACTCCGGGGACTGATGGTGATACCTCCGCTCTCCGAGAACCCGGAGGAGGCGCGGCCTTATTTCCGCCGCCTACGTGAACTGGCCAGGCAGATCGCTGCCCGGAATCTGCCCAATGTCTCGATGCAGGAACTCTCAATGGGCATGAGCCAAGACTTCGAAGTCGCCATCGAAGAAGGAGCCACGATGGTACGCATCGGAACAGCCATCTTCGGGCACAGGACCTGAAGAGAAGGCAGAAGGCAGAAGGCAGAAGGCAACCTCCTTCCCAGAGACCGCGTTCGCTAAATGAATGGCAATGACGGCTGACTATTTGCCATGGAGATCCGGCAACCGACAACGACAAAGGAGAAACGACCACTGGCAACCGGCAACCGGCGACTGACCACTGAGTTTAAAATTGAGCGCGAGAATGTTTCCTTCTGGCTCAGGGTGAAGCCACGTTCGGCGCGGGAGCGCCTGATTCTGGACACTTCGGGCGAATTGCGTCTGGAGCTGCACGAGCCGCCGGCGGAAGGCCAAGCCAACGAAGCCTGCGTACGTTTTTTGGCGCGCGCTTTGCGCCTGCCGCAGGCTTGCGTAACCATTCTATCGGGTGCGAAATCGCGTCGGAAACTTATCCGCGTCAGCGGCCGCTCGGCGGACGACACCATCCGCCTCATTAGAGCTCTGGCCGGGGCGCGGGGGTTGGAGTGAAATGGCGATTGGAATTGACGTGCGCCTCCTGGCGATAGTCCTGGGCGTCCTCCTTGTGGTGGTTCTGGTCTATTTGTTGTTGCCCAAGAAGAGGGAATAATCCCGGGCGCTTCCTGGTGCGGTAGTGGACGGGAATGTCGCGGGGGATGCGGAGAGGTAACGAGAGGCCATCGTGAGCTTCAAGCAGCGGCTGGGAGAGATTCGGAGGGGGTTCAAGCCCGCCTTTTGGGTGGCCAACGTCACGGAGCTCTTCGAGCGCCTGTCCTATTACGGGGCGAGCGCCGTCCTCGCCATCTATTTGAGCGAGCAGCTCCATTTTTCCAAAGAACTCACCGGCTGGATGATGGGCCTCTTCGGATTCGTGGTGTGGTTTCTGCCGGTGCTGGGAGGGACGCTTGCCGATCGCTTTGGTTTTCGTCGCGCGCTGCTCTTTGCCTACCTGGTGATGACCGTTGGTTATTTCCTCCTAGGCTCCCTTTCAGCATCCTGGATGCAGGCCGCGCGCCATGCGCTGACGGACAAGTGGTTGGTGCTGGCCATCCTGATGATTCCCGCTCTGGGGCCAGCGGTCGTTAAGCCCTGCGTAGCGGGGACCACGGCGCGGGCGTCTACGGAAAACGTCCGCTCCATCGGCTATTCGATTTACTACACCTTGGTCAACGTTGGCGGGACGCTGGGACCCGTCATGGCCTGGTTTGTGCGAACGAGACTGGGGATTGAAAACGTGTTTCGCGTTTCCGCGCTAAGCGTGTTCCTAATGTTCTGCGTGACGCTGATTTTCTTTCGCGAGCCGGACCAGCCCGGCGAGCATCAGGTGGCGAGCGTTGCTGCTGCGATCAAAAATATGTTCGTCGTCCTCGGCAACTTCCGCTTCGTGCTCTTCCTGGTTATCTGGTCGAGCTTCTATATTGTCTTCTGGCAGGAATTCATTTCCGCGCCGCTTTTTCTCCGGGGCTATGTGGACCCGAACGCCAATGCAGATCTGCTGCTCTCAGTTGACGCGCTCGCGGTGATCTGTTTCCAGATTCTGATCAGCTACCTGACCCGGAAAATCCCCGCGTTTCCGGCGATGACCCTGGGGCTGCTTATATCGAGCCTCTCCTGGCTGATTCTGGCGATCCACCCCACAACGGTGGGGCTGATCGGGGCGCTGGTTGTCCTGGCGCTCGGCGAAATGACNCAATCGGCGCGCTACTACGAGTATATTTCCCGGCTCGCCCCTCCAGGCCGGCAAGGACTCTATATGGGCTACGCTTTTCTTCCCATTGCGATTGGGTATTTCATTGCCGGACCGCTGGGTGGGTATCTTCTGCGCGAGTTTGGGGATGTTTTGCATCGGCCGCAGCAAATGTGGTGGGTGGTGACCGGGGTGGGAATCGCCGGCACGGCGCTGATGGTGGTTTACGATAAGATTTTCAGGCCCGGGGAAGCGAGTAAGGGCTAAGAGGCGGAAGTAGGAAATCGGAAGTGGGAAGTCGGGCTCTCAAGAGTGAGGTGTCAGATGGATTTTGGCGAGATTCAGAAGGCTCTCCGCGACGCACAACTTGATGGCTGGTTGTTCTACGATCATCACCATCGCGATCCCATTGCCTATCGCGTGTTGAAGATCAACCCCCCGATGTGTACGCGGCGGTGGTATTACCTGATTCCAGCGGAGGGCGAGCCCGCCAAGCTGGTCCATCGCATCGAGCGGGAGAACCTCGACGGCCTGCCGGGCGCTCTGCATGAGTACTCATCCTGGGGCGAGCAGCGGGAGAAGCTCGGGAAAATCCTGGAAGGGAAGAAGCGGCTGGCGATGCAATACTCGCCTCTCAACGATATCCCCTACGTGGGGCTGGTGGACGCGGGGACCGTAGAACTGGTCAGAAGTCTTGGTGTGGAGCCGGTTTGTTCCGCCGATCTTGTGCAGTTGTTTGAGGCGCGCTGGTCCGACGCCGGCCTGGCCTCGCACCTGGAAGCCGGCAAAGTCGTCCACGGCGCGGTTCGCGGGGCCTTCGAGATGATTCGCGAGGCGGTGCGCGAGGGGAGGAAGATTGGCGAATACGACGTCCAGCAGGAGATGGTGCGCCTGTTCGAGGCGAACGGTGTGACGGCGGACGAGCCGCCCGTGGTGGCCGTCAACGCCCATTCCTCAAGCCCTCATTACTCACCCACTCGCCAGACCTCGCTGCCCATCGGTGCCAACGATTTCGTCCTCCTCGACGTCTGGGGCAAGATGAAAACACCCGGCGCGGTCTACTTCGACATCACGTGGACGGGTTTTGTGGGCGAGCAAGTCCCTCCCCGCTACTCAGAGATCTTTGAGATTGTGCGCGAGGCGCGCGATCTGGCCGTGAATTTCGTGATGCAAGCGATGCACCACGGCCGGGCGGTGCATGGACACGAGGTGGATGACGTGGCCCGCCAGATCATTACGCGGCACGGGTACGGCGACTACTTCGTCCACCGCACGGGCCATTCCATCGGAGAAGACGTACACGGAAACGGCGCCAACATGGATAACCTCGAGACCCGCGACTCCCGAAGAATCATTCCGCGCACGTGTTTCTCCGTCGAGCCTGGGATTTACCTGGGGGAATTTGGGGTGCGCAGCGAAGTCAATGTTTACGTCGAGGAGCAAGACGCGCGTGTGACCGGTGAAATGCAGCAGGCCGTGGTCCCCATTCTTGTTGCCGGGCGCTGAAGTATGTTACGTTTAAATGTTTATGCCTGAGAAAGCCGTTCGGGAACAAGGACCCTCCGCCGCTGCAGCGCCTCGTCCCAAGGCCCCATCCGTGGGGCGCCTGGTGCGGCTCTGTGTGGCGGCGTGGCTAATCCCGGGTCTTGGACACCTGCTCTTAGGCCGGAAATGGCGGGCCCTGATTTTCTTTGTCTCCATCCTAGCGCTGTTTCTCCTCGGCATCGCGATGGAGGGCCAGTTCTTCGCGACGGGCTCGGGCTCGCTCCTCCAGACCCTGGGTTATTGGGGAGAATTGTGCGTAGGCGTCGCCATGCCGGCGGCCAGGTTCTTTGGGTACTCCGGCGGCGACCCATTTTTCGTGAGTGCAGATTACGGGACCGCGTACCTGATCGGGGCCGGAATGCTGAACGTCCTGACGGTCCTGGACGTTTACGACATCGCGATGGGACGCAAACCGTGACAAGGATTGAATCATTGGTTCATTTAATCATTTTTTCATTTTCACACTTAGGGAGCGACCCCCCTTTCTGGCGCCGGCAGCAGAGGGCCGCCTGACAATGAATCAATGATGAAATGAATAAATGAAAAAATAAAATGGCCATACCCCATTTGCCCGCCATGATCGTGTTCGCCTTCCTGGTCTCCGTGGTCTTCGGAGTCCTCAGCAAGGACACTCCTCGCGAGCGATTCATTTACGGCGCCAAATCCTTCGGAGCGTTTGTCGGCATCGCTCTGCTGCTGGGATGGATGATGTACTTCATTCCGCGCTAGGGCGTGCCCCAAGACCATAGCCGCCCGTCGGCTCACGCCAGTAGGCTTGGAACTTTATCTACATCCTCCGGCGGCTGATGAACGAGCAGAGAATCAAAGACCCTGCGGCCATTGAGCCCAACCATTTCCTCTTCCGAGTTTACGCAGGCGAAGCGGGTAAAGGTTTGACCGACGATCAGCGGCGGACCACCTCCCGGACCGGGTGGGTATCCGTCGATCCTAGTGGATCCTGGGGCTTGACAGCTTCGCGTGAATCATGCAATTATATGTTTTAAATATGCTAAGAGATGGGGGCCCACAATGATCGACCTTCGCGAAGTCCGCTCCGTCACCGAGTTCCAACGCAACCTCAAGGATTACGTAGGGCGGCTCAAAGCGAAGAAGACCCCCATGGTCTTAACGGTCAATGGCCGGGCTGAAGTTGTCGTCCAGGACGTGCCCGGCTATCAGGCGTTGCTCGATCGATTGGAGCGTGCCGAGACCGTAGCTGCGATCCGTCAAGGCAGGGAGCAGTTCGAACGCGCTGAGGGAATCCCGCTCAAGCGGGCGGAGCGGCGCCTCCGGAAACGACCTGGCTTTTCGCGTTGAGATTTCACCGCGCGCCTTCAATGACTTGGACGAAATCGCGCGGTACATCAACCGGCAAAGCAGTTTCGAGCAAGCCGAAGAGTGGTTCAATGGCATCATCGCTGCCCTTCGAACGCTCGAAGACATACCCGCCCGCTGCCCGGTCGCGGATGTAACCAAAGAGCTTGGACAAGAAGTGCGCCTCTTGCTCTACGGAAAGCGCAACCGCAAATACAAGGTGTACTATTCAATTCGACAGCGAGGGCCCTCGACAGGCACAGTGCAGGTGTTTCATGTGCGGCATTGGGCACGCAAGAGCCTGAACACCGACCAAGTGCGGGAATTGATGGACGAGCGCAGCGCATAAACTCGACCCCCACATCGGCAAGAACCACCCTCGAATTCACCTTAACTATTCTGACGGCTAGCCTTGAACAGACCGTCCAAGGCTCACCGATAGCGCGAACCCTATCGTTGGCCTCTCCCATCGCTGGTTCAGTAGAGATGTTGCCCCCCTCCAACCCAACCCACCTCTGGAGTTAGCGCCTTCATTCTCCCAACGCGGGCTGGCGGGCTGAGCAGGAGCAGAAACGATGAAACGGCCGTAGCCTCCTGACGCGACAATTCCTTGACTTCGGTCAATCCCCGCCTTAAAGTAAGCCGCACCTGAAGGATACCTCGTCCGCATTGCGGCTTGTTCCGCCGGTCCGTCCGATGCGGAGCAGAGTAACCGTCAGCCCTGTCCGTCGGCTGACGGATAACGGG
>Ga0031655_10002472_pt1 | contig 10656 bp, 9 predicted proteins | sample FrelakmetHBP12HB_FD_55187 | JGI IMG/M metagenome (GOLD analysis project Ga0031655, IMG submission 55187) | Freshwater lake sediment microbial communities from the University of Notre Dame, USA, for methane emissions studies -HBP12 HB | ecosystem: Environmental > Aquatic > Freshwater > Lake >... | reverse complement strand
TGTGCGGGAATTGTGCTCAAACTGTGTACCGGTGCAATGATGAACCTGCCACCGGGGCCCAGTTCGGCGATGAGTCTCTTGACCTCTTCTTCCACCTCGTGGTCTTGAGAGCGGTCCGTAAGCAGATAGTCAACTCCAACCCCACCGATTATGGTGACTTTATCACCATGGAGCTTTTTCTCCTTGATGATGTCGACGTTTGAGGTGTTTTCATAGGCGTGGAGGCCATCTACACCCCAGGAAATAAAAGTGTCGAAAAGCCGGGTGTTGTCCCCACAGGAATGGAGCACATATCTGCCTCCGCGGTCATGCACGGCCTTAATGATGCGTCTGTAAGATGGCCCGAAGAGTTCGTCGATCATTTTCGGATTCATGATGGGGCCGCTCTTGAAGGCGAAGTCGTCTGTCTGGATGATAACCGGCACGCCGGTGTCCAGGAGGGCCATGTTGGTCTTGAGGCAGATCTCCTCGTTCATGTCGATATATCGCTTTACGAGGTCCTTCTCCCTCCTGATCCATACAGGCATTTTTTCGAATCCCACAGCCCACAGGAGTGACTCCTGGATGCCGTAGGCCGGTCCCTGTCCGAAGATGCAGGTCTTCTGACCATAGTCGGATATTACTTTCTTAAAGAAGGTGTATGTTCTGTGGGCCACATCGTCAGCATCGGGCCAATAAGGCCAGTCTTCGAAGTCCTGCCTACTTTTTATACCTGGTTCCCGGTACATGTAGGTCATGTTGCCGTATCCATCGGGCTGGATATTGAACACCGATCCACTGAAGCGGACCATGGTGGTGTGATCAATCACGGTAAAGGTCTCGTCCAAGATGGCCCATACTGAGTCGAAGCCCAACTCCACCTGGGTCCTGATACGCTTCATCAATGCCCGATTCAGCTCGGTCTGAAAAATGGGTCTGGTGATCTGCGGTCCCCACTTGTCTAGCACGAAGCGCGAGACAGGATTGGACAAAAGCAATTCCTGGGAGATGACCGGTTTCCCGAGAACTTCATTGAATGTCCTGTCCTCCACCATGGCGCAGAAGGTTGGCACACGGTCAACAGGTTTACCATCCAATGTATTAAGTACACGTTCTATTGCGTGCATCAATGAATCCTCCTCATAAGCCTTTCAGTGTTTTCTTCATTTCGCTGATAAAGGAACTGTCTGATCCGCAACATGATCCTATGAAGTTCGCTCCAGCCTGGATAAGTTCTGGAACGAACCGGGCAAAATCACTGGCCGTTGTCCTGTACACAACCCGCCCCTCGATTCTTTCAGGCAGACCGGCGTTCGCCTTCATCCATAAGGGCAGATCTGTGGCGGCTCGCATGCGGGCGCAGATAGGGATGAATCCCTCGATACCCTGTCCGCAATTTGCGCCCAGGACATCCACACCCACCCGACTGAGGACATCAACGGCCTGTTCGGGCGTATTACCCATCATGGTACGGTCTTTTGTCTTGCCAGCTGAGAAGACCAGACAAGCGACAACGGGTAATCCTGTTCTCTTGGCTGCAGTTGCTGCGATCCTGGCTTCCGTCAGGTCCATCATGGTCTCCACGACAATGGCATCAGCCCCGGCCTTTGCAATTGCCTGTGCCTGCTCTTCAAAGGCCTGTTCAAGGTCGGTTTCAGTAACTTCTTTTGAGGCGAGGAGTTTGCCGGAAGGTCCCATGGATGCGAATACGTATGCCCGGCTGCCGGCTGCCCGGCGGGAAATCTCCACGCCCGCGATGTTGATTTCGGCAACTTTACCTGCAAGGCCGAACTTGCTCAGCACATAGCGGTTGGCACCGAAAGTATTGGACAGAATGACCCTGCTGCCGGCATCGACATATTCTTGTGCCACCTCTTGAACCTTGTCCGGGTTGGTAAGATTCCATGAATCGGGCGATTCGCTTTGCGTGAGACCCCGTCTTATGATCTGAGTCCCCCAGGAGCCATCCGTAAGTACCGGTCCATTATTGATGAGCTTGGAAATGAAAGCATGCATCGTATTCACCCTCATCATCGTTGGTCCTGGACAGGACGCAACCATAGAAATACATGAATATAGTTTATACAACATTTGTCTGTTGCATGTCAACGATTAAGCATTTCGGGTAGTGACTCAGTTTGAAAGGAAATAATTATTTTAACTCTAATTTTGATAATATCTCATCAACATTATCGGAAAGACATTTTCCCACGATGTTTTTAGTTTCATCGGAGATATAAGGTAACACATTCAGAGTGTCTTGTAATTTACATAATTCTACATANTTTACTTCACACAATTTCGCAACATAAGGAAATGTATTCTCCTTATCTTTAATTTTGGAGAGCAAAATATTTTTTTCAATAATATCGCATCTTCTTAAATCACAATAAGAAACGTCTTCCCGTAAAAAACCATCATCACTAACATTTTCCCATTTACAACGAGGTATTGTTACTGTTAATTTGCGTTTGCATGCAGAAATATCAGTGGTAAGAACGTGAAAAAAATAATTATCAAGAATTATATTTCCTGCTAATTNGTATTTAGGCTTGATTACGTTTGTATGTTCTTCTTTAGATTTTTTGTCAAAGTATAGATGTCTTTTTTTTATTTTTGATAAAAAGAAAGAATCTGGAAAAGGGATATTAAATTTGGTAGTGACGCATTTNGCCTGAGTTTGTCTCTCTTTATTTCGCTATGCTTGAAAGTTTCAGCACAAGATAATCATAAATCCTTTCTTTCAAGAACTTTGTCATGAACGCCTGGAGATAGGGCATCAAACCCCACATGATTAGGTAAGAATGAACAANAGCCTCTTGATAATATAATGTCCATAGAAGCTGTTTATTTTCTTTTTTCATTGACATTTGGACCTAGTGTCTCAAAGCAGATATCAGATCTGTTCAGTAAAGGTAACTATTTATATGGTCATTTATTTGATCTGGTTTGTTCCATCGGAATTGAAGCATTTGCTGATGATATAATGACCAGATATTTTGCCGGAGAAGTCTCGAGGGGAACAATAAATGATAATGATATTATGTTACGATATAGTCCTGGTTATTGTGGATGGCATATAACAGGCCAGAAGATGCTTCATGAGAATTTACAAAGTAGGGATATTGGTATTACGCTGACAGAAGCTTTTTACATGAAGCTAATGAAATCGATATCAGGAGTGATTATCGGCTGTAAACCATCAATGCAGGATTTTAATAACAATTATCCTTTCTGTGTCAATTGTAGGACCAAGCCATGTCGAAAACGTTTGCGGGCAGTTTCATAAGTTAAACAGAGCTAATTAATAGTTAAACACTGANATACTGACATGTGTAAAGTCTGCCAGTTTTCTCATTTGTTGTATNTTTCAATCAGTAATCTTCTGTCTTGTTTATTCCATAAGAATGTGGACTTGTAGGTGAAAGAAACAATTCTAACGAGTCGAAAAGTTTATTTCTAATCATTTTTTATTTCTTACTTCCTGAAAGAAACAAATCTCCAATCCTGACTAAAATAGAACCTTTCAATCAGTAATAAACATATTTCACGCCCGCTGTTTTGTGGTCAAGATTTTCTTGACATACATGCGCTGCAACGCTACATTCACTTTAAGTGAAAGCAAGTTCTTATCAAATTTTTTCCTATGAAGATTAAATTTAATTGAAAGTACTTTTCGGTTGGAAATAGACTAGAGGGGGGGTTCAATGGGCGAGTACAAAGATAGAAAACACTTAAGATATCCTGCTGATCCGAACCAGCTTGTAACTATTTATTATCTGGATGAAAGTACTAAGAAGACGGGACATCTCGTGGGTCTTTGCCAGGATGAAAGTTTAAATGGGTGCTGTGTCGTTTTTGTGGGTGAAGTAAGCTTCAAACAGGGGCAGGAAGTTCTTTGCGAATGTGGCACGCTCCCCAAAGTGACAGCCATGGTATCCTGGATCAAGAAACTGGAAGACCAGATCACTCAGGTAGGATTCTCTTGGATCACATAAATGACTTTTTCGCCATGCAGCAGTCTTGATAATCTGGAGGCCTGACAGATTGTTGATTTAGGTTTTCATTTAATCAAGTTGTTTTGTTCCATAATAAAACTTCTTAACAAATCAATTCAGCCGATCGCTATGCTCCGGTTGATTTTTTCGCTGCACCTTTCAAATAGTAATCATCAACATCTGCGCTTTTCAAAGTTATTGACTTGTAGGTGTAAGAAACAAATCCGCTGATTCGGAAATCGGAATTTTGTTTCTTTCTTCCTGCAATAAACAGATCGTCATCCCCGTTGAATATGCAACATTTCTATCCGTAATAAACACAATCCGCACCAGACGACAAAAATCGACACCTCGTATTTTGCGGTCAATATTTCCTTGACATACAAGACCGACAATTTTATTGTTCACATGTAAACAAGCAACGTCTTATCAAATCAAACAAAGATACTTGCGAGACATATGATCACTTTACCTAAAAGAACCATCGTCACTCCGTCATTCAATCAGGGCGAGTTCCTGGAGGAGTGTATTGACTCAGCCCTAATGATTTTGATATGGGGAATGTCAGTTAAATAATCTCTGCGGGGTAAGTATTTTTCGTAACACAAGATATTCAGGAATATAAAGGAGAACCAATGGGAAAATTGCAGGAGTATTTTTCAGAAGAACACGATATCTTCCGGGGATCTGTTCGTAAATTCGTGGAAAAGGAGGTCAGGCCGCATATCGAAGAGTGGGAAGATGCCGAGATTTTTCCCATCGAACTTTACAAAAAAGCTGCAGATGCCGGGTTTCTGGGGCTCGGTTACCCGGAAGAATACGGCGGCGTCCCCTGCGATACATTCATGTCCATCGCTTTTACGGAAGAGATGATCTATGGATCCGGTTCGATCGGCCTGGTATCGGGTCTGGGAAGCTTTTCCATTGCGATCCCACCCATCGTGAACCTTGGAACGGAAGAGCAGAAACAGAAGTTTGTCGTTCCGGTAATCAAGGGTGAGAAAATCGCAGCGCTCGGAATCACGGAACCCAACGCCGGATCGGATGTGGCCAATATTACAACCCGCGCAGTCCGTGACGGCGATGACTATATCGTAAACGGAGCCAAAACTTTATCACGAGCGGATGCCGGGCGAATTTCATTACCACGGCAGTCCGTACGGGCGGCCCGGGCTTTAAAGGAATCAGCCTGCTGGTTATTGACTCGTCAACACCCGGCTTCTCCGTGTCAAAAAAAATCCGCAAAATGGGATGGAACGCCTCAGACACCGCCGAGCTGAGCTTCGTGGACTGCCGTGTTCCTGCGGCAAATCTTCTTGGTCAGGAAGGCATGGGATTTTACGGCATCATGATAAACTTCCAGAATGAACGCCTTGCCTTGGCTGTTATAGCTCAAGCAACTGCGGAGCTGGCCTTGATGGAATCCATTAAATACGCCAAGACCCGCGAGGCTTTCGGAAAGCCCCTTTCCGCTTTCCAGGTGACCCGCCATAAGCTCGTGGATATGGCCACAAAAGTCCAGGTAGCCAAGGAGTTCAATTACCGGGTGGCCGCCAAGATGGAAGCGGGGATAGACTGCATAAAAGATGTATCCATGGCCAAGAACTTTGCCTGTGAAATATGCGACAAGGTGGTCTTCGATGCCGTCCAGATTCACGGAGGATATGGATACGCAAGAGAATATGTTGTTGAGCGCCTTTACCGTGACTCACGAATCCTCAGCATTGGCGGGGGTACGACGGAAATTATGAAGGAAATCATCTCCCGCATCTCCCAATACTAATGATGGCACCAACTTTGTCATCCTGAACTTGATTCGGAATCTATTTGTTGAACGGGGTCATATGGGCGATGATGATTATCCTGCATAGTATGCTAAACTTAACAAGTTATTTGTTAAAACGAAATGCAAAAGGAGGCCATTCATGAGTAAGCTGCAATTCGATGAGGCCATATGCACAAAAGGTACAACCTATGATTGTCTTACAAAGTGTCAATACATGAATTTTAATTTAAAAAAGGTGGCAGAATTGAGATCAGAGGATTTGGGAGCTTCACTGTTCGGGAATATAAAGCTTATAAAGGCAGAAATCCTAAAACCGGAAATGATGTAGATGTGAAACCGAAGAAGATGCCGTTTTTCAAGGTGGGGAGGGAATTAAAGAAGATGGTGAATGGTTGATAAAAAAGTGTCGGGATTAATATTGATAACTTCCTGTAATTGTTAAAATCAAGTTTCAGTAGCTAATTGAAGATTACAAATAGAAATGAACAATATTGGCAAGACAATTCAGCCAATTTNAGGCGACAATTTTCCNCTTGACAGCTCATTACCGAAGGAGTATCAAAAAAATATAGTCATTCCATCGTTAACCCATCAACATAATCCTCAACCTTTATAGAGTCGTTAAATAATTTATCGGAATGTGCCAAAAGATTGATTGAAATAAAATGGAGGGACACTACAATGTCGGAAGATATTTTTCGCAGATTACAGCAAAGGCTTGACTTGTATTCCTCGGGATTTCCCGCGACAGAAACTGGAATTGAAATAACTATATTGAAAAAGCTGTTCAATCAAAAGGACGCGGAGATNTTCCTTAACATGTCACCTATGTTGGAAGAACCGGATTTAGTTGCGCAGCGGCTGGGAAGTCCGGTTGAGGAAGTAGCCGGACAGCTTGAAGACATGGCCAAGCGCGGCCTTCTTTTCAGGCTCAGAAAGGGGGAAACGGTCAAATACGGGGCAGTTCCTTTCATAGTTGGTATGTACGAGTTTCAGGTTAAACGCCTTGATCGCGAACTGGAAGATTTGATGGAGCAGTATTTTGACCAGCGATTAAATCAATCCATAGCTGGGGTTAACGGGCTTTTACTCCGCACAGTTCCTGTAGAGAAATCCATTGTCCCTGAACACCACGTGGCTGCATTCGATGACGCTGTTGCAATCATTAAAAATAAGGATATTATCGCCGTCGGCGAATGCATCTGCCGGAAGGGAAGGAAAATCGTGGGCAAAGGTTGCGATAAACCCATCGAAGCCTGTTTTTCGTTCGGGTCCTTTGCGCGGTTTTATATCGAAAACAACATGGGAAAACAGGTGGACGTTGAAGAAGCGGTCGACATATTGAGAAAAGCGCAGGACGCGGGGCTTGTAACCCAGCCCAGTACGGCGCAGAACCCTGGCGGGATGTGCAATTGCTGTGGCGACTGCTGTGGTGTTCTCGTAGCGGTGAAAAAATTTCCCAAACCGGCAGAACTCGTTTTTTCTAATTACCAGTCAGCGATCAAAGGCGAAGACTGCACCGGTTGTGAAATATGTCTGGATCGGTGCCAGATGGATGCAATCACCATTAATGAAGACGGTATTGCTCAGGTCGACCTTGACCGCTGTATAGGATGTGGACTGTGTGTTACCACATGTCCATCAGAGGCAATCGGCCTCATTCCAAAGCCAGATAATTGCAGACGGATACCCCCAAAGACCGGCGGCGAACAAATGATGCAGATCGCGAAAAACAGGGGAGTGATTTAATATACTAATTTTCAATATCGCCATAAGATTGCAAATTGCGATTTGAGGTGTATGTTACAATCCGTAATACTTAGTTTATGTAAATACCCGCCACTGAAACTTAGTAGGTGAAAGAAACAGGCACTTTACCATTCAGGTTTACATTTCTGTTTTCAGGCGTTAGTCTTCTTATCAAAAGAGAAACAAAATTTTCGCATAACAAATAACAGCATTTTTTTCATTGAGATTTATGATTGTTCAACATAACCAAAAATCACAAAAATAATTTCAAGGGTTAGCANTAGGTTAAGAAAATAAAAAGGGGCTACCCCCCTTGGATCAAACAGAAATGATGGCTCAGATTGGATAGACATATTGCCATATAGATTATCCGTAGAAAAAGGTTTTTTATTTCTTACTTCCTGTTATGTTGTTTTTCTTGTTTTACAAATTCACACAACCTTTCAACCGGAAATAATCAAAAAATGGCTGAACTCTAACTTAATATATGGTACGAGCATTTTAGGTCGGTAAAAGGTTTATTTAGCTGCAAGGCATTGTGCACCAACCCTGAGTTAGGTACTGCTCATTTTATAACAACCATTTTAGCAGATACAGATAGTAAACGGAGAGAAGTTATGAAAATTTATTTCAACAAAAATAATGGCCCCATCGACGAGATTATCGAGCAATTGATGGAAACAGCCGATGGAATCCGGAGGCCAAAATATGTACGCGAAATGATTATCGCCTCTCTCAAAGCAGGGCAGGAGGACGACAAGAGCGCGGACCTCAAGCTCATGAACACAACACTTAAGGAGATGCGATTTACTTCCAAGGTTTTCGGCCCCTACCAGAACGTTCGAAAGGTCACGGTATTCGGCTCAGCACGGACCCTGCCTGGCGATCAGCTATATGAGATGGCAAAGCTCTTCGGGAAAAAGCTCGCGGAGACGGGTTACATGGTCATCACCGGTGGCGGAAAAGGCATCATGCAAGCCGTCAACGAGGGAGCCGGTTCTGAGCATTCCTTTAGCGTNAACATCCGTTTGCCGTTCGAGGAGAAACCGAATTCCATAATNGANGGCAATCCACGGTTTATAATGTATAAATATTTCTTCAACCGCAAAGTTGCCTTCCTTAAAGAAGCTGACGCTGTGGCGCTCTTCCCGGGCGGTTTCGGCACGCTCGATGAGGCTATGGAGACGCTCACCCTGCTGCAAACTGGAAAACGCAATCCCATGCCGCTAGTACTCGTGGATGATCCTGAATGTTCATATTGGTCCCAGATGATCAAGCTCTTTGAGGAAGAGCTACTGGCTCGCAACTATATCCACCCATCGGATTTTGCGCTCTTTGAAAGGGTATGTTCCGTGGATGATGCAGTGGAGAAGATTCATCGTTTCTATCGCCGCTATCACAGCATTCGGTATCTACATGGCCAAATTGTGATCCGGCTCACTTCTCAGCTCACCCCCGATGAAATCGGGAAGCTGATAGATCAGTTTCATGACATCCTCTCCCCTGGAGGAAGTATCGCGGCGTCAGGAGCTTTGGAAGCTGAAATGGATGATGTTGATCTTATCCATCTACCGCGACTTGTGATAGACTTTAACCGCAGGTATTTCGGGAGGCTCAGGAATCTTATTGATTCGATCAATGATTTTTAACCTTGCTTCATTACCTCAAGAATAGATGCAATGTCTCGACATCTTTGTCTAAGTCTATCAAATGTTTCTATTGGTAATCGATGAAATCTATCTGCCTTGTCCTCATTTGTTTGTAGGTGAAGTCAACGTTTGTGATGATAATTTAGTTTTTCAAAATCGATCATTGAGTTTTTTATTGATAACTTCCTGTAATGTTGTTTTTCTTATTTTCCCAATTTACACAACATTTCAATCGGAAATAAACAAAAAAGGCTGAATTCTAACTTAACATGTGGTATAAGCGCTGTGAGCATTTCGTTGGCATTTAAGTTTTATATAAGACATATAAAAACTAGTAGGCCTCTTCTTCCAACTTGTGAACCAGTAAGCAAACGGTAGCGAAATTTGAACTTTTTAGCGNGTCTTGAAAAAAGAAGTAAGCTCTCTGTAATAGCAGAAGGATTTGCGCTCATAGGTTTAATAGGAATCCTTGACTTCCTGACGGGTTATGAATTCGTATTTTTGTTGTTCTATTTGATTCCTATTTCTCTAGTCACTTGGCTTACGGGCCGACGACTTGGAATAGTGGCGTCTCTTGCCAGTACCATAGTTTGGATTATTTCAGATGTGGTGGCAAAAATTCCATCCTCGCATCCTGTCGTCTATGCCTGGAATATCTTCATGGGATTCAGTTTTTTTGTTATAGTAACGCTCATGTTGTCAGCGTTAAGAAGAACAATGAAACATGAAAAAGAATTAGCAAGTAAAGACTATTTGACAGGTGTATTGAATTCACGAGTTTTCTATGATTTGTTGCAGATGGAAATTAACCGCTCCCAAAGATACAAAAATCCGTTTACTATAGCCTATATTGACCTTGACAACTTCAAGACCGTTAATGACGAATTCGGACATGCTACAGGTGACCAAGTATTAATTTTCGTGGTCAATCAAGTCAGAAAGAATTTGCGGAAAACAGATGTGGTTGCTCGGCTCGGAGGCGATGAATTTGTCTTGCTCTTGCCAGAAACCAAACAGGAATCTGCGCAAGTTGTCCTTTCTAAACTTCAACACGACATTTTAGTCGGGACNCAACAAAGCAATTGGCGACCGGTAACACTTAGCATTGGCGTATTAACATGCATTGACGCTCCGCATACAACAGACGAAGCAATTAGAATAGTCGATGATTTGATGTACTCAGTAAAACGTGGCAGTAAGAATGGTATCAAATATGCCACTTACACGAACTAACACGGGTGTTAGCTAATTACCGTGTTACTCGCTTTCCATCCGTAATCCTCAATTCTGACAACTACTCTCTACTGAAACTTTGTAGGTGTAAGATTCATAAAGGTGTTTTATCTGTTTGTTAGTATAGATATTTTAGAATTGGCACAGACCTGATATCTGCGTCTCTCGACGGACACGAACAGTGTAGATGTAAAGTTCCTACAGCTGTATGTCCTCTAGAGCCATTCTATCAGAAAAGCCCTTTGACGATTAAGTCAAAGGG
>Ga0031655_10002471_pt1 | contig 10657 bp, 10 predicted proteins | sample FrelakmetHBP12HB_FD_55187 | JGI IMG/M metagenome (GOLD analysis project Ga0031655, IMG submission 55187) | Freshwater lake sediment microbial communities from the University of Notre Dame, USA, for methane emissions studies -HBP12 HB | ecosystem: Environmental > Aquatic > Freshwater > Lake >... | reverse complement strand
TGATCGAGCCGGTTCTGATACTTTTCCTGGGCGTGGCAGTGGGTATCTTGGCCATTTCCGTCATAGCCCCCATGTACGGCTCGCTTAACAATATACAATAAAAACCTCGGTTATGCGGTTATCCACTTGCTTTGTTCCATTAATGAAATATAATTAATAAACAGGTATTTAAATTTGTCTGCCGGATTTTTGCCTTGCAAAAGCCCGGCAGTGAAAGGTCGATTCCTAAAGGTAAAAAATAAAAATATAAAAATTTTAAAAATTAAGAATAAAATGAAAAAATTAACAAAAGGTTTTACGCTTATCGAGTTATTGGTCGTTATTGCCATCATCGGCATTCTGGCGGCCATTGTGTTCGTTAATGTTAACAGCGCAAGAAATCAGGCCAAAGACGCCACTGTAAAATCCGAATTAGCCCAGATCAGGACCCAGGCCGAAGTGTTTTATTCATTACAGACACCCGGCACTTATTATGGTATGGATGGCTCAGGCACCGCTAATATAGGCAATATGTTGGCGATAGCTACCCTTCAAGGAACTACGCCCACAAAAAATATCACTGGTTCTGGAGTAACGCCGTCATTATATTGTATTCAGTATGTCCTTCCTTCAGGTACGGCAGGCTCCTGGTGTGTTGACAATACCGGGTATTCCGGCTCTACGGCGAATTGTAATGCTACAAAATTTAGTTGTTCTGGAACATAATAGTTTTATAAAAAATGGCTCCGCTTTGGCGGGGCTATTTTTTTTGGCTGGAAATGGTAAAATAAAATCAATATAAACCAACATGCCGACAAAAAAAGGGTTCACGCTTATCGAATTGCTGATTGTGGTTGCCATCATCGGCATTTTGGCTGCGATTGTTTTTGCCAATGTCAGCAATGCCAGGAACCAGGCCAGGGACTCGGCCATGAAATCGGATTTGGATTCAATGCGTTTGAACGCAGAACAGATTTACGAGGGAGATTCTGTTAACGGGTACAATTCAGTTTGCAATACGGGCACCAATAACACTTCCATAAGCGGGGCGTCTTTCAATGCGGCTTATGCATATGCGGGCGGAAGCAAAATCAGCAATTGCAAAGTATCGCCTTACAAATGGGCGGCCTGCATAAATGAAAACATTAATAGCGACAAGGCATGGTGCGTTGACAATACTGGCATTGGCAAAGAGGTGTCGCTGGACTGCTGCCAGAACCATATTTACGATAATTCCAACCCGTCCTGCACAGCCTCGCTTTCTTGTCCTTGATAATTTAACTAGTTTAATTTCTACTACCTGGTATGCTTACAGAAATTTTCGTTTTTATTTTCGGCTTGATAATCGGGAGTTTTTTGAACTGCGTCATTTACCGGCTGCAGAACAAGAAAAGTTTTGTCCGGGGACGGTCTTTTTGTCCCCACTGCAAGCACACTCTCTTGTGGTATGATTTGATCCCGGTTTTAAGCTATCTTGCGCTGGCCGGCAGATGCCGTTATTGCAAAAAACCGATATCCCTGCAGTATCCTCTGGTGGAGCTGGCAACGGGCATTTTGTTCGTATCCATGGCTAATTTCGACCATGTCATCCAGACTTTTTATTTTTTCATAATAATCTCTTTCCTGGTCATTATTTTCGTCTATGACCTGAGAACCTATATAATCCCCGACAAGGTCGTGCTGCCGGTGATAGGGCTGGCAATAGCGTATGACATTTTCTCGGTCCTTATCGGCGATTTTACCTGGGCGGTTTTCTGGGGCAGGATTTTGGCGGGATTCTGGCCGGCCCTGTTTTTCTTCCTGTTGTTTTTCATATCGCAGGGGAAATGGATGGGGTTCGGCGATGTAAAGCTGGTTTTTTTAATGGGATTGATCCTGGGTCCCGTGAAAGTAGTCATAGCCCTGTATTTGGCGTTCTTTCTTGGTGGTATAATAGGATTAGGATTGGTCATATCCGGCAGAAAAAAAATAAAAAGCGAAATACCGTTCGGCCCGTTTCTGATCATAGGCACATATTCGGCGATGGTTTTCAGCAAGGCTTTATTGGGATGGTATTATAATTTTTTTGCAAGGTGATGGAAAAATATTTTAAAAAATATATTGAATCCGGCTTCACCCTGGTTGAAATGCTGGCAATAGTAGTTATCATAGGCCTGATGGCGGGCCTGGGTTATGCTGATTTTGATACATTGAGGAACCAGCTTGCCCTGAGGAGGGCTACATACCAGCTTGCCCAAGACCTGCGCAGGGCCCAGGAAATGGCGTTGTCCAACGCTTCTGTGTCCGGCCAGCCGGCGCCTTACGGCTGGGGCATTTATTTCGACCTTAGCACGCCTTATAATTACATATTATATGCTGATACCAGGAGCCCGCTGGGTTATTATAATAATACTACCGGCGATAACAGCATTCCTCTCACAAACGACTATATTTACCAGACAATAAGTATTGCTGAAAGGACAGTGGATATCAAAGAATTCAAAGATTTAAGCGGCAGCAACTTAAGCACTTCGCAGGTCAGCGCAGAATTCATCCCTCCGGATCCCGATACGCAAATTTATGATGTCTATCACATTTTTAAAAGGAATAATGTACAGATTGTTTTAGAATTAAAATCAGACAATACGCAAATCAAATGCGTCAGCGTTAACCAGTCCGGCCTGATAGCGGTAAACGACACCTGTCCCTTGCCATAAGATTCTTATAAGCAAATTTCACACATGGAAACCTTTTATAATCTATTGAAAAAATCAAGGGGATTCTCCCTTTTAGAGGTTTTGATCGCTGTTTTTGTTTTAGTGGTCGGAATTGTCGGCGCTTATTCCGTTTTCGGCAACATGCTGGCCATTTCGTCGTTGACCAAAGAAAAACTGACAGCCGCCTATCTTGCGCAGGAAGGCATAGAAATAGTAAGGAATATCAGGGATACGAATTGGATAAACAATCCTGAAAACTCTCCGCAGGACGGCTGGCTTGAAACGGTTGCGGAATTCACTTCCACTGTAGGCGGTGAAAATTGCCAGACTTCAAATGGCGGCTGCGAAGCAGACTACAAGACAGGCACCGCAAGCGAAGGCTCAAATGACAGTTTGCAGGTAATGGGGACGGGCAGATTTTTATATCTCGACCTAAAAAATAATTCTTACACCTACGATTATGAAAATACTGCAGGCAATAGCCCTTCAATTTTCAAAAGGCAGATCGTAGTGAATCCTATGACCATAAACGGGGCCACCCCCCCAGATCCCTCAAGCACCGCTATCTTGGATGTCGTTTCCACCGTATATTGGCAGGACAGGGGGGTAAATTATAATTTTCCGGTTGAAGAATTTTTATATAATTGGAATGAATAAATACTAAAATATTGGATTATCGTACTGTCTGATTTTTGTAAAATAAATATAACGATATAGCAATTCAGCAATATAACAATATAATTATTATGTCTTCAAGAGGCATTACATTAATTGAATTGATAGTGGCGCTTTCTATTTTCGCTCTTGTCGTGCCCGTGGCAACCAGCATGCTTGTTTCCATCATGCAAAACCAGAGGGACCTACTGACCCAGCAGGACATCCTGAGCCAGGCCAACTATGCGGTCGAGTATATGAGCAGGGCCATGAGATACGCTATAAAATCCAGCGATACGACCTGTTTGTCCAAGGCCGGGGAGAATTACGAATTGACCAGCGTAGACATGTGCGGCGTTAACGGCATAAAGTTCATCAACCATACGGAAAATGATGCCTGCCAGGAGTTTTGCTTGAGCGCCGCAAACGGACAGCTCGAGGAAAGAAAAAATAACACCAACACTCCGCTTACTCCGAGCGGCTATATCGTCAAATATTTCAATATCATCCTTTCCCCGGCTTCCGAACCGGCGTCCGGCCAGCAAAAATACCAGCCGAGGGTTACTTTTTACCTTGACCTGGCCCAGCAAGGCAGCGCGTCGGAAGAGCATGTCCAAACAACGATTTCGCAAAGAAATTTAGACATTTAATTATGGATTTATACGATAAAATTAAAAAAAATGGAGTTTCCCTGGTAATCGTGGCCTTGATAATGTTCATTTGCCTGAGCGTTGTTTTGGGCATAAGCAATATACTGGCCGGCCAGACCGGAATATTAAACAGCATGGGGAATTCGGTAAGGGCGATATATATCGGCGATTCGGGGATTGAAAAAACCCTGTATTATGATAGAAATTCAAGTATAATATCGTCGGCAAGCGGGGTGCTGGGTGCCACTGCCACGAGCGGCATATGCTACAGCATAATCAATAATTGTAATCTGCTTACTTTAAGCGCCCCTGGGGCCTCCTGCAATTATTCGCCCACAGGTGCGAGCGGCACAGCCGGCTGTCTTGCCTGTACTGACTGTTCGATGTCTTTTCCCGGCCAATTGCCGAATGGCACTCCCTTTAATATGAATACAACAGTATCTTCTCAAAGCACTTCGACCGATTCTTTTTTCCAGGCCACGGGCAAATATAACAACACATCAAGGCTTATTGAATTGGACATTTCAAATTAATAAAAAAATGGCATAATGTTGCAAAGTTCAAGCTGAACAACACTTAGCCTATTCATATAAAAAGTACGCAAAATGGGTAAAAATGAGATTCTCCAGAGGATAAAAAAATTGCGCAGCCTCATAAATTATCACCGTTATCTTTACCATGTCCTGGACAAGCAGGAAATTTCCGATGAGGCCCTGGACTCTTTGAAAAAAGAGCTTTTTATGCTGGAGCAGGCAAACCCGGAATTCATCACGCCGGATTCACCGACCCAAAGAATAGGAGGGAAAGCCCTTAAAGAATTCAAAAAGTTCAGGCACAAGGAGAGGATGCTTTCCTTGAACGATGTTTTTTCAGAAGAAGAATTCAAAGACTGGCTGCAAAGAGTGTCAAAACTTTTGTCGGCAAAAGAAAATTCTGGAATGGATTTTTATTGCGAGCTGAAGCTTGACGGCCTGGCAATGGAATTCATCTATAAAGATGGCGCTTTCACAACCGGAGCCACCCGCGGTGACGGGACAATCGGTGAAGACGTTACCCAGAATTTGAAAACCATAGAAGCTATTCCCTTAAAGTTGAGGGATATCGATGAAATTTCGGAAGAACTGCAAAAAGAGGGATTGGAAGGAATTGCAAAGAATATCAAAAACAAAGGCCTTTCGGAAGTGATTGCCCGTGGAGAAGTTTTTTTGGATAAAAAAGAATTCGATAAGATCAATAAGACCCAGAAAGAAAAAGGCCTGCCCCTGTATGCCAACCCCCGGAATATCGCCGCAGGGTCCATCAGGCAGCTGGACCCGAAAGTCACCGCTTCGCGCCGGCTTGATTCCAACGCCTATGAATTATTGACGGATTTCGGCCAAGCTTCCCACGAGGAAAAACATAAGATTTTAAAGGCGCTGGGATTCAAGATAAATAAAAACAACAAGCACTGCAAGAACATCGGGGAAGTTTTTGAATTCCATGAATATTGGCGGAAAAACAGGGACAAGCTCCCTTATGAAATTGACGGTATCGTCGTGATCATAAATAATAATAAAGTTTTTGAAAAATTGGGCGTAGTGGGCAAAACGCCGAGGGGCGCAGTGGCTTTTAAATTCCCATTGAAACAGGCAACCACTATAGTAGAGGATATCTCGGTGCAGGTCGGCCGGACGGGCGCCATAACTCCGGTGGCGCATCTGTCTCCCGTGAATATTTCAGGAGTCACGGTCACCCGGGCCACCTTGCATAACGAGGATGAAATAAAAAGGCTGGGGATTAAAATCGGAGATACTGTCATAGTCGGCCGGGCCGGGGACGTGATACCGGATATAATAAAGGTCCTGCCCGAACTCCGGACCGGAAAGGAAAAAGATTTCAAAATGCCCAAGTTCTGCCCTTCCTGCCAGACGAAACTGATCAAAAGCGAAACCGAGGCTCTTTTGCGCTGCCCGAATTCCAAATGTTTCGCCAGACAGAGGCGGTCCATCCATCATTTCGTTTCTCGGACAGCTTTTGATATCCGGGGACTGGGCCCGAAAATCATCAACAGGCTTTTGGACGAGGGGTTGATCGGGACGAGTGCAGATCTGTTTGAATTGAAAGAGGGCGACGTAAAACAGCTGGAAAGGTTCGGGGAAAAATCAACTGAAAATTTGATTGCAGCAATCCAAAAATCCAGGAGAATATCCCTGCCGAGATTCATTTATGCCTTGGGCATAAGGAACGTCGGGGAGGAGACTGCCCGGGATCTGGCGCAAAGTTTCGGCAGCATCGGCAAACTGGAGAAATCCGGACTTGAGGAGTTGCAGAAAATAAAAGACGTTGGTCCGGTGGTGGCAGAATCGATTTTTGAATGGTTCTCAGATTCCAAAAATAAAAAACTTTTAGGCAGGCTGGAAAAACTCGTGGAGATAGAGAAAGAAAAAAAGAAAGTAAAAAACGAAAAGTTGAAGGGCATGACTTTTGTATTCACGGGAGAGATGCAAACACTATCCAGGACCAAGGCGAAAGAAATGGTCAGGGACCTGGGAGGGGATACGACCGAATCGGTTTCCAAAAACACCAGCTATGTCGTGGCAGGGGAAAATCCAGGCTCAAAATTTGAAAAAGCAAAGAATCTTGGTATAAAGGTTATATCTGAGAAAGACTTCTTAAAAATGGTGGAGTAATCGAGGATATAATAAACCTGTTGTGTGATAATTTTCGTGACGAAATTTAATAATTTTGAGCGAAAATTTGATAGAACGAGAAGGTTTGCCAAGTGGCAAGCCGCCGAGTTATAGCAAATTTGCAGCCAAAATTATTAAATTGCAGTAGATTTATTATTGCACAACAGGTTTAATTATGGACCTATCTTCCGGGCCCGTCAGGGCCCATTTAAAAAAATTAGACTGGGTGGTTATAATAACCTCCGTAATCCTTTCGATTTTCGGGCTGTTTGAAATATACAGCTGCTCTTTGAGGCAGGGAGATTTTTCAAATTTCCAGAAGCAGATTGCTTTTTTTGTGATAGGTATTTTTTTGATGTTCCTGATAAGCTTTTTTGATTACCGGCTTTTGAAAAATAATTCTTATCTGATTCTAATCCTTTACCTGATATGCCTGGCCCTTCTGGCGGGCGTTTTTTTGTTCACGCCCATGATAAGGGGCAAGAGAGGATGGTATAAGATGGGCCCCCTGTCTTTCGATCCCATCGAAGCCGTGAAAATTGTCCTGATAATCTTGTTGGCAAAATATTTTTCCATGAGGCACGTGGAAATGTATAAGTCCGGGCATATCGTGCTTTCGGGCATTTATGTCTTGGCGCCTTCTTTGCTTATTTTTTTTCAGCCGGACTTGGGGGCTGTGGTGATTTTATTCTTAATCTGGGTTTCCATCTTATTCATTTCCGGAATCAAACTCCGGCATTTTCTGATCCTTTCTTTGGTAATCATCCTGCTATTGGGTTTCTCCTGGCATTTTTTAATGAAAGATTACCAGAAGCAGAGGGTATTAAGCTTCCTTTTCCCTCAGGATTATTTAGGGGCGTCATGGTCGCAGGAGCAGGCGAAAATCGCAATAGGTTCGGGCCAGATTTTCGGCAGAGGGTTTGCCAAGGGGACCCAGACCCAATACGGATTTTTGCCCGAGCCCCATACTGACTTTATTTTTTCAGTGATCGGCGAAGAGGAGGGGCTAGTGGGGGTGCTGGCGCTTTTCCTGCTTTATGCAATCTTGATCTGGCGGATAATCAAGATCGCAGTCAAATCAGAATCAAATTTCCCCAGACTTTTTGCAGCCGGCTTTGCGGTTGCCTTGATAGTCCAGATTTTTATAAATGTGGGGATGAACATAGGGCTTCTGCCGGTAGTCGGCATATACCTTCCGTTCATAAGCTATGGCGGTTCTGGCCTTATCGGCACTTTTGTCGGTTTAGGGATTTTGCAGAGCATAAAGGCAAAAAGTTGACACAACTATTGACAATAAACAAGAAATGAATATAATGAGAGGAGATATCCTTTTTAAAGTGATTTATAATTTTTTAGTACTATAAATTAAAAACTTTTCCCGCACCTGGTTGGATTCTCATTCTACGCCGGCAAAAACAGGCAAGCGGGGCTCACCCTAATACGTTTAGGGTTTTTGTAGTTATAGATTAAAGAATAAATTGCAGAAAATAGAAATCTGCCGATATCCTGGCTGTTTTCTATATTCCGCATTTTATTTATTATTTATAAAATGCCAGAGGACTCCATAAAAATAAAGAACTTTTCTAAATCTTCCCTCTCTTTCCATCTGCCTGATTTGCTGTCGATGCAAAGGCAGGCATGGGATGATTTTTTGGATGTAAGGATAAAAGAACTCTTCTCGGAAATTTCTCCGATCATTGATTACACGGGAAAAGAATTCCAGCTTTGGTTCTTAGATTATAAACTGGACAAGCCGAATTATAAGAACAGCTTGGATGCGAAAAAGAACAACGATTCTTACGAAAGCCCTTTAAGGGTCAAGATCAAGTTAGTAAACCTCAAGACCAAGGAAATAAAAGAACAGGAAGTATTTCTGGCCGATATGCCCCTCATGACCGAACGGGGAACTTTTGTGTTGAACGGAGTGGAAAGAGTGGTTGTTTCACAGCTTATCCGCTCGCCAGGGGCCTTCTTTACTTCAAGGTCAATCCGCGGAAGAAATTGCTATGGCGCTAAAATCATACCGAACCGCGGAGCTTGGCTGGAATTTGAAACAGAAGAATCAGGATTCATAGGCGTTAAAATCAACCGCAAGAGAAAAGTGCCGGCAACCACTTTGCTTTTAGCCTTGGGACTGGACACTGTAGATAAAATCAAAAAAACATTCGCTGATGTCGATAAAGGAGATATAAAATATATTGCCGAAACTTTGAAGAGAGACACGACCCAGGACCAGAAGGAAGCTTTGGTTGAAATATACAGGAGGCTGAGGCCGGGAGATCTGGTTGCGCCTGATACGGCCCAGGACCTAATTTTCAACATGTTCTTTAATTTTGACAGGTATGACTTGTCAAAAGTCGGCCGCTGGAAAACTTGGCAGAGGTTGCCCGCTTTGGCCCCGAAAAATCTGGAAAAAGAAATTTCGAAAGAAGACAGGGTTTTGAAGATTGAGGATTTGATCGAGGTAGTAAAAGAAATCATCAGATTAAATAACGATCCGAACAGCCATCCTGACCAGGTTGACCATTTGGGCAACCGCAGGGTAAGGACAATCGCCGAGCTTCTGCAGAACAGATTGAGGGTGGGCTTGATGAGGATGGAAAGGATCATCAAAGACAAGATGTCTACTTTGGATCCCAATACCATCACACCGAACCAGCTTATAAACTCCAGGCCTTTGATGGCTATTATCAAGGAATTCTATACGTCTTCGCAATTTTCCCAGTTCATGGACAATGAAAATCCGCTGGCGGAATTGGAACACAAGAGACGCTTGACCACGACAGGCCCGGGCGGATTAACTAGGGAAAGGGCTGGCTTTGAAGTCAGGGACGTACAGCCTTCCCATTATGGGAGAATTTGCCCTATTCAAACTCCTGAAGGACCGAACGTCGGCCTTGTCGGACACTTAGCTTCTTTTGCAAAGGTTAATCCTTACGGTTTTATCGAAACCCCGTATTTTAAAGTGAAAAACGGCCACGTTACGGATGAAATACATTATCTGACCGCCCAGGAAGAAGAAAAACACAGCATTGCTCCGGCATCTGTCCCTCTTACTGATAAAGGGAAAATTTTGCCTGAAATCCCGCCGGATAAGGTTGAAGCCAGGGTGAAAGGCGAGCCGGAAGAAGTTGAAATTTCTAAAATCGATTATATCGATGTCTCTTCAAAACAATTCATCAGCATCGCCACATCTTTGATACCGTTTTTGCAGAATGATGACGCCTCCAGGGCGCTGATGGGTTCAAATATGCAACGTCAGGCAGTGCCTTTGGTTAATCCTCAGCCGCCATTGGTTGGCACGGGAGTAGAAAGGAATGTGGCCATGGATTCTGGCCAGGCGATTTTTGCCCGCGCAGCAGGCGTGGTGAAAGAATCGGACGGCAACCATATAAAAGTGGAATATGAGATACAGAGCGGAGGCAAAACCAAAAAAGAGGAAGAAACTTATGACTTGCAGACCTTTGTAAGGACTAACCAATATACTTGTTTCCACCAAAAACCTGCGGTTAATAAAGGCGATGAATTCAAAAAAGGAGAGCCTTTGACCGATGGGGCAGCCATTTCCCGCGGAAGGCTGGCTTTGGGCAGGAATATTTTAGTCGCTTTCATGACCTATCGGGGCGGCGGGTTTGAAGACTCAATCATACTTTCTGAAAAATTGGTTAAAGAAGATGCTTTCGCTTCCATACATTTGGAAGAATTCACTTGCGACGTAAGAGACACAAAACTCGGGCCCGAGGTTACGACTTCGGACATTCCTAATGTCGGCGAGGAAAGATTAAAAGACCTTGATGAGGAAGGAATCGTAAGGGTGGGGGCTGAAGTCGGTCCTAATGATATTTTGGTAGGAAAAATTTCTCCGAAAGGCGAGGCGGAACTTACTCCGGAGGAAAGATTATTGCGCGCGATTTTCGGAGATAAAGCTAAAGATGTTAAAGATTCTTCCTTGAGGATGGAGCACGGCAAGAAAGGAAAAGTTGTGGAGGTCAAGATTTTCTCAAGGGAC
>Ga0031655_10002470_pt1 | contig 10662 bp, 11 predicted proteins | sample FrelakmetHBP12HB_FD_55187 | JGI IMG/M metagenome (GOLD analysis project Ga0031655, IMG submission 55187) | Freshwater lake sediment microbial communities from the University of Notre Dame, USA, for methane emissions studies -HBP12 HB | ecosystem: Environmental > Aquatic > Freshwater > Lake >... | reverse complement strand
GGATAATTGCATTTTACTTCTCCGGAAATGTCTTCAGGTTTTGGGACACAAGGCGCGGATATTTTTTTTTCACGGATAGATGGGCCTTTTGTTTGTTTACTGGTCCCTTTTCCTTTCCGCCGGTATTTCGCCGCTCGATAATCTGCTGGGATTGAATCTTCCGGCACCATAAGGTTATTGAGCCTGTTAAAAGTATAAAAAATTTGTTATAATTTCATCAGAAAGAATGACCTTCAGGGGTGTCTGTATCAGGTCGTATGATCCGCTCACCGATGCAGACGCATCCGATGCTCTTTTCATGGAGAGCATGATTATTTTGATTGCATCGTAAATTCCCCCGGGTTTCCAGTTTTCCTGAATGCAGGAATATGCAATCTTTTTGGTTATCTGGTTTCCCAGGACAACGAATGCACTTGCTTTCCCTTTCCTGGTCACGCGGATACCAGAACCACTGATCTCGGCAAGTGCATACTCACCGGCAGTTGCATAGAGTCTTCTTTTCTNGGTGATGCCAGCGTGNGTTTCGCTCACCTCNCCGACAAGAATACCTTCCCGGCAGGTTANTTTTCTTTTATCGTCCCGGATAGCCATTGAGANACCAAGCTCCCCTGCNCGTTTCTCCACGTCTTCATCAGTAACGAGCTGTCCACTGTAGAGCTCNCGCTCAAGGGTTTCTGTTGGGATCCTGTCCCCACAGGTTATGAATTCCCTCGTGTCTCCGGCTATGGCCGCGCCGCATTCCCNGATAAANGCGATTACCAGGCTCATTGGAACGCACGTNCCCGGATCNTGGACAACACTATCCCTTTTTATACCCGAACTTCCGGAGCAGTCCCGTCCGCCAGGCAACGCCATCGGGACCTTCAACNCCCTTTGGTTTTATGCCATCAATGATGCCCATGATCCCCCGTCCCTGTACTGATTCGGCGATGATAACTTCCGCTGGGTTTGCCGTTGCACAGTAGATCGTGCAGACCTCCTGGATGTTTTTTACCGCATTCAGGACATTGATNGGGAAACAGTCGCGTAAAAAGAGGATGAACGAGTGCCCGGCTCCGATCGCGAGGGCATTGTCCCGTGCCAGCGCTTTTAATTCCTCGTCGTTGCCTTCAATACGGATCAGGCAGTCACCTGAGGACTCGCAGAATGCCAGGCCAAATTTCGCCCCCGGGACCGACCCTGAAACTGCTTCGTAGATGTCCTCTACTGTCTTGATGAAATGCGACTGCCCAAGAATGAAATTCACATCTTCGGGTTTTTCAATCGTTACCGAACTGAACTCCAGAGATCTACCCATCATTTTCACCACAGAAGTGAGATGGATGTGCCGAAGGATAAATGGGTTGTTATACCAGTCAGTAAAATTGGGTGCCCGGAATCTTCTCCCTCCATCAGTGGCCTCCATTTTTAAGAGGCCCTTATTATTGTCGGATCAAAAAGAAGAAGTGTTTATGGAAGGAACGTAAGTTCTCCAGAAACCTGATAGATGCGAACGGGATTACCGATGACGGGAAAAGTATGAATTCTGGAAAGAGGGAATTGGATTTAGAGGAGGCGTGGCATGAGGAGGTGAAGAATTATTTGTTGTGTTTCATCCTAATTTCCCCGAATGTTGGAAAAACCCGTAAATCCAATTCTTACCAATACAGGAGTTATACAGATATAAAATAATCAATCGTTACTGGTTCACCAATCGAACCAACCGGGTTAAAAATAGAATTATCAGGGAAAGCATCCAGCCCGGGTTTTTTGGCAAACGCATATCATTGAAGGAAAAGAGGAATTGTCCATTAATCTATCGTTTTATCTTTACTTTCCTCTGTTTGCCTCTTTAGGTTCTGTGCGAGTGCAATTACACCTGTCGTGTCTCCCAGGCCCATGGTATTCAGGATGGATGAAGGCACGAGTATCAGGACAGAATTATTAGTTTTCAGTCCTTCATAGAGCATATTCATCCCCCTCAGGTGGAGTGCCGTCGGATTACCCGCATAGGTCTTTGCAGCATCCTCAAAACTCCTGGCGATCTGCCGTTCAGAATCCCCGAGTATTACCCGTGCCTGACGTTCACGTTCTGCCTGAGCCTGCATGGACATGGCGTTCTGGAGATCAACCGGGATAACTACGTCCCGTATTTCTACCGATAAAACATTAATGCCCCAACCGTCAATTCTGTGTTGAATTATTTTCTGGAGTTCACTGTCAATGATCTCTCTTCCTGCAAGCATATCGGCGAGCATNGTCTTCCCAATCACATCCCTGAGTGCTGTCTGTGCAGCAAGAAGCACGGAATCCTTGTAATTCTGAACTTCGAGCGCAGCTTTTGTTACGTCCAAGACCTGCCAGAAAAGAACCGCGTCAACATTGACCGGTACCGTATCTTTAGTAAGGGTTTGTTCTGCATTAAACGAGGTAGTGATCACCCTGATATCAATAATGTACGGGATCGTATTGAGAAACGGAATGATAATAACCAACCCGGGTCCCCGTATCCCTGCAAATTTTCCCAGGAATAACACTACTATTCTTTCCCATTGCCGGACAATTCTGATGCTCAAGGCTATAAGAACGATGAGAATTATCAGGATGAGCAGAGTTGCAATAATCGTCAGGATGTCCATACCTGTTTTCCTCTTCTGATACGGACTACTATGCTCAGGGGAGAAAAAAAGTATCGCATAGTAACAACCGGAATGGACAAAAAACAGCTGACAGGCAAAAGAATGAAACGGAATCCTTTCGTGTTCCCTCACACTAAAATCCAAAGACGAGATTTGCCATAGCAGAGGTATCCTGGCTGGGGGAGGTCACTTTCATCCGGCACAGATTTTCATTATTATGCCAATGTTCTCCTGAAGGATCATTGCTCCGGGTGTGGTTATACGATTAGAACGTTTATCGTTCCGTCCTTATTGTAACTTTAAAATTGAACGATTGTCCATACAAACATATGGGAGCCTGTCATTTCACGATACGTGACAACCAGCCCCCCTCTCTGCTCGGATGATATTTTACACCCATCAAGGAGCCAAGCACATTCACAATAGTTATCGCAACGAAACAGTGTATGCCGGATTATTCTGATGATATATTGGTTATTGTCGGGATATCATCATACACATAATTATATCCGCTGGCTAAATTGAACTTGAGTGTCTGCGTTATGCGATCACACGCGTCCACGGTTGCAGACAGATGACCTTGCGCAATGTTGTTTATTCTGTTGTAACTTCTGCTTTCAATATACGAATACCCGCAACTGACATCTGCGGATAGCGTGAGTGCCTGCGAAGTAGGATTAATGAACTCCACATCAATAGAAATCTGATCGCTGTTCGGCCGATATCCTGTTATACGTGCTGTAGGTTCTATGAATTCCAAATCCCTTTTTAACTGTTCCGAAAAGTCAACAGTGCGTTGTTTCCCGAATCTTATATAAACATTTTCCTCTTCGCATCTCATACCGCAACAGATTTCAACGGTATGGTTCCCTTCTTCTATCATAAGTGTTTTTGGTCTATCTGTTGAGACCACTCCAACACTCATAGTGTCTACGGAGACCGGGAATTCACCTTTCCAACCGCCAATGGATATGGTCAGCATACCTTTCAAACCCATATCATGGGGATTGAGATCCTTTGAAGTATTTACGAAACGGAGTGAACGTGTCTGTAGGGGAGAGAGATACATTTCCACTAACGTTGCTTTTTTTCGTTTCAGTTACACATCCCGTCGCCAGTATACATCCAGCTGCAATGATAAGGGAAAGAAGAATGGCACTTCTCATAGGATTTCACCGTAATGCCCATAAGACAGAAATAGGTGATACTTATATTTCAAGATGATAAAATTTGTCAATGTGATACTATAATGCAATGCGCCAGTGCCTTGCCAGATTTTATTATTCACAAGAACAGGCAATCATTAAGGAAGACTTTCGATCCAGTATAGTAAATCCAGACACCCTTGATCGGGTCTTCCGTTTTCTCGTTTTTTTATTGTGGAGTGAATACTCAAAAACAGAATCTGATATATCTTCAGAAATAATTATCAGGAACTCCCCTCTGTAATCTCACGACATAACCCGGACTCTTATTCTGTCCGGCTATCGCCCGGTAAAAAGAGCATCAGCCATATTCATTACTGGAACGAAGAGAAACGGCGGCCCGTCACGGTACTCAGCCATAGGGAGTTTGCTGCCGGCATACTTCTTTCCGTTCTCCAGCAGGTCGGTATCGGGCAGGAAAAATTCTAACACGCGAATTACGATGAATTTCGGAATCCTCTAGGTCTCTTCTTCCCGCTCCCCATCCCCCCGTTTCCGCCCGCATGCTTCGCAGGCGGACCGGCCGCAATAAAGGGGAAACATCTGTACATCTCATTCGCGATCTTTCCCTGATGAACCTGCTTGGGCTGGGCGCAATCCCTGAACTGGTTTGCCATTCTTGCAACGAGCACAAACCTATTGTGTCTATCACCCGAAACGATCCTAGATGCAACATTATTCCATCATCATTCTATTCATCATTATCCTTGTTGGTGTAACGGGATGTACCCAGTCCGGTACAGGACCCGCATCCCTCCCTGCGGATAACCGGACTATACAGGAAACACCTGGCGGAAATGGAACGGTAAGCAGCAGCCCAAACCCGATAGAAACAATGGATCGTGCTCTCCTGCCAATGATACCCTATAAGGACACCCGGCTCCGGATCGCGTTTTATGTACCCGAAGACTGGTCCGTCTCCACCCGCGAGGTGCCTAAACCTGAAGGAGCCGAGGGTCTGATTTACCGAACCGACCTGCTCGGTGACAACCGGTTTTATATCATAACCTATACCGATTCCCGCAACGAGGATCAGACGTACAGGAATGAGATCCGGCGAACCTGGATCCCCACACCGGAGGAGACCACCGTCGTTATCCATGGCATCACCTATGATCGCTTCGAATCATCCTTGGCCGGCACGACGAATGTGTCCTATGTCGTGCGGAAGAGCAGCGCAAATGAACTGGGGTACGCCAGTGTGCTTTTCTTTACAACGAAGGGGAGCCAACCTGATGAAATGAGCGAGTTCATGAGGGTGGTTTCATCCTTCCGGTATTTCACCGGATCAGAGGCTGATTCAATACCGGGTACTGAGATCGANTGACTGACTCTGATACAACGCTCAATTCTGGCGACAGATATTCCTGCCTTGCGTCATGGTGATGAGAACCACGGTGCATTTTTTTTAGCATATGCTTTACAGAGTTCGATTCCACACCCCTTTTTTCCTTTGGAGAAAACCTGAATAGAACGCTGATTCGAATTCCGGGTGCAATGGGACTTTTATCGCATTCTTGTTCGGAGAGGATACAGCACCATTTCGTGTCCACTTCGAAAAAAGTACGATTCTGTGAGAATCTGATGTTTTAAAAATCTCTTATAAAACCGTTCTGCAACAATTGGGTCTTTAAATAGCGTCCGCTCCAGTGGAAGAAAAGGGGTATAAAAGCATGATCAATTAGCCGGATTGGTAAACTATTCCTGAACCAATTATAAAATTCAAAAATCAGGTTGAATACAGGAGAATTTATTTCTCTGACAGCGTTTTTTAGAGCCAGGTAACAACGATATGAACCTGATTCGGTTTATGGATATTTACGGCCAATACTGCCACTCTTGTGCCGGTTTCAATGGTTCATGTACCTGTCAGCCGGCTATACCTGAATCCAACGCAATTCTGGTTCTCCTTGGACAAAATCGTCCCCTTCAGTGATTTTTCTTCTTTTTTTTTATCAATACCGGATAGAGAAAAAAATTTATAAAATTATTTTTTACATCGTTTTATCTGTTTTCTGACCTAGTTATTTATATACCAGCAGAATTATTTTGTAGTAAGGGTATTTTAAAAAAAAGCGGGCTGTAAAGGGGGGAAAATTTTTTAAATGTTTACCGAGGAATTATTCGACAAAGGCGTAGCCCTTGCCAATCTGAATAAATTTGATGAAGCTATTGCCTGTTTTGATGAAATCCTCAAGTTCAACCCCAAAAATGCTGAAGCGTTGTATAATAAAGGAGTGGCCCTCATGGGCCTGGAATTATATGAAGAGGCCACTATCTATTACACACAGTCGCTCAAGATCAATCCCTATAACGCCGATGCACTGAATAACCTGGGAGTTGCGTATGCTGCCCTAAAAAAGTATGAAAAGGCTATTACCTATTTTAATAAAGTCCTCAAGATGAATCCAAACCACGAACTCGTCCTGATCAACAAAGGCGGCGCTCTAGCCAAACTAAAAAAGTATGAAGAGGCCATCGTCTATTTTGATAAAGTCCTTAGCATCCATCCGGATAATGCTGATGTTTTATATAATAAGGGAGTTACTCTGGCAAATCTCTCAAGATACGCTGAGGCTATTGCATGTTACGATCTCGTCCTCAAAATTAATCCAACTAATGCTGACGCTCTGAACAACAAAGGAGTCGCTCTTGCCGCTCTTACCAGGTATGAAGAGGCTATCGACTATTTTGACCGGGTCCTGACAGTTAATCCAAAATACCTGCGTGCCCTGCACAACAAAGGACATGCTCTGGCCAAACTGAAAAAATATGATGAAGCTATCGTATGCTATGACCAGGTCCTGGCATTCAGTCCTAATAATGCCGATTCTTTGAACAATAAAGGAGTTGCTCTTGATGAACTGAAAAAGTATGATGAAGCTATCGTCTGTTACGACCATGCCCTCAGATTCAATCCGGATAACCCTGACACCCTGAACAACAAAGGAGTTTCACTGGTTGCCTTGGAAAGGTATGAAGAGGCTATTAAATGCTACGAACAATCGCTTAGGGTCAACCCGGAAGATCTCCTCGTTTCAGTGAACAAGGGACGTGCTCTTGTCAAATTAAAGAGGTACTCTGAAGCTCTCGCATGTTTTAATGCAGTTCTTAAAGTCAATCCGGATAATGCTGATGCGCTGTATAACAAAGGAGTTGTCCTTAATGCGTTAGCAACGAATGAAGCTGTTTCCATCCATTAATCTTCCCTGTTAATTATACTTCATACCCTGCTCATGGGTTTTAAAATTGCCTTCAACAGTCTCATCCGAAAAACCCAGACGTATGCACTCTTTTTTTATAGCATCAAGGGGTAAGGAATTTGCATTCCATTTTCTGAAATCATGTAAAAAACCGGTCAATAATTCGAGGAATTCGCATTTTCTCGTTTGAAACAGATGTTGAAAAAACAGGATAAAAGCGTTTTTATTAATCTCCTTCCCGTATAAATCCGGCCTGTCCTGTAAAGATTCAAAATGTTCTTTCCATGTATCAGTCAGATCGTGTTCCCTGCAAAAGGCAGTGAAATTTTCTGACGACAGATACCCTTCGATAGGTAATTTCGCCAGGAGGTTATAAAGTCTCGTGATACTCTTTTTGGCGTCCGGGGGCATCGATTACTTCTTTTTGATTTTTCCNGTTATATGAANATTTCCCTCACAGGCATGCGGTATTTCGAGGGACGGATAAAGGATCCCCCGGGAGATCGCAGGACTATCGGGGTATATACTGGCAGTACCGGTCACCTGCTGCATTACCGCCTGCATTATGCTGAATCCGACNCTTGATAGTCTGGNATATTCCTCTTTTGTTGCATTATGCCTGGAATATTTTTATTTTCCAATGAATTCCAGCAAGGGGATCAGGTAGAGAGCTTTACCCNCCATCGCCGGGAATGTGGTTTTANTGNATATCCACATGNGTTANTCCGGTGGGAAAANTATGCCATGATAATCCCCCCCGAAATTGTACATCAGTTACTGCCACTAAAAGCAGTACCACCCACCTCTTCATGTTTTTGCCATGTTTTNTTAATGAATTATTTATGTAATGAATTGCAATCCCCTTATTGAGGGAAAATGAGAAAAACTGCCGATCTGGTGCAAGAGATGATGAAAGAATCAAAAAATTCCTGGCTTGTCGCAATTGCTGTCGGGTTCCAGCATGAGACAAGATTTGTATTCAGTTCAAGCAGCCATCCTCTTGAAGACCTGAACAGATTAGTAAAAAATGGTGGATTTCCCATCGGGCTATTGCGATTTGACAAAGAGAATACTTCAGTGCAGGGATCCTACCGTCCGTTCGAGGAATATGAAAATGAATCGTGGGTAAAAGAGTATCTTGGAGGTCTCCTGAAAAATACCGGGGAAATAATTGCGGAAAGTCAGTTTCAGCAAAACATACCTGATTATTGATCTGGTCTGGATTGATCTCCGGAAACGTATTTTCTCCTGCCGCACCCTGCGTCAGAAGGTGACGANAAACAAATTCTTNATACGTCCATTATTTTAAGTGATAATGAGGACGGATATGGCAGACGATGATGTTCAGATAGAATCCAGTGCAGGAGAATTAACCTCCGGCATACAGATGTCGTCTGCGAGGATGATGAAAGCAGCATATNTGCCAACGTCCATGAAAAGGCAGGATGCAGAATTCGGTGTCCCTTTTTTTAAGACTCCTCCTATTCATCANGATGAGGAAGTGCCCGGACCAAATGCCAGGGTCTTTGTTACGAAAATTTCGAACGTCACCCCGGACCATGAAATTAAAAGAATTCTCAGCCTGTCTGCTGACCGGGAGGTAAACATCGGTAACCATGATTTTTACACTCTCCTTTTCTATGTAAACATACAGCTCAATGAACCGTCAACTACCCGTTTTATTAATGCGACCGTCTCCTTTGNTTTTTCTTCTGAAATAAAAATTCTTGACTATTCCCCAAAAGAGAAGGAGATAATTACAAAAATATCTGAAACTGCCGGAGACAGTATCTTTCTGTCCCCGGCACTGGCTTTTAGTGCATCTATCCAGCAGTGTGCTGAAGGTAATCCGGATGATCCAAAAAACCGTTTTGAGGTCAGGGTCGGACCAGAAGAAAAAATTACCATCACATATAGCAAAAAATACGGGTACTCGTTACTCGTACCGAAAAACGAATTGCTTGAATATGAGGGAATGCGTAAAAGCGAGCATGAAGTGTACTGGGAGATATATCCTCCGATGCCTCCAAAAGATATTGAAATTATGGGGAAGGGAAAGCATGCCATTTTTTCCCTCATTGTCCAGGCTCCCCGCGACTCACCTCCTGAAATCACTGTCTGTATAGCAGGTAAGGTGAAAGGGAAGATCTGGGGAGTCGTGCCTGTACAGGGTTTGGTGGATTTTTTAAAACAAAGCAGCAGTGGTTGCCCGTCCCAATGAGGATTTTTCCCATNGCAGAAACGGTTGGGCAAACCAGGGGATTATTCAACTACCGGAAATGTTTTGGTANTGGAGATCTTAAACCTGTTGAACTCTCCGGCAAACANGTGACAAAGCGGGGGGAGAAGGCATGGTGGCGGCTTTCACCTCACACATCATTGAACCTGAAATTCCCGATAATCACTTAAAAAAATTTCATCGGATCTTTTTTCACTTTTTTATCTTTTTTCTGAGCCCCGGTCATAAATTCATCAGCAGTATTATGTGGTTTAATTGTGTATTGAAATTAGGACTGGATAGTAAGGGGAGAGCGTGCTCTTCATGATTGTAAGTGACTGGTTTGACAAAGGAATTGCTCTTGCCAAACTGAAAATGTTTTATGAAGCCATCGCCTGTTTTGATGAGGTCCTTAGGGTCATCCCGGCGAACGCAGATGCGTTATACAATAAAGGTGTCGCTCTTGCCGCTTTGGAAAAATATGAAGAGGCGGTTTTATGTTATGATTACTCCCTTAAGGTCAATCCCTATAATCCCGATGCCCTGAACAACAAAGGTGTCGCATTTGCCGAATTGGAAAAATATGAAGAAGCGGTCAAATATTTTGATAAAGTCCTTAAGATAAATCCAAAAAATGAACTTGTCCTTCTGAACAAGGGGGGTGCTCTCGCCAAACTAAAAAAGTATGATATGGCTCTCGTATATTTTGATAAAGTCCTCCAGATCAATCCCTATAATGCAGATGCGTTATATGACAAGGGGGTCACACTTGCCATTCTTGCCAGGTATGACGAGGCTATTGCGTGTTATGATAAGGTCCTCATGATTAATTCGGATAATGTTAATGCCCTGAATAACAAAGGAGTCTCCTGTGCCGCCCTGAAGAGATATGAAGAAGCTATTACCTGTTTTGACAAAGTCCTTGGGTTGCAACCAGGGTACCTTACTGCCCTGCACAACAAAGGACGTGCTCTGGCAAAACTGAAAAAGTATGACGAAGCAATTGCCTGTTATGATCANGTCCTTAAGGTTTACCCGGATAGCGCCGGGACGTTGAACAACAAAGGAGTTGCTCTTGATGATCTGAAAAGATACGAAGAGGCAATTCTCTGTTACCGTCAGTCTCTTGCGATCAATCCAAAAAATATCGACGCTTTGAATAACATAGGAGTCGCTCTTGCTGCCAGGGGAAAGTATGAAGAGGCGGTTTTATTTTATGATGAGTCTCTTGCGATCAATCCAAAAAATGTACTGGTGCTGGTGAATAAAGGGCGCACTCTTGCCCGGCTCAGGAGGCATATTGAAGCAGCTGCCTGTTTTGATGAAGTCCTCCTGATCATGCCGGATAACGCAGATGCTACGTATAACAAAGGGGTTGCCCTTGCTGCTTTAGGGAAGTGTGAAGAGGCAGTCTCAAG
>Ga0031655_10002464_pt1 | contig 10683 bp, 21 predicted proteins | sample FrelakmetHBP12HB_FD_55187 | JGI IMG/M metagenome (GOLD analysis project Ga0031655, IMG submission 55187) | Freshwater lake sediment microbial communities from the University of Notre Dame, USA, for methane emissions studies -HBP12 HB | ecosystem: Environmental > Aquatic > Freshwater > Lake >... | reverse complement strand
AAAAACAATTAAGAGATTTAATGCCTGGTAAAAGATTTGGCCCACCACCATTAAAAGGACCACAATCACAAATACCACCAATTGATAAACATCTATCATTTTTAGACTTGAATATACCTCAAATTAATGTACAAGGATTAAAACGAGGAAAATTTGTCAAAACAAAAAAACGATAATTATAATTTATTAACAGAAAGAGAAAAACTTATATTCCTAGCTGGAGTATTTGAAGGAGAAGGTTCTTTTGGTTTTTGGTCTAGTGGTTATAAAGGTAAAAGATATTTTGGTTTTACTATTAAAATGACCGATAAAGATATTATTGAAAGATTTATAGAGTTTTTTAAATTAGGCCGAATAGAAAAAGCTAAGGTTTATAAAGATCATCATAAACAAGCTTATGTATGGAGACTTACTGGTAAAAAAGCAATAAATGTTGTATTGCCCTTAGTCCCATATTTAGGTATAAGAAGAAAGGAGAAATTTAAAGAATGTTCCCAGCATTACAAATTGTTGCACCTTTAGCTAAAATGCTATTTAACACTATCGATAGAAGTGTTGATGATAAGGTATTAGCAGAAAAACTTAAAGCAGAAGTTCAGATGCAGTTAATGCAATCTAAAACTGAAGAACTGCAAGCTGCTGCATCTATTGTTGAAGCAGAAGCTAAAGCAGGTTGGTTTACTGCATCATGGAGACCATTATTAATGTACGTTTTAATTTTTATTATTGTTTGGAATTATATTGTTGCACCAATAGTTAAAGTATTAGGACATGGAACAATTATCTCTTTTGAATTACCTGGTGATGTATGGACTTTATTACAAATTGGTTTAGGAGGTTATGTGATAGGAAGATCTGGAGAATCTATGATGAGATCGTATGCAACAGCTCAAATGCAAAATACTCAACCACAAAATAATCCTGGAATGATTCAAAGATTTTTTGGTAATAACGCATCATCTAATAATAGTTTTGTTCCAAAAAATCCTAATCAACAATAATGTCTAAAACAATATTGGTTACAGGATCTGCAGGATTCTTAGGCTCACATCTTTGCAAACATTTATTAAAACTAGGACATAAAGTTATTGGCGTTGATAATTATATTGGTGCTGATGGAGAAAACATTGAAGATATAACAAATTCTAATTTTAGTAATTACAAATTAGATTGTGCTGATTTTAAAGCTATGCTTAAAATTAGTAAAGGCATCGATGTGCTTTATCATTGTGCCGCAACTCCNCATGAAGGATTATCTGTATTTTCACCTTATACAATTACTCAAAATAATCTTATGGCAACAGTCGGTGTTGCAACAGCAGCTATTCAAAATAAAGTTAAAAGAATTATNTATTGTTCNTCNATGGCTCGTTATGGAAATCAAACAGGTCCGTTTTCCGAGGCTATGGAAGCTAGACCCGTGGACCCTTATGGTATATCAAAGGTAGCAGGTGAAGATATATTAAAAACATTATGCAAAGTTCATGACGTTGAATTGGTTATTGCTGTACCTCATAACATTATCGGACCAAATCAGAAATATGATGATCCTTATAGGAATGTCGTTTCTATATTTATTAACAGAATGTTACAGGGTAAGTCTCCTATTATTTATGGAGATGGTAAACAAACCAGATGTTTTTCTTATGTTGATGATTGTCTAAGTTCACTTTTAAAAATGTTAGATAATAAAGAAGTCGTGGGCCATGTAATTAACATCGGGCCTGATGAAGAATTTACAACGATTAAAGAGTTAGCAGAGCTTTGTGCAAATCTAACTGGCTTTAATGGTCAGTTTGAATATGTAAAAGATCGTCCACAAGAAGTAAAAAATGCAGTATGCTATTCAAAGAAAGCTAGAATAATGCTTGGCTATGAAACTAAAACTTCTTTAAAAGAAGGAGTAAAGAAAACTTATGAATATATCAAGAGCCACGGACCACGGAGCTTTAAGTATCACTTGGATTTAGAAATTATTAATGATAAGACTCCAGAAACATGGACAAAGAAATTAATATAGGTCACGTATTTTGTTTTGTAAGTTCTAAAAATACAGAACAATTTTCTAAATTAGCNTTAGATAGTTTTTTTAAACATACAAAACTTACTAAAGATGATTGGTTTGTATTTATAAATAATGATAATACAGGATCATTTATAAATGATTATCCATTTAATACCTATATTGCTAATACTAAACCTAAATCTTGGGCTGCAAACTTCAATCAAGGGTTAGATTATGCAAAAAGTATGAAAAAACATTTTGTTGTTATAACAAATGATATTATTTTTACTCCAAATTGGTTTGAACCACTAACACAACGTGATGATTGTGTGTTAATTCCATCATGTAACATAAATTATGTATATAAAAATGATGATTTTGTGTTTGATTTTGTAATTCAGCTTGAAGAATACCTTGGAAAAGAAAAATATTTAGAAGAAGTACATAAATATCACCAACAAAAATATAAATTTGATAATTTAGAAGAAAAAATCTTTATGCAAATGTTTTTAGGACGTATTNCTTATCAAATTCATAATGATATTGGTTATTTTGATGATACTTTTTCTAATTGTGGTGGTGAAGACATGGATTTTAGAATTAGATGTGCACAAAANGGATATAAAACAATGTTAGCTAATCATTCTTTTGTTTTACACTTTCATGGTAANTCATCTTGGGATGGAGATGAGACTACTCAACAGGAAGAAGATAGAAGACATAGTTATTTAAAACGAGGTGTTGAAAAATGGGGACAAGAGCTAACAGATATATTTATATCTGGAAAATATGCTAAAAACTTTTGTTATAAACTAGGATTACAAAAAGAATTTGACAATAACGAGTCATATAATATTATGAGAAAGCTATTAAAATGTTAGATTTTTATACAGTTCAAAGTGTTAAGAAACTTATAGAAAAGCAAATAGGTCAGATAAAAGAAGACCTTTGCTACGGTATAGACACAATAGACAAACTTCATTATTCTAGAGGTCAACTCAGAGCTTTAGAAGCTCTGCTTCAGGATCTTAATGACCTGCTGAAACGGGAGAATAATGACGATGACGACAACGACAGCTGAAGAAGTCCCAGCAAAAATTGAAGGACTTTTAAACGCCTATAAAGAGGAACAAGAAATTAAAAAAGTTCTTGATCCAAACGCAATAGAAAAATCAACTTTAGATAGAATGCCTAACCCTACGGGTTACCGATTATTGGTATTACCGTATGCTGGGCCAGCTACAACTAAAGGTGGAATAATTCTATCAGATAATTCTAAAGACACTATTCAGATGACAACTGTTTGTGCTTACGTTCTTAAAATGGGAGATCTTTGTTATAAAGATAAAGATAAGTTTCCAAATGGACCGTGGTGCAAGGAGAAAGATTGGGTAATCTTTGGAAGATATGCTGGTAGCAGATTCAAAATAGAAGGGGGTGAAGTTAGAATTCTTAACGATGATGAAATCATTGCTAAGATTGATAACCCTGCTGATATTTTGCACATGTACTAAGGAGGACACATGGAAAACAACGAAACAAAAAACTTGCAACCAAATTCACAACCTGAGGTTGAATTAGACCTTGATGGTGTGAAAGAACAATCGGTTGAATTGAAAGAAGAAGAAAACAAAAAACCTACAGCACCTAACTTAAATCTAGGTGAAGTAGATTTAGGTTATACAACTCACAATAATACAAAAGAAGATAAAGTGGATATTGAACAAGTTGAAGAACAACCTAAAGTTGAAATAAAAGTTAAAAAACATACTGAAGGGAAACCTGAAGTAGATGATTTAAGTTCATACACAGATAGCGTTAAAAAACGTATTGATAAATTAACTTATAAAATACGTGAAGCGGAAAGACGAGAACAAGCCGCAATTGAATACGCTAAAGGTCTACAAAAACAATATTCAGAAACACAAGCTAAATATTTAAATGTAGATTCTAACTATATGAAAGAATTTGATGCACGAGTTGATGCACAACGTGAGCAAGTTAAAGCTAAGTTAAAAGCTGCTCATGAGACTCAAAACGTAGATCAAATTATGCAGGCACAAGATGAGTTAACTAGGTTATCGGTTGAAAAAGAAAAGGCACGACTTATTATGAGTGAGCGTGAGGCAGCAAGAAAAACTTTTGAAAATAATCAAAAAACTCAACCTGTACAAGCACAACAACCTCAACAACAGTTACCAACACCTTCTCCAAAAGCTAAGTCATGGGCGGAGAAAAATGAATGGTTTGGTACTGATAAATTTATGACAAATTCAGCATTTTTGCTTCACGATGACTTGGTTAGTCAGGGGTTTGACGCAGATAGTGATGAGTATTATAATGAGGTAGATAAACGTATGAAGGATTTATATCCTCAGCGTTTTGCATCATCTCAGGAATCTGAGGTGAATCAGGAGCAAAAGAAACCCGTCCAAACTGTTGCTTCTGCAGGTAGAAAACAACAAGGACGCAGAACTGTGAAACTCACCAAATCACAGGTGGCTATTGCTAAAAAATTAGGGGTGCCACTAGAAGAATACGCTAAATACGTGAAGGAGGTATAATATGAGCGATAAAATAAAAAATAGAACTTCACGCGAGTCAGAAGTAAGAAATAAGGATCTTCGTAAGAAGCCTTGGACTCCACCGTCAAGTCTGGATGCACCACCTGCACCAGCTGGTTTTTGTCATAGATGGATAAGAATCGAGACCATGGGTTTTCAAGATACAGCAAACGTATCGAAAGCTCTAAGAGAAGGTTGGGAATTTGTGAGATCTGAAGAAATTAAAAATACTTTAGGAGATCATGATTACCCAGTTATTCACGATGGTAAGTATGCAGGTTTAATCGGGGTTGGCGGCCTTGTGTTGGCAAGGATACCAGAGGAGATTATGAAAAGTCGAGCTGAGTATTTTCAAAAAATTACTCAAGATAGAATGACATCGATTGATAATGATCTTATGAAGGAACAACGACCAGGGATGCCTATCAANATTGATAGACAATCTCGAGTAACTTTTGGTGGTGGACGTAAGTCATAATTATTTGGCAAAAGTCGACTACTGTAAATTAATATAAACTATAACGGAGTAATATAAATGACAAACATAGTTGAAAAAACTGGTCTTAGACCAGCTCGACAATTAAATGGTAGTCCATTTATTAATGCTCAAAACAGATATAGAATTGCAGCAAATAATTCTACAGCTATATTTCAAGGTGACGTGGTTCAGCCATTAACTTCTGGAACTATAACTAGAGGAATTGCTAATACTTCTACAGCTGTTGTGGGTGTTTTTAATGGTTGTTTTTATACAGATCCAACAACGCAAAAACCAACATGGAAAAATTACTATCCAGGTTCAATCAATGCAAGTGACATTACAGCATTTGTAATTGATGGCCCAGATACAGTATTTGAAGTAGATGCTAACGGTACTTTTGCAGTTGCAGATTTGTTTCAAAACTATTCACTAACTAACGTAACAGGAAGTACACTTTCTGGAATTTCTCAAGTTCAATTGGACGTGAGCAATTCAGGAGTAGCGTCTACTTTCCTAGTACAAGCGATTGATATTTCTGGAAGCCCAGTAAATAGCGATGTATCTTCTAACAACTTAAACGTGTTAGTAAGAATCAGCAATCACTTCTACAAACAACAAACAGGTATATAATAGGAGAATATAACTATGGCTATCACACGTAATCAGCTAGTTAAAGAACTAGAGCCAGGATTGAATGCCCTATTCGGCCTGGAATACAANAGATACGACAACGAACATGCAGAAATCTTCGCAACAGAAACTTCTGAAAGAGCATTTGAAGAAGAAGTTCAGTTAACAGGATTTGCTAATGCGTCAGTCAAACAAGAAGGTGCTTCAGTAGTATTTGATAATGCTTCAGAAGCTTACACATCTAGATACACTCACCAAACAATCGCTTTAGCGTTTGCTATAACTGANGAAGCTATCGAAGATAACCTTTATGACAGATTAGCTGCTCGATACACAAGAGCATTAGCTCGTTCTATGTCACAAACTAAACAAACAATTGCAGCAAATATATTGAATAATGGTTTCAATACTTCTGGCTCATACAATGGAGGTGACGGAGTTTCTTTATTAAACACAGCTCACCCTCTTGCTAATGGCGGAACTTTTAGAAATACATTGTCAACTGCTGCTGACTTGTCTGAAACATCACTTGAGCAATCATTAATTGATATTGCTGCGTTTGTTGATGAAAGAGGATTAAAAGTTGCTCTACAAGGTAGAAAATTGGTTATTCCAAAAGAATTACAATTTACTGCTGAGAGAATCTTAAAATCTCCTTTATCTACAACTTTACAAAGTGGTGTAGCAAGTAACAACATCAATGCTATCTTGAATATGGGAATGATTCCTGAAGGTTATAGAGTTAATCACTTCTTAACTGACACGAATGCTTTCTTCATTATGACGGATGCTCCAAACGGATTAAAAGAATTCGTAAGAGCTCCTATTAAGACAGCTATTGAAGGTGACTTTGACACTGGCAACGTAAGATTTAAAGCGAGAGAAAGATACAGCTTCGGTTGGTCAGATCCTCGTGGAATCTACGGCTCTCCAGGTGGAAGTTAATAGATAGAATTATTTACTGGGGTGTACTTTACGCCCCAGTAAATCTTAGATAGAATAGCACTATGAAATCAGATATTCAGGCAACAACAATTACAGCCGCAGACACAACTACAGCAGTTATAACTCCATCAATAAGATTAAGAGCTATTATTGTAACTGCAAACAGTTCAACAGCTACAGGACAAATTATATTAAATAATGGAACAGCTTCAGGTTTTAAAGAATTTGACGCAAAGGTAGCACCNAATTCAATACTTACATTAAATTTACCATTAGATGGAATTATATTTCCAAATGGTATATTTGTTTCAACAGTTACTAACATTGCATCAGCAGTATTAATAACTGACAAATATAACGCACCAGGACCTTCTTACAATTAACAACCATAATATAATTTATGGCTACTAAATACGGAATTCAAAAAAGAGGAACAGGTAAAGCTGTTGGTGGTTTTGATATTGGAGGAGTTGCAAATATTTATGGAAACATTGCACAAGGAATGCCAATGGTTTCTACAATTGCTCAACAACAACAAAATATGTTTCCTAGTGAAACAAATTTAAAAAGTCAAGGAAATTTTCAAACAGCTACAGGACAAACACAACAACAAGCAGCTACAACTCCAACTCAGGGTCCTAATGGAGTAGCGTTTAGACCACTTTCACCAGTCACATCTAAAAAAGGTGGAATGACAAAGAAAAAAAAGAAATAATTTACATTGATTAGATTTTAAATTAGTGTTAAACTAATTTAAAAAAAGGAGTTTATTATGACAATAACTACTATCGAACAAAAACTAGCATTTATATGGAAAGCTGCTAAGGCTATATTAATGATCCATATTCATATTATTGAACATACTTATAGTATTGTAAAAAATATTATTGTAGCAATCATTGCTGGTTTCTCTAAAAAAAATGTTGTANCTGTAGATACAACAACTAGCACAAATACTGTTACTAAGTAATTAATTTTAATTATTTATTACAATGACATATTTAACATCTATAAAAGATGGTTTTGTTTATCTTTTATATCTTATATTATGGTTGAGTATTTTAGGTGGCATAATTTTATTATTTATGACAACTTGTGCTTGTGCTGTATTAAAAACAGTATTCTATAAAGTAAAAAATAAATTTCGTAAATGAAATGTGTTTATAGATTATGGATTGGCATTTGTTGCTTATTAAAACAATGTAAATGTAAAAATGCAAAAAATCATTAAAGATATTATTTACGCTATTTTTGCAGCGTTTATACTAGGGTTTATTATTGGAACATTTTTTCCAAATGGAATTACTCAACAAAAAAATAACCATAAATTTATGGCATGGGCCAGAAGCCTCGGATTTGGACCCCCCAAATTCGAGTATAATAATAATAAAGAATACATCACATCTTTAAAAAAATGTATTGATTATATCAATTTTGATCTTTACCCTTCCGAACAAATTAATACCGAACTTATAATAGCCCAATCAATCGTTGAAAGTGATTATGGTAATTCTCGTTTTGCTAGAGAAGGTAATAATTTATTTGGAATTAGAGTTTGGAGTAAAGATGGAATACTNCCTTATCATCAATCAGAATCAATTAATTGGCGTATAAAAACATATAAACATAAATGTGATTCAGTTGCAGATTACATTAATTTATTAAATACTAAACAAGTATATGCAGAATTTAGACATGTTAGAAAATCTTCTTGGATTCAAGACCCTATAAAATTAGCTAAAACCCTTAATAATTTTTCAACTAATAAGGAATATGAACAGAAGATAGTTGAAGTAATACACAAAATGAGAGAGAATAAGTAAATATGGCAATTGCAAGATCATCAGAATATAAACAAGTCGAAGGACATTTAAGAGGTGCTAAACCATCTAAAGCTATGCTTAAAGATGGTGGAGAATCAAAACCAGGATTATATGCCAACATTAATAAAAGAAAAAAATTAGGAATTAGTCGTCCAAAATCTAAATCAACTATTTCTAAAGAAGCATATTCTAATATGAAAAAAGGATTTCCAGATAAAAAATCAAAAGGTGGATTAATTCATAAAGATAATTATGAAATGAGATGTGTTAATGATTATACAAAGGATTTGCTATGATGTTATCTCGTGGAATGGGTAAAGCATATTTAGCAAGTGGTGGAACACCAGCTTGGCAACGCAAAGAAGGTAAAAATCCAGAAGGTGGTTTAAATGAAAAAGGTGTAGCATCTTATAGACGTGAACATCCAGGATCTAAATTATCTACTGCAGTTACAACTAAACCATCAAAATTAAAACCAGGATCAAAAGCAGCAAATAGAAGAAAATCTTTTTGTAGCAGAATGAAAGGGATGAAAGCTAAATTAACTTCTGCTAAAACTGCAANAGATCCAGATTCAAGAATAAATAAATCATTAAGNAAATGGAATTGTTAATATGNCAGATGATAAAGAAGATTTAAAACCAAATGAAAATNTATTAGACTTTGCAAAAAGAGCAGGAAGTAATGCTGCAGCTCAATATCAAGCTGAACAAAGAGCAAAGAATGTAGATAAAGCTACATTACAAAAAACAGGACAATATTATTTTGAATTTAAAAAAGGCGGTTCAACTAATTGGATTCAAGGAGCAATTAAAAAACCAGGGTCATTAAAAGAATCTTTAGGAGTAAAAAAAGGAGAAAAAATTCCAGCTAAAAAATTAGCAGCAGCAGCTAAAAAACCTGGTCTAATGGGTAAAAGAGCAAGATTAGCTGAGACTTTAAAAGGATTTAAAAAATAACAAAAGTGAAGTATATATCAATTAAATAAAATAAGGTATTATTATAATTATGGAAGAATATAAAAAAGACCCAGTAACTGAAATACCAGAAGAAGAAGGTCTGGAATTTGAAAACGTAACTACTACTGACCCTATTTACGAACCAGGTGTTGGTGGGTATAACAAAGAACCAAAAAGAATGGTTAAAGGTCAAAAACCATTACAAGTTAAAAAACAATACTTCGGAGAATATTAATATGGGAATGAAGAATTATCAAAAGTCTAAAATTACTCCTGCTTATGCTACTGAAAAAGAAATGAAGATCATGGCAGCAGGTGAAGAAAACGTAAAGACAAGCCAAGTAAGAGCAGCAGGATCTAAGAAATCAACTAAGAAGTAGGTTATGAAGAATGACTACTTCTGGAACTACATCATTTGATTTAAACATAGACGATGTCATAGAAGAAGCCTATGAACGTTGTGGTGTTAGAACAAATTCAGGTTGGAATATAAAATCAGCAAGAAGAAGTTTAAATCTTTTATTTTCTGAATGGGGAAATAGAGGATTACATTTATGGAAAGTAGTTTTACAAGTAACTCCTATGGTTTCAGGACAACCTACTTATTCAACTCCATTAGATTGTAGTGATGTATTAGAAGCATATATCTCAAGCACATCTGATGTAGAATTAACAACTAAAGATTTAACATTAAGTAAAATAGATAGATCAACTTATGCTTCTTTACCTAATAAAGGACAAATTGGTCAACCTTCACAATATTACGTAGATAGACAAATTAATCCAACAGTTAATTTATATCTTTGTCCAAATAATAGTATTTATCAATATGTAAAATATTATTATATTTCTAGAATTCAAGATGCAGGTAATTATACTAATACAACAGATATGCCTTATCGTTTTTTACCATCTATGGTTTCAGGACTTGCTTTCTATTTATCACAAAAAGTAGCACCAGAAAGAATTCAAAATTTAAAACTATTGTATGAGGACGAACTACAAAGAGCACTGGAAGAAGATTCTCAAAGAGCCAGTATATTTATTTCGCCTTATACTTATTTTGGTAGAGGTGTATAATGCCATTTGCACGAGGTTCAAAAGCTTTAGCAATATCAGATAGATCTGGACAACAATTTCCATATCGTGAAATGAGAAAAGAATGGAATGGTTCTTTTGTTCACTATACAGAATATGAAGCAAAACACCCACAATTAGATCCACGTCATCATAAAGCAGATGCACAAGGCCTTAGAGATGCTAGATCTGATGTTAC
>Ga0031655_10002457_pt1 | contig 10690 bp, 8 predicted proteins | sample FrelakmetHBP12HB_FD_55187 | JGI IMG/M metagenome (GOLD analysis project Ga0031655, IMG submission 55187) | Freshwater lake sediment microbial communities from the University of Notre Dame, USA, for methane emissions studies -HBP12 HB | ecosystem: Environmental > Aquatic > Freshwater > Lake >... | reverse complement strand
ATACTCGATGCTTTCTTTCCACCAATCGATGTGAGATTATATATCGAAATATTTTGTATCTTCCCAATCGATGGATTCTCCGGTGATCGGAGACGATCCCCTAGTCGAATGAAGATTGGATAATTGACATGCAATAAAGTAATATCTGAGGCAGTCACACTATCAATCACCCCACCATCAACTGAGATAATCGAAATCCCTGCGTACGACGGTAAATTCGGTGAATTACTAACGATGCAATTCCGATAGGTAATATGATGGAAATTGCCAACAGATTCAGTACCAATCTTTAAGGCGTTGATGAAGGTTGATAGAAGACAGTTTTTGACGGTAATGTTTTCACAAGAACGTTTATATCCCAGCATATAAGAACTTTTTATCGCAATCGCATCATCAAGGGATCTAATCTCACAGTTAGTAATGGTAACATTATGACAGCACACCGGGTCGATACCATCCACACGGACCTCTTGTGCTCTATACCCCATGATGATGACGTTATCGCATCCCGCTATGAAGATCGATTCATCCGGGGCATGAGTAATCGTGATATCTTTGATAAAGACGTTTACACAGGATTTCAATGCAAGAGGTTTTACACCGCGTTGAAAAATCGTATCGTTTATCTGATAAAAAATCGTGCTAAAGATCCAGCTAAACGGCGGCGGGAACGTTTTGTTGATGATAGGCCAGGGTTCGAAGGCATCGTTCCCATCGATTATCCCTGAACCAAGAATCCCGACATTCGAAAGATTTTCCCCCCAGATTAGACTTCGATGGCAATAGCTCTGTGAGGTATCCTGATATTTGGCCCAGGGGTTGTATTCTCGTGGATCGTATTTGGTCATATCTCGAGTTCCTCGAATTACTGCCTTGGAATCTACATAGAGCGTAACATTCGTTTTTAAATGGAGGGAACCTGAAAGATATATCCCTGGTGGGACATATACAATGCCACCGCTTTGATTCGCACATGTTTCGATAGCAGCATTAATCGCGATGGTATCTAATGTTATACCATCACCGACAGCCCCATAATCTCTTACATTGAACAAGGGTACTACTGATGGTATTCTCTCAGGAAACTCTGAGAGAATAAGATTATACATTTCATGTTGCCCACTAAAACAACTCTCATGAATGGTCATCCCACTTATGATACTTTGAGCGAACCAGAGATCCTGGAAGCAATCTTGAACAACGTACCAGATNCCCGTTGAAACATCTTTTGCAAACGTCATGGTTCCATTCCGTGTTATNANAAGANTACAACTTTCATTTTTNTCCTCTCCTAGAAATGGACCTTGAGAGTCATGAAAACGCATAATNCCATATCCTGAAATTACTAGAGAATAATTCAAATTTACCTGATCTGCCTGAGTACCACAATTTTTACAAATCAACGTTGCNGTGACGTTCTTNCCTTCAATCTCAGGTTTTCCTTTTTCATTTTTTTCTGGTGCAAATANGCCTATGGTATCAAACTTCATAATGGACGCAGCAGCAGTCGATTTAACATAGGGAACTCCAAACGTCCACAATGTTAACGGCTTATTGAATTTAATAAAGATATCCTCCACAGAGTAGTNATCTGAATGATAATAAACCCATCCGAAATCAGAACCACTCTCCGCGGTAAAATTCCAATAATTGACAAGACCTTGCGTGAGAGCAGACGGCCAGTGGTAAAAAAACGTCTCCGGTAAACGAAATCCATCACGTACCGTCAATACCTGGGAAATGAACTGTTTACCTGAGAAACCATCAGCCCACGGAATGGGGGATTCACCTATGAACTGTCGCTTCACTTCTTTTTCAACGTCCCCATAATTCAGCTTATACTTCCATCCTCTATTGATATATGGTCTCTGCTCCGCAGGAATTCCATTTGAAAAAACTAACGTAAGAAACATGAACACAAGCATAATCACAATTATTTTTTTCGTTTGATTTTCCACCATGGTGAATTCAATTTTTTGTCCTCCCTTTTTTTCCTATTCAATACCCTCTCCACGACAACAGCAGATACTATTGATACAATTGCGACGCAAGAAAGATAAATACCTGTTGAAAGACCCCAAGACGCAGAAAGATTCATATATTCATTACTCCCGGGTTGAAGCACTGTAAGCGTTCCCGAACTTTGCAAGCTACCTAAACCAACATTACTTAATTGCGAGAAGCCATAGGTAAAAATTGCGACAGCACAGCTAAGAAGGATGATGCTGAGAAAGGTCAATACAAAAGCTAGTTTTTTATACTTCTTAATCCCAATACTACCAAGAAGAAGAAAACAGGTAATACATACGATTATTAAAACAGCGAAAATAAACAAAGAGAATTCTCCTGGAAGGTTCGCAAGCTCAATTTCTGTATGAGTTCCAACAGTTGTCGTCGTAACAATAGTCTGGGGGATGAGAAACGCACTTGTTGATCGAACTGCAGAGGGAGTTGTAGCAGCACCAGAGAGCCCCCACCACGGCATAACCACCGCGATGATACAAAGAGCAACTCCAAAAAGTTTCAAAAATGAAGCAAGATTGCATTTTTTCAACAAAATCAATACAGCTCCCCCCCCAATTATCAGAATTGCAATAATGATCATAATCAACGGAAAAAAAGGCTCTATCGTCGTCACAAGATCCGTGGATTCATCTCTCAACACGTCTACTTGTTTCTCACCAACGCTATTCCCATCAGAAGATGCTTTTATCAGATAACTCCCCACGGGAATGAAGAATGATACAACGCCGTTAGCATCGGTGGTATTTTGTAATGATTTTNCNGCTCTTGTGATATCGATTGCCATTTTCGATACGGTACTTCCCCGGGAATCAAAAACAGTAGTTGTAAGCTGGAACATCGGAGAGAACTCCATTTGAACCTTATCACCATCATCAGGAATCTGAAACGTTCCCTCGTCCAGAAAATCCTTATAGGAAATCTGGATTTTATAACGTGCTTTCGGGAGATTGGTAAAAAGATAAGCACCTGGTTNNATTTCTTTTGNAAAGATATTTGTCGGTNCCTCCATTTCCTCACTCGTTGCAACGGGGTTAATAGAAATTCCTGGTGGAAGCCCGAGTTTATCTTTTACAAACAGCTGCAAGCTTGAGAGATTGACCTGGAACTGTTCTCCTTTGGGGAGGATTCCCAATCGAATCTGCTTCTCGAAAAGATTAAAACCATTGTACAATACCTTAAGATCGTATTTTCCTCTTGGTACGAAGAGTACGCTTTCCCCTTTCACACCCGTATAATTCTCTTCAATAGAGGCATTTCCTATAAAAAGAATACACTGGGCATTCGAAATACCTTGCTTGTTTTGATCGATAACACTGATGGTTATCTTTTGTTGTTTTGAACAAANCACATCAACNCTNGTATCCCCTTTGATTTCAACAGGTTGTACTCCAATATAGTTACTTTTTTGACCAGATTTTACAAAGATTTTAACGACNTAGTTCCCTGGAGGTAGTTTCGGNATTTGGATTTTTTTGAAAAATGATATGTTTTTCCAATCAAACAACTTGATAATNTCAGATAGAGTAATTTTTTCAAGATTTAATTCTCCAGCTAGAGATATTCTACTACATATACCAGATGAGATTAGATTTCCATTTTGGTACAACTCTGCGTAGGTATAAGAAAAATTTTTTCCTGAAGCTGCAGAAATGAGCGAACCTAATGGAAAAGATGGTGCTAAATGAGTAAATATAGTTAGATTGTATTTTGTTTCTTCCTTTTCATTAACGCTTACATTTTCATTAAACAATGGTCGGTATTTCACGAGTGATTGGAATAAGATTGTTTCATTTTGTACATCCTTATAGCTATTAATTTCGGTGGTAAAGAACTCACCATTGAACTCGACAACTAAATCAGAAGGAATAGTACGATCAGACGAACCATCTGAATAATATGCGTTACGAAAACACCCCATACCAGAGGAATATGCTTGTAATCCTGGTATATCTGCTTCTTGTTTTTGACTGGCTTTAATCTGAATACCGTCTTGTTCATTCGTCCCTGATTTTACTACCTTGTTTGACGAGAAAATCAGGGCATGTGCTTTCCCTGTTTCACCATTATCTGCAGAGACCCATGGATTGCTACCTAAATCAGCATTATCTTCAACTGAAATAAGCCATTCCTCTTCCTTTGATGTCGGATTGGTGTCCGCCGCAACTCCATGTATCGTACCATCACTATCATAATAATGAATGTAAGGTAGGATTTCCCCGGTGTTTAAGGCGATGTTTGCTTCACTCCGTGTTTTAAACCCACTCGTGAACGCATATTCTCCATCAAGTTTTTCAACACTAGCAACAGTAATATCTTTTAAAACCTCATGTTTTACTTGAACACAAATTCTTCTAATATCTACTGGAGAATGATAATATTTGTAGATATCGGTCGTTTTCGCGGTTTCACGGGAATTTGTACTGACAATACCAAACTCTACCATTAAGTTACCATCAACCATTATCTGATTGGATATAAGCTTCTCACGGGTGGTTATCGTATCCTGACCAACGGGTAAACTAGCATCTCGATATTGAAAACAGAATGAAGCAAGGCGATCCCAATATCGATAGCTAAAATCTTTCTGTCCTTTGCTTTGTCTGAAAATCATCTGAGTACCATACTCAGTCATCATAATCCCTTGGATGCCAACGCCATAGGGACATAAACCATCATCTGTTATTTTATAATAATCAAAATCAGCTTTCTGCCCTGGAATCGGTTCGTAATAGTAATGGGTTTTTTCTACCTGGACATGATCTGGATAATTCGCTGGACTTGTTTCTTTATCATTATAATAAATGTAGTATTCTTCTTTCCCTGTCGCATTCTGTGGAATGAGGAAAACAAGACTACATGCTTTGATATTGTTTGTGCCAGTAAAATTTAGGTTGTAGATCTGCGATTCGAGAACAAACCACCCATTTCCATCCCAACAGCATACGCGCACAGAGGTCTGATTTTCTGAGAGAGCCCAACAATTGTTCTCAAATGTAACTCTAATATCAATAGGCTGAAATTTTGCAAAAGAACGTTGTGTAGATATTGGTAGATTGATTTTTTGTCGGAAGGGCCAATTTTTATCCCACCAGGATAGATCACTTTGGGACATAACTGGAAGATATAGAGACGAACTAAAGAGAATGAAAAGAATTCCATAAATAATTATTTTCCTTTGGATCATATCAAATCCAATTCCCTTAAGCCTCTCAATGATGTACTCTAATTATTAATTTAGCATAATTAACTATCCTTGTAATTATAATATAATCACAGGTTATATAAATAATTTATTACTTTGAACCAATAAAAATATGAAAAATACTCTTTAGCAAAGATAAAATTAGTCAAAATCTTTAGAGTTTAACCCTAAAAATATGATTTACTATGAAAGATGAAGAAAGATAGTTTCTTGACAAAATTTTAAGTAGAGAAAATACTTATAATCCTATGGCGGGTAGAAGAATATAGAAAATCAAGGTCATTAAGAGGAAGAAATCTAAACAATTTTACGAAGGGGATGAACAATGTAATCTCTATATGAAAACAGAGAAAATGATTTTTGGGACATCCTATCTTGAGCAAGGAAAAGAAGGAGCGATAGACCCGGTCATAAGTATGGTAATAGGTTTTTTTATAGTAAAAGATACACTAATCTGTCAATTTTCAAAACTCTCGAAAGAGTTAAAAGAAGGTGATGCAGTGATTATACCAATAGGAGAGTCCCATAAACTAATCAATACAGGTAAAGAACCAGTACTAGTATGTTGGGCGTTGGCACCCCCAGATAGTTAATATTAACAATATGGTGATATCCAATGGAATATATCTTAAGTATTGACGCAGGAACAACAGCATTTAAGACATCTCTTTTTGATGAAAACGGAAGATTATTAGGAATTTCTACGCGCGAATATGAATTATTAACCCCTGATCCATTAGCTGTAGTAGAGAGTGCAATGAAAATTTGTGAAGAGGTAGAATTGAAAATGTAAAAATCATAGTCGATACCTGCGAGTTAAATATCGAAGAAAAAGATATCAATGAAACCATTGAGAAGGCAGGTGATTATATCTACCATGTGCATCTCGCGGAAAATAACAGGCTACTCCCAAGTTTTGGTCATATTGACTTCAAATCTATTTTTCACTCTTTGAAAAAAAATACACTACAAACGGTATATGGCTCTTGAGTGTGCAGTCCCGAGGGTTCCCGAAGAAGAATTACCCAAATGTGTTAAGTATCTTAAAAAATGTATGCAATAACATCTAGATGAATCAAAATATTAGGCTTTATTTCCAGGGATCGTACCCCGAGGGATTACCTGGCACCCATTCTGGGGGGATCCGATATGCTCGATAGACGTCATTGTTCGTATAATTCCCTGAAAGTCCTGGATAAGTATATTCCCACACGATTGTGTTTTCTGGTGTCACCTCAAAGACTCTACCACTAGTGCCTTCACAAATGAGCGTGTTGCCATTGGGCAGACGCTGCGCATTGCTAATCCGATCACTATAAAATCGAGGATTATCCTTTTTTTCATATTCCCAGACGATATCATACGTCACTGGGTTAAATTCAATCACCCGTGAATAAAAACGAAGGTAATGAATTGGTTGTCCTAAAAGACCGTACCCTGCGTATCCACCGTTGTCAAAGACAAGAATATTTCCCGCACCAGGAAGACCTTTTGGGATCATATGGTCATTATGCATCCCGATAATCGGACCGAGTTTTTTTCCAACCTCTGTATTGCTTGAATAATCTGGTCCAATTCTCCAGACAATTTTTCCAGTTTGCCTGTCGATAATCGCCATGAAACTTGCCTGCCGAGAATCAAGTATAATATTATGGGGATTAAACCTGCTATCTCCTTCGTCGTACCAATGGTTTTCCCCGAGTTCTGAAATCGTATTGATATGAAGCCATCCCTGGTAGGTCGATCGGAAAAGGTAGAGCATTATTTGGTGGGCGATACCTATTTTTGCCCATATGGAAAACCCCATTTCTTTATAATGCTCGTTGGCATGCCAGATAAAACCAGTGAGATTTCCTTTCCAGTTCACCTCGTAAATGACATCGTCGTCCAAGGGCATTATCAGATTAATAGATCGGTTAATCAGCGTTGTGCGAGCGAGCACTAATGTTGTTCCATTTTCCACGAAGTTTTGACCTGGGGCGTAGTATCCAACCGGATTTCCCTGGCGTTCAAAGTCGTGGTGTTGGTGCGCCCACCCCTTACTAAAGTTATGAAATTCCCAGACAATTTTCCCCTGCCAATCTTCTTGAGCGATGAACTTATATTCATCCATATTGTTTGATTCATTGTCCCCAATTATCGAACCACCAGGTAACATCTTTGCCGGGAAGCCATGTAATGACCAAGTATGAATAACGTTCTTGTCCATATCAATCAAAAAAACAGGTGCGCTACCCGGGCATATTAATGTATAACCGTTACAGGGCCCGCTCGTTTTACTATCGCTTATTGTTTTTGTAATATGCGAATTTGCTGAAAATGTTAACGAAAAAATGAACAAAAATGCTATGATAAATACAAAATTTTTCTTGAAATATTTATTCATGTAAAGCCTCTTAATATATATAATAAATTTCGACTATAAAATAATTATGATTAATGAAAAACGTGTTAATTGTTAGATTTCGAAATGAATTTTAAGGTATTATATAATTTATTGGGAATTTGGTTAATAGTCTTGCTCCCCGTTCTGTCACTACTACGACGTCCTCTGTTGCCCAGGTTGCTTTAATGTCTTTATTATATGCACCAGCCGTGGCTGTAAATGCCATTCCTTTTTCAAATATCCATTCATTAATAAGTTCTTCTTCCGCCTCTAAACCTATGCCATGGCCACTTGCCCCAGGCTTGCCGAGGAACGAAGGCGAAATGGGATCATAAGGATGAAGCCCTTATTTCATTTTTGTGTTAAAACCGTATCAATGCTTTCTCTCTGGTTTCCAAGGATATGTTTTTAATGAAAAAATCCTGATTTCATGAATGTTTTACGTATCGAGCTTCAAACTGTTTAAAAATTTCACTGTTTCTGGGTCTCTATGATCGAAGAAGTAATTCACTTTTGTGTCCAGTGTCGTAATTGCATTCATATCTTTAGGGCTTAACTCAAAATCGAAAATGTTGAAGTTCTCGATGATTCTGTCTTTATGAATTGATTTTGGTATGATAACTACTCCTCTTTGTGTGTGCCATCGTAAAATTACTTGAGCGACAGTTTTTTTGTGTTTTTTCGCTAAGGAGAGCAGTAATTGGTTTTCGAAAATGTTTTGTTCACCTTCAGCTAATGGTGCCCATGCTTCTATTTGCACATTGTTTTCTTTTAAGAATTTTACAGTCTCGATTTGCTGGTTTAAAGGGTGCATTTCTATTTGATTAACCGCAGGAATCACTTTATTGTGCATTATCAAGTCCATTATCCTGTCTGGGTGGAAGTTGCTTACACCTATCGCTTTAATTTTGCCTTCCTTGTATAATTCTTCCATCGCTCGCCAAGAACCATAAACATCTCCAAGAGGCTGGTGAATTAGATACAAATCGATGTAATCAAGATGCAACTTACTGAGAGATCGTTCAAATGTTTTCTTTGTACTTTCGTAACCTGCATCTTGGATCCAAAGCTTTGTAGTGATAAATAATTCTTCTCTTGCAACACCGGCTCTCTTAATAGCTCTACCAACAGCCTCCTCATTTCCGTAAGCGGCAGCAGTATCAATCAGACGGTATCCGACTTGTATGGCTTCATATACGCATCGTTCACATTCTTCAGAATCAGTAATTTGAAAAACGCCAAATCCTAGGATTGGCATTTCCAGACCGTTATTTAGAATAACCTTTAGCATGTTTTCTTTACCTCTTTATAGGACCAGGCATAAGATAAGAACAAAGGATATAAAAATATATACTATTTCATTTTTAGGAGAGGGGAACTAGTGGTTGTCAACTTTAGCTCCACGTAAAGTGATACATTGATACAAAACAGTTAATCCACTGTTGAGTGCTATCAACAGTGGCATTATGAGGCCAGTTTCTATAAAAGAGTTTTATCCGATGTTTGAAGATGAAAAACCATTGTTCTATAGGATTGCGAAGACCGAACGTAACATGTTCCCGTTCAACGTTTAATCGTTCAATAGCAGGTTTGTACCATGGCCCACCGTCAACCAAAATTTTAAGTTGATTCAGACATTTATGGAGAACATATTTTAAAAAACTGTATGCTTCAAGAGAGGCACGACCTTTCGTAACCCATACACCAAGAATCTCCCAGCTGCATATATCTACTGCTGCCCAGAGAATATACGATTTTCTATTGATCTTCACCTTGGTTTCATCAACGGCAATGATTTTTCTGTATGCTTTATCGACAGTAAATATGGCATCAACCTTATGATACCATTTACGTATTGCTTCATGGCTGATATCTTCAAAAGAGGATAAAATAGTCCTGCATTTTCTTAAGGAAAGACCATAATGATACAACAGTATCCCTAAAGAACGTGTTCTTCTTCGTTTACGATTTCTTACGAAAATATTTTTAGCTTCTAACAATTCCTCTAATCGTGGTAGCATCCCATCCATATGTTTTCACTAAAAACATGGATGAATGCTGCCATTAATTAAATCTTAAGTTGACAACCACGGGGAACTAATAGGAAAAATATACAAAATAGTGAACCTTTGGGTTATAATCCTTCCAGCGACTTTAAGGTTTAGAACCGCATCGATGCTTTCCCTTGGGGAGGATATGTTTTAAATGAAAATAGTGATATAAAATCATACAAAGGGGGAAAGACATGGATACAAATCCTCAGATTAGCAAAAGTTTTACGATCGGAATCATTCTATTGTTCGTTGGGATGAGTATCATTCCATCTACTGCACAAAATACTGAGAAACCATCTCTGCTATTTAGTGGTGGTGGAGATCATTTACCAATCCATATCAATGATAATAGAGGGTTTACATTAGAAAACGGGGTGACAAGAGGAGATGGGACAATTACCAACCCGTATCTTATCGAGAATTGGGTGTTTATCACAAATGGCTCTGACTATGCGATTTCGATCCGGAACACTAATGCGTATTTTATAGTTGCGACTGAGAATACTGTGCGGTCTGAAACGAAGTGAAAAGACACGCATTCCTTAGAACTCTTTTTTTCTGTTTCGCTACATTGATATCTTCCGTCTGGTTAATATTTTTGTTGGCAAGGGCTTAATCCACAAACATTCCTAGGTGCTCACACAATATTTTGTGGCACAATGTGGCAAGTGGTTAAAGAGCCTCCAATCAGATAGAGGAAGCTCAAACAACGCATACGTTGTCGGTTTAGCGGGTCTTTGGGGGTGCCCTTGCCCTTATGGTTTGTCCAAAGGACTCTGGTGAATATGTTTTTATGATACTCTGTAGGTTTCTTTATTGGTGAGCATATACCATATGATGGTGAGCATTTTCCGTGCGGTAGCTCTTCTTGCTGTATTCCCTCCCTTTCTTTTCTGAATCGGGTAGAAATACTGTTGAAATCTTTGGTCTAGCATGATTGCTCTTCCGGAGCATTCGTAGATGATCCATTTCAGCCATTTGTTCACTGCTGTGTTACGGACAGATCGCTCAGTTGAAGCAGAT